>Ga0302126_10001413_pt1 | contig 14309 bp, 7 predicted proteins | sample CB4_20m_MG_FD_203108 | JGI IMG/M metagenome (GOLD analysis project Ga0302126, IMG submission 203108) | Marine microbial communities from Western Arctic Ocean, Canada - CB4_20m | ecosystem: Environmental > Aquatic > Marine > Oceanic | place: Canada: Western Arctic Ocean | collected 2017-09-24 | reverse complement strand
ATTTTCGTCTTAGCTTTGTCCCATAAACTCTGCTCTCGCTCAAGAACGAAGAAGCTGCGATGCTGTTCGTGTTTATGATTTTCCGCAGTCGTCGCCGCTGATGGTCTGCGCTGCTCGGACGATCCTACTCGTTCAAATGTAACAGAAAGTTTTCTTCTATCGAATGGCGCAAGATTGTTTTGACCGTTTGCAAGATCGTGCTCAGAAGGAACTTCATCGCGCCTTGCTGGCCAAAACCGAGCGAAGAAGAAGAAGAAGAAGAAGAAGAAGAAAAAGAAAAAGGAACAACGCATTTTTTAAAGTGAGGAAGACGGCGCAGAAGAGAGAGAGCGGTAGAGCGCAGAAGGCGAGTACAGAAGTACATGAATTTAAGAACATAAAAAAGAACACGCGCTAGGGAATAGTACGAACGTCAGCAGATCTTTCGTATGCACTCGTGTGTATGACTGCTGTTAATCATGAGATGATCGTCGTACGACGTAGTCGCGCGAATGCGACGTAATTGTTGCGCGCATACCGATCTCTTCTCTCGCTCGCTTGACTTGATCGCGCGCGCGCGGCGCTTTTGTTTATTTTATTAGTGCATTTTCGATTTCGATTTAGTCGTAGTACCTCGGTTCGAAGCGATTAATAAGGAGCAGACGAAAATCAAACCTAGAACGGCGAAGATTTGTTGCACTCGGTCTAACCAACGAGCGCCGTTATGTCTGTTTAAGCCCATGCTTTCGCGCATGTCTTCCAAGTTGAACGCGTAATAAGCGTAACCACCGAATAATGTTAATAACCCAATTCTTACGGCGATCGATAACGGTTCTTCGTTCGCGTTTGAGTTTCTGAGTTTTTCGAGTTTACCTCTGTCGGATCGATCGATCATGTTTTCGGCTTTCTCGATTGCCAAATTACATAATCTTTTAGTTTGCGCATGATTCGGATCTTGTACGCGCACCTTGTTCTTCAAAATTATCAAAAAGTGTTTGAAGCCTTTACCGATTTGGTAAGTATCGTTCGATGAAAGCATGATGCGCGCTGATAAGCCTCTGCGGATTTTCACGACGCCTTCGAATACTTTCCCGTTATCGTAACATTCCGCTAACGTCGCTATGGCCATGATTTGTGGAATTGCGCAGAATCGAAAAATCGAAGGTGTTTTCACGCGCGACATGTACTCTAACGAATCACACGCGTGTGTAAGAGCGTTTGTGATTAATTCATTCAAGCAATGCACTGCGTTTGTACGATTTCTCTCGTACTGGAAATCGTCCAAGTTTAACGTGTATTTTTGCCAAACGACCCTGGGCCAAAACATTCTCGGTCTCGGAATTTCTTGAATATCTTCCAAGTAATCTCTGACGATGTTTGTTTTTTGTAAGAACAAACCCATCGCGTTCGATAAATCTTCCATTTCGGTCTTGAACTTCACGTGTTCTAACTTTGAGCCGGCCCATAAATCGCTCAATCCGATTCCTACTAAACCGGCGACGTAGTGACAATACGTATCCCAATCTTCCAAAGTATTCACTTCGCTCTCGATGAAGTCAGCCATACCTCGACCCATTCTCTTCGTTATATCTGCAATGACGTCTTTATAAGGCTTTTTCAACCTCAAGAAACAATCCGTCACTCTTGGATATTCAACCATCAATTGCTTATAATGTTTCTCGCCGCACTCTAAGTGCTTATATTCCGCGTCATATATCGATTCATGAAACTTAATCAATTGCGGTACTTTCTTTTCATTATCGATGTGCATATCGTCCTCTATCGTATCTAACGCTCTTAAGACTAAATAAAACACGCACACCGCATCTCTCAACTCCTCGTCCAATTGCTGTATAACGATCGCGAACGACCTAGAGACCTTGTTTAACATGTCGTAACAAAACGCGAAGTTCTTATCTTTCGGCAGCTTCTTTGCGTTATCGGCCATCTTTTTCACTTTCAAGAGTGGGACGACGTCGAAAGGGTGTCTTAATATCTGCGTTATTACGCCCATTTATTATTACTATTATTACTAGTAGTATTTACTACTTATTAGAAGATGTTATAAATAGTACTATGGTCTAAAAACTATTTCGGACGGATTCAAAAACGATGATGCTCGATTGATTGATTTGTTACTCCCTCAATCTCTCTCTGGTTTCCGTTCCTTTATTTATTTATGTGTATATATATATATAACCGCGTGAATACTGACGGAGAAGTCCTGAAAAGTTTCCAATACGATGAAGATGCGCTTCTCTCAATAAATCGTGATAAATATGTAAATTGATGCTCTTTTCTTTTTAGACCGTTTACTGCTTTTTTAGACGAATCCGTTGCCACGTGGCACTTTTAGAGAAACCGTCATCACGAAGATCTCTCTCTGCTGAAAAAAATCTCATCTCAAAAAACGAAAATATCTTCCCCTCCTCAAATCGAGCATCTTCCTCTCTTATCCCGAAATCCTCACTTTTAAAAAGAAAACAGCCGACGCTAGATGAGTTCCGTGATGCAGCAGCTCAACGCGAGATCGATCGCTCGATCGTCCGTAAAGGTCAGTTCACTCGCTACAAACCTAATTTTCGTTTTTTACGCGCGCGCTTGTTTCGTTTCGTGGAAAAATCGAGTAGATTAAGCGTCGAGCTTCGAGTTCGAGATCATCGAAACGGGCTCGTTTTTGCCAAAGCAAAGCTTCGATTTGGCCACAAAGACGAGAAAAAAATCTTCCACTTGCCAGCAGAGACCTACGAGGACCTCTGAGAGATATGCAGAACGGCAAAGCGCAGAGGAAGCAAAAGAGAGAGCGAGTAAGATGAAGCTCGATCTCTGCAAACGCACGATCGAGTGTGTGTTCGCAGAGATCTGCAGTCCGCGTTGGTAGCGCAGTATATGAGTCGTGGCCGTGGAAAGATGATCGTGTTTTTGTGCAATTTTGCCTACGTCACTTTGATATGAAAAAAATCTCTTCGAAAAGAGAGAGCTGCTGCTGCTGCTGCAGATTTTGGTCTCGATTGTTTTTTTGAAACCGTTCGCGAGACGAGACGAAGTGGATATCGGTATCGTTATCGTTACTACTAAGAATACGTAATAGTAATAGCAGTGCTCTTCTTCGTTTTTTTGACGTGACTGACAATTCTTCTGCTTCTGTTTTGTGTTATTGAACGACGACGACGGACAGGGACTACGAGCGAGGAGAGCTACTACCGCTAGTACGAAGAAGCAAGTCGTCAGAGCGGTGATTTCGCCTCCGGGAGGTCCTTTGAAGAAGAAAGGATCGAGAGCCGAGGAAGAGAAGTTAATCGAGGACGCGAAATCTGGTTCGAGAGGTTTGTTCACCAACGTCGATCCGTCCATTCGTACGATTATTCCGGAAGCGAATGGGAGGAAAGTCGTGAAGATCGTTTACGTCGTCCTCGAGTCTCAATATCAATCTTCGTTATCTGCCGCGGTGAAGAATATCAACGCAACGAATAAGAACGTGTGCGTGCAAGTTTCCGGGTATTTATTGGAAGAATTGAGAAATCAAGATAACTTGAACAATTTCAAAGAGGACGTCACGAATGCGAACGTGTTCATCGGTTCTTTGATCTTCATCGAGGAATTGGCGGAAAAGATTACCGAAATCGTTACGCCGTTGAGAGATCAACTCGACGCGTGCGTGATCTTCCCTTCAATGCCCGCCGTGATGAGGTTGAACAAGTTAGGGACGTTTTCCATGGCCCAACTCGGTCAGTCGAAGTCAGCAATCGCTTCATTCATGAGAAAGAAGAAAGAATCCGGCGGCTTCGAAGAAGGTATGTTGAAGCTCGTGAGAACTTTACCGAAGGTATTGAAGTATTTGCCTTCTGATAAAGCCGCGGATGCGAGAAATTTCATGAACTCGTTGCAATATTGGTTAGGCGGTTCCTCCGAAAATCTCGAAAGCTTTCTTTTGATGATTTCCAAGGCGTACGTCCCAGAGCTCTCGTCAGTAGACGTTGGCGAAATCGCTGATCCGGTTGAGTTTCCAGATATCGGCATTTGGCACCCAATGGCGCCGACGATGTTCGAAGATATCAAGGAATACCTCAACTGGTACGACACGAGAAAGGATCTTAAGTTCAAGAAGGATGCGCCGGTCATCGGCGTCGTCTTGCAACGTTCTCATTTGGTCACCGGCGATTCTGGTCATTACGACGGTATGGTCATGGAACTCGAGGCGAGAGGTGCAAAAGTCATTCCAGTTTTCGCAGGTGGTTTGGACTTTTCCATTCCAGTCGAAAGATTCTTCTTTGAACCGATCACGAAAGGCGCGTTGGTCGACACCGTCTTATCGTTAACCGGCTTCGCGCTCGTTGGCGGTCCGGCGAGACAAGATCACCCGAAGGCTATCGAATCTCTCAAGAAGCTCGACGTGCCTTACATGGTCACCGTTCCGTTGTCGTTCCAAACGACTGAAGAGTGGAAAGATTCTACGCTCGGTTTGCACCCAGTGCAAGTCGCCTTGCAAGTCGCACTTCCAGAACTCGACGGCGGTCTCGAACCGATCATCTTTTCTGGTAGAGACTCCAAGTCTGGCAAGTCGCATACGCTCGAAGATCGTGCGTCGCAAATTGCCGAAAGAGCCATTAAGTGGGCTTCGTTGAGACGCAAGAAGAACAAAGACAAGAAGTTGGCCATCACGGTCTTTTCGTTTCCGCCAGATAAAGGAAACGTTGGCACCGCCGCTTACTTGAACGTCTTTGGTTCCATTTACAGAGTCTTGCAAGACTTGAAGAAACGCGGTTACGACATCGGACAGTGCCCGGACAACGAAATGGATTTGATCAACTCCGTCTTGAATGACAAGGAGGCGAAATTTCAATCGCCGGACTTGAACGTTGAGTACAGAATGCCCGTGAACGAGTATAAGAAGTTGTGCGACTACGAAGGAGAGCTTCATGAAAACTGGGGTCCGCCGCCAGGTAATCTCAACACGGATGGCCAAAACATGCTTGTATACGGCAAGAAATTTGGTAACGTCTTCATTGGTGTGCAACCGACTTTTGGTTATGAAGGTGATCCAATGAGATTATTGTTCTCGAAGTCGGCGTCGCCACATCACGGCTTTGCGGCGTACTATACGTTTATCGAGAAGGTTTTCAAAGCTGATGCAGTGTTGCACTTTGGTACGCACGGTTCTTTGGAGTTTATGCCGGGCAAGCAAGTCGGTATGTCTGGTGTTTGCTACCCGGATTTGCTCATCGGCTCTACTCCGAACATCTACTACTATGCCGCGAACAACCCTTCGGAAGCGACCATCGCAAAGAGACGTTCGTATGCGAACACGATTTCCTACCTCACGCCGCCGGCTGAAAACGCTGGCTTGTACAAAGGATTAAAAGAACTCAAAGAGTTGATTGCTTCTTACCAAACGTTGAAGGATTCTGGCCGTGGCCCATCGATCGTGAACACGATCATCACGACTGCGATTACATGCAACTTGGACAAGGACATTAAGGAACTCCCCAAGGCTGACACTGACGCGGCGGATCTCGAGCCAGAGTTCAGAGACTTGGTTGTTGGTAAAGTTTACGGTAAGATTATGGAGATTGAATCGCGATTATTACCGTGCGGTTTGCACGTTGTTGGTTGCCCGCCGTCTGCGGAAGAAGCGGTTGCGACCCTCGTCAACATTGCCGGCATTGACCGTGAAGAAGATGGCATCATCGGTATGCCGCAGCTTCTCGCGCAATCCATTGGCGAAGAAATTGAAAACATCTACCGCAAGAATGATGCCGGTGACTTAAAATACGTTCAATTGTTGCAAGACATTACTATGGCGTCCAGAGCTTGCGTTGGATCTTTCGTAAAGAACGCGGCTGACCCGACTGGCAGAGTTGCAGCTAAGGCGCTCGGTGAACTCGGCAAAATGTTTGGCAACGCCGCTGTTGCATTACCGTGGGGTGATGCCTTGAAGGGTACTCAGTTTGAAGCCGTCGACAACACGAAGATGCGCGTTTTGTTTGAATACCTTAGATTTTGCCTCGAGCAAATTGTCAAGGATAACGAACTTGGTTCGTTGGCCGAAGCTTTGGATGGTAGATACGTTTTGCCAGGTCCAGGTGGTGACCCGATCAGAAACCCGAAGGTTTTACCAACTGGTAAGAACATTCACGCGTTGGACCCGCAAGCGATTCCGACTGGTGCCGCCGTTGCCTCGGCGAAGGTTGTCGTTGACCGTTTGATTGAAAGACAACGCGTCGAGAATAACGGGAAATATCCGGAGTCCATCGCGCTCGTTTTGTGGGGTACTGATAACATCAAGACTTATGGTGAATCTTTGGCGCAAGTCATGCTCATGGTTGGTGTCTTGCCAGTTCCAGATGCTTTGGGCAGAGTGAACAAGCTTCAATTGATCCCGCTTGAAGAGCTCGGTCGTCCTAGAATCGACGTCGTCGTGAACTGCTCCGGTGTCTTTAGAGATTTGTTTGTTAACCAAATGAACTTGTTGGACAGAGCCGTGAAGTTGGCCGCGGAGCAAGATGAACCGCCTGAGATGAACTACGTGCGCAAGCATTGCCTGGAACAAGCCGAGGAGCTTGGCTTGTCCCTCCGCGAAGCCGCGACGAGAATCTTCTCCAACGCCTCTGGTTCGTACTCGTCCAACGTGAACTTGGCTGTCGAAAACTCCTCGTGGAACGACGAATCACAGTTGCAAGACATGTACTTGAACCGTAAATCGTTCGCGTTCAACTCTGATTCCCCAGGCTCGGGCATGGAAATCAAGAGAGAAATTTTTGAATCATCTTTATCAAAGGTTGATGTCACGTTTCAAAACCTCGATTCGTCCGAGATTTCTCTCACTGATGTTTCGCATTACTTTGACTCTGACCCAACGAAGTTGGTTGCCGGTATAAGAAAGGATGGTAAAATGCCAGCCTCGTTCATCGCGGATACGACAACTGCAAACGCGCAAGTTCGTTCGCTCTCTGAAACCATGCGTTTAGATTCTAGGACGAAGTTATTGAACCCGAAATGGTACGAAGGCATGTTAGCTTCTGGTTACGAAGGCACTCGCGAAATTCAAAAGCGCTTGAACAACACTCTTGGATGGTCCGCTACATCTGGTCAAGTCGATAACTGGGTCTACGAAGACGCGAACAACGTCTACATGGCTGATCCAGAGATGCAAAAGAGACTCATGGAGACGAACCCGAACTCGTTTAGAAAAATGGTCGCAAACTTCCTCGAAGCAAACGGACGCGGATATTGGGAAACTTCCGAGGAAAACATCGAAAGATTGCGTCAGCTTTACATGGAAGTTGAGGACAAGATCGAAGGTGTGGAGTAAATATATAACTTACTTATATATATATATATTTTTTAAGTAAATGAACAACAACAACAACAACAACAGTCAAATTAATTAATTAAGAAAGAAGAGTAGAGAAGAGAGACTAGAGAGTGAGAGAGCGACGAAGGTAATTCGATGTCGTTGACAACGTTTTCGTAGAATCGCCAAATCAACAAAAACAATAAAAGGATAAAGAGAGAAAGAGAGTGAGAGAGAGATTAAATAAATAAATAAATAAACAATTAATGAGATTATATAATACGATTTTTTTAACACCTTTACTTCTACGACGACGCGTAAGACTCTTCAGGCGCCATCTTTTCGTTCACGGCTTCGCGCAAAGGCACTCTCGTAAATCTATAGAGGCGAGGGGAACTTCTTCAATGAATCTACCTCGCAGAAAAAAAAAATGTTTACTGAAATTAAAATGAATTCAAACGAAGAAGAAGAACGAGGAGAGAACAAAGGACGAATGAGAAGAACGACGAACAATTGCGATGATGCTTTTCCTCCTCCAGTGAATAATAATCACATCGTTTTCGATTCATCATCATCAGAAGACGAAGAAGAAGAAGAAGAAGAGATGAGAGTTCAGAGAAACAAGAAATATCAGAATGGGAGGAGAACGATCGTGTTAGAGAGCTCAGAAGACGAAGAAAAAGACGATGACGATGAAGAAGACGATGATGCTGATGATGTTGTTATCGATTGTGATTTAGATGATGATGGAGATGTTGAATTTACTACCGAAGATGTTTTAGATGGTGATGAAGATGAAGATGACTCCTTTGCAGATTGCGAAGAAGAGCAAGCCGGGTTTGAGAGGAGTTTTGAGAGGAGTATTGATTTATGTTCTTCTTCTTCATCATCGTCAGATGATGATGATGATGATGATGATGGTGATTTTGAGACTCCGATTGTTGGTACGATGGTTAAACCGAGCTTCGTCGCGGAAAGAAATGAGACCGCCGCCGGGACCGCAAAAGCGAGCGATAGTCAAATGATGAAAAAGAGTACTACTACTCCAACGAAGATGTCGTTATTTGCGGCTTTTCGTTCTCCAGAAGCGAAGAAGGTGTTTAGCAGTCCAGCCTTAGCACCACCTCGAAGGATACAACAACAGGAGTCCATAGTCGTAGTAGTAGAAGAAGAAGAACTAGAAGAGGAAGTTTCTCGTCCGCCGCCAAAGACTCCTACAACGATGACAAAAACACAACAGCAAACGACTGGAACACCTGGAGGAGGAATTACGCCTGGAGTTGGAAATAAACCAATGCGTTTGAAAGGGAAAACGAATGAAGATAAACAGTTTCAGCTGGATTTTGATGTTGCTCGAAAATTGTATGACCATCAGCGCGACGCTGTTCGGTGGCTGTGGGATTTACATCTGAGACAAAAGGGCGGCATCCTTGCCGATGATATGGGCTTAGGTAAAACGATGTCAAGCGCGGCTTTTATCGCTGGAAGTTTGAAGAGTAAAACTATCAAACGCGCTTTGATACTCGCACCGACAACGTTACTTCCCCACTGGAAGAAAGAACTCGTCGTGTGCGGATTAGACGAAAAGCGTGAAATATTCTCGTTTGTTGGAACTAAAGAGCAACGCGCGAAGATATTGAAACGCGTTAGGTCGAAAGAAGGCGAAGGTTCTGTTTTGTTGGCGACATATGGAATGTTATCTCATAATCCCGAGGATTTTGGGATCATTGTAGAGAACGATGACGGGTCAAACTATAACGAAATTGAAAACATCGAGAGAATGGAAGGAAGAGGTGAAAGTAGCGCAAAAAATTATACTGGCGGGAAAGAAATGAGATTCGGTTGGGTAGTTATGGACGAAGGGCATCAAATGAAAAATCCAAGCACGAAAATCGCACAATACGTTAGAAGATTACCTTGTGACCTCCGACTAGTCGTTAGTGGAACGCCCATTCAAAACCATCTGGGCGAATTATGGGCTTTATATGATCTAGCAGCGCCAGGTTTATTAGGTTTTGAAGAACAGTTTCGTAAGAACTTTGCGAGGAAAATAACAGCTGGGCGTTCGCGCGACGCATCCGAGCGCGAACGCGATGAAGCTCGCGAGTTGGGAAAAATGTTGAGAAAAATCTGTGCGCCATACTTCCTAAGGCGGGAAAAAGAAGGTGTTTTGAGAGACAATAATAAATCGAGCACAAATACGACGACGACGACGACTGAAAACTCGATTATTGCTGAACCGTCATCGAAATGGGCGACTACTATAAACGCTCCGAAAAAGTTGGGCAGAAAGAACGATTTAGTCGCCTGGGTTCCATTATCTAAAGCGCAAAAGAAGTTATACGAAGCTTTTCTGCTGTCGCCCACAATCAGAGAAGTTTTAAATAAAACTGGGTCGGCTTTAAGCGCTTTAAGTGCTTTGAAGAAGATATGCGACGACCCTTGGTTAGCTTTTCGTGAACTCGAAGATGCAAAACAAGTAGAAGAAGACGAAGAAGAAAGCACTGATGTCGTCGAGAAAAGCCAGACTACGACGGACGCTCTGCGTGACGTAGCGAATTCAATCGGGCTTGACGTCAAAGATCTTCGCGAAAATCCGCTCAAGTTTTCTGCAAAGCTTAATCGTTTACACGCGTTATTGTCTCAGTTCAAACGAGACGGTAAAAAAGTATTAGTATTTTCGCAATCGCGATATGCCCTCGACCGTTGTGAACTCGTAGCGAAATCCATTTTTGCGGATGATAATCAAGTCTCTCGCATCGATGGAAATGTGAACGCAAACGTTCGACACGACCGCGTGACTTACTTTCAAGAGGAAAACTCCGTTAATAAGTGCATGCTATTGACGACGAAGGTTGGCGGATTGGGGATAACTTTAACGGCAGCAACTAGGGTGATTATTTTTGACCCGTCATGGAATCCAACGACGGATAATCAATCGGTTGACCGCGCTTATAGAATCGGCCAGACTGAGAACGTCGTCGTTTATCGCATGATTACGATAGGAACAGTTGAAGAGAAGACGTATTTGAAGCAAGTATTCAAACAAGGCATCGCGAACGACCAACAGAAAAACGAAAATGATGCAGACGAAGGTGATGAGTTTCGATACTTCAGCACGGCTGAAACAGATGGGAATGTCATGTTTTCGTTCGATGCACAGAACTCGGATGTTTCCGTTACAGCAAAAAAGCTCAACGCGCTACATGCAAAGAATAGAGAATACGATGAAATTCTGAAGAATGAGTTAGAATCGTTTTCTGGCATGTTTGAAGTATCAGACCACGATTTGTTGTTTTCGAGGGCGGATACGAGCTCTGCGGGTAAAGGAGCTGGTAAAGTCCCGGATTCAAAACTAAGTAGTACTGCAGCGGGAGGTAAAAAAAAAGGCTTATCCGGTCAACGCAAGGCTGCTATTGGTCGTGGTTTCGAAGAAAAATCTAATAATAACAATAACTGGGGTGGTACTGGTTTGCTTTCCAGTCTCGCCGCGAATGCCGAGAAAGCCGTCGCCGTGAACGTTAAACAACAAAATAGAACGAGCGGAGCCTCTATTGTCGCGGACGATTTATCAACAAACGAAAAAGCCCGCGCCGAAGAAAAGCTTTTACAGCTTCAAAAAGACGAAATACGAACGAACAGTTTATTAGCGAACGAGAGTTTATTAGCCAAGCTCGCTGATAATGGCGAAAAAGCTCTCGCGAAGAAAACGCAAATTGAACAAGAAATCGAGCAGTTGCGTAAATCTATAGAATCTTTATAAATAAAACGCGCTGATGGGCTAAAGAACTTAAAACAAACTATTCTTGATCGCATTCGAGACATCTGCGCACCCCTCTAAAGCCATCCGTTCGCACTTCTTCAAACTACTACTACTCTCGAACCTTCCTTGCGACAATATTTGCGTCACTTTACCTAGTTTCGGTAACGCGCATACGGTCACTTTCGCCACGCGCGCTCTCCTACTATTCTTCCCCGAAGAACTATCCCATACTAAATCGTCGTCCATCGCGCACTCGCCTCGATGACTCACGCACACCGTACACGCGCTGACGACGTCTCTCACGCAAACTTTCGCCTCAATCAACGCCGCCGAACATGCTATGACTAACGCCCTCAATTCCTCCCCTTTCGAGTCAACGATCAGGCATCTCACGTCGACGCAGCTTTTCGGTATTAGCTCGAACAATATCGCCGGCTCTACGCTGCTCAGTAACTTATTCCTTAAATCGAGTTCGAAATCTTGTTCACTTTGCTCTCGTTTCTTCCTGCTCGTTCTCGCCTGTTTCGTTACTTTCACATCGATCGATATCGACCCTTTCAGTTTCGATCTATCGCCTTCGTTGCAATCGTTCTGAAGAACCTGTCTCGGTCCATACACGGCGCAGAACAGTTTCGTGCCGTTTAAGAGTTCGACAAAGGACGACCCTTGAGCGTTTGGGATTTGGTTCACGCTTAAGAAGAACTTATTAGCTTCTTCGTTTTTTGGTCTCTCTGCACTCATCGGAAAATCGCGCTCTCACTCACTCTGTTCAGTTTTAATATTCGGTTTAATATCAATGATGACGAACTATGGAAAATATTTTGTGTATATTTACGTTCTTCTTCTTCTCGAGTACTAAGCCGATGGGTTGTCGTTGTTATTCGTTGTCTTTATAATAATGTGAATTATTTGTAAAGGTATGGAATTACAGAAACAAGCAAGCAGAGGGGCTAGTTTTTAATAGAACAGGTACAGTCAACAGTACTGCTGAAATATAGATATATTTACGTTCTTCTTCTCGAGTAATAAGCCGATGGGTTGTTGTTATTTGTTGTTATTCGTTGTCTTTATAGTGATGTGAATTATATGTAAAGTTATGGAATTACAGAAACAGCAGCAGACAGCAGTCAGGAGAGGGGCTAGTTTTTAACAGAACAGTCAACAGCGTACTGCTGCAAAAGATGACCGAATTTCTTTGAACAAAATGTTCTTTACTCAACAGAGAGCGATGCAGAGAGCGCGAGCGTGGACTGAAAAACGCCCAGCGGAGTCTTATCGAACGATCATCGAGAATCACGGAAGAGGACGTCGTTTAAGTTCACTTTTTCACCGAACATGTTAGTCGCCGTCGAGGCGATGGAAGGAGAATCGGATGAAGCGGTAGAAGCGCGAGGTCGTTGCTTCGAGCGTTCGCGTTCGGCTCTCATTTCGCGAATAGAACCGTCCTCGAACTTTGTCTTTATGTGGTTCGATAACGAAGCGCCGCCCATGGCGATTAAGACTTCGGTTGGGATGTACCCAGGTTTCGGGCGCGCGCGAGCGCGCGGCAGTAAGCGCTCGCTTTCATCGACTGGCTCGTAATCGAATTCGTTATGGCGAGGCGCTCGAAGTTCCGCTTTCGTCGTAAACGCTGCGACGTCTTGCGTGCGTTGTCGTTGTTGTTTAGCGTATACGGCGTCGGCTTCTGTCGAGGCGCTCGAGACGCGACGTTCGTATTGGTCGCGCGGATCCACAAAGTTTTTCAAAGCAGCGCTGCCCTTGAACTCGTATCCCATCTCTCTTCTTCGTTGTCCAGGTGATTTATAAGATCCCCAGCTTTCGTTCTTATCCCACTCTGGTTGTTTCGGATCTCTCTCTTCGGCTACGAATCGTTGTTGTTGTTGTTGTTGCGAGTAATAGTCATCGCTCGGTCGCGGTACTTGCGCTCGTGGATCGACGACTGGGATTTCGGGAACCCATGAATCGTACGATTCTCTAGCCGCATTTCTCGAAGCAGACGTAGGCGGTCTAGTTGGATGGACAACTGGCGGGTCGTATCTTTCCAGAACAGGTCGCGTTCTGACCTGGTGTTGTTGTTGCTGTTCGTATTCATATTCTCTTTGTGTTTGGTAGTTCATGTTCATCTCGTCAATGTTATTCATAACAGGTGCACGTTTCTGTTCATATTGTTGCTGTTCTCGCTTTCGATTAGTCGCGTTTCTCCGCTGCTGCTGCTGCTGCTGCTGTCTTGTATAATAACCCGAAGAAGAAACGGCCGCGTTCGTAAACGCTTGCGCGCATACAAAAAACCCGCTCACGACGCTCGCGAATATCGCAAACGCGCTAACTAAAACTCCCCCAGTCGTCAGCGCGCTCGCAACACCGTACACTTTTGCTAAAAAAGTAAACCTCGCGGCATTAATCGAAGCCGCTGCGACGCACGCGCTGACCATCGTAATCGGAATTGAAATCTTCGACGCCCGAAATGTCCAGTCGAACCACTCCTTGGCTATCGAAAACCGTACTCGTCCCGCGCTCGTTCGCTTCGTTGATATTCTTCTATTTCTATTATTACTTTTGCTTTCATGGTCTTCGTTCGCGTCGTTGAAGAAAAAATCTTCATACTCTCCATCAAAAACGAGCTCTCTGTCCGCCCGCGCGTCGTCGTTCGCTTCGTCTTTGAAATCTCTAAAACGTTCCCCTTTCTTGGCCACGAAATCATAATCTTGCCACCCGGCGATGCTGTTCGCATGCGCTTTCGCATACGCTCTTAAACATACACCGTTACCAAAAGAAGAGGAGGACGACGACGACGAACACGGTTTCTGTTTAATCTCGCGCTGTTTCGAAATAACGCGTGCTCTGACTCGTTTCTTCGAATCAATTACGTGCAACGAAAAAGTCGTTTGACTGCGCGAGAACATTCTTCCCCTTCCTCTCTTCCGATGCGTCGAATAAATATATCCGTGCGTGTATTTATAGATACGGAGAGATGTGTATCTTAAATTACCCTCGTCTTCTCAAAAAAACCGTTTAATCGCAACGAAAACTCTTCTTCTTCTTCTTCTTAATAAGAGTGTTCGATTCGAATTCGCTTTCGTTGTTTTTATATCGTTTTTTTCTTTTCCTTTAACGAGCAAAAATAATCAAGCGATATGGAAAAAATCGGTAAAAATCCCTAAATAATCCCCCTTGGTAGTATTTCCCTAAAAAGGTCCATTTGCGTCATAAATATCTCAACTGCCGCTTTATTACTAGTACTCACCACTAGTTTATATACACACACACAGACAT
>Ga0302126_10001411_pt1 | contig 14311 bp, 8 predicted proteins | sample CB4_20m_MG_FD_203108 | JGI IMG/M metagenome (GOLD analysis project Ga0302126, IMG submission 203108) | Marine microbial communities from Western Arctic Ocean, Canada - CB4_20m | ecosystem: Environmental > Aquatic > Marine > Oceanic | place: Canada: Western Arctic Ocean | collected 2017-09-24 | reverse complement strand
GAATGGATTAATTGGGGGTGGAATTTGTATAGCGATGCGCAAGGTGTCGCGAGGTTTGGGATTGGTAGAGAAAATAAGGATTTCAGCGCCGGGAAGGTTTTGTTTTTGAACAGGTGGCAATTCGTGTGCGGGACGTACGACGCGAGAGCGATTACGGTATACGTGGACGGTTCTGCAGGACCGGAAGTGCCATTGAGTGGATCTGTTATTGATAATGATGGGCATGTGACGATTGGAGGAGCTGAGTGGGATCCTTTTGATGGAAAATTGGATGACGTGAGCATATGGACTCACGCGCTTTCTCCAGCAGAAGTGAGACGGCTCATGGTCGAGGCACTCCCGAAAGAAGGAAACATGTTTTTATTGAGCGATCCAAGTTCCATTTGGATGCTTAAAAATTGCGTCGCGTTTTGGTCGTTCGATGAGGGAAAGAAAATAATGCTCGGAGATACGAGCCAAGGCGGAGGAAACGAAGAGACTTTACTTCCCGACATGAGCGGGAGACAAAATTCTGCTCTGTTAGGAAGAGGAAATCGACAACCGCGAAGATTAGCCACAGAAGCACCGCCAAGTAGAATACCGTGCGTTGGAAGAAAAAACACGAACGATGCTTCGGGGGTTTCAGATACACGCTCACCTGACAAGCGGCAAAGTTCTATGCGAGAAAAAATTGACTTGAACGTTGATTTTAAGGAAAACGGCGCAAAAGCTACGATTGTTTTCAGAGTAACTTCAATTTATCCACAAAATTCAGTGAAGCTTTCTTTGCGCTTCGGCTTCGATAAATATGCAGAAGAGGGCGAAAATATTGAAATCGGACGGGCATACGAGATCGATCCAACTTTGAACCCGCAAGATCTTCAAAACTTGAGCAAGCTCGCTCGTAGTTTATTCGTCGAAGCTGCAGAATTAGATTTAGAGTGGGAAACCGATGATGCTTTTGAAATGGAGTGCACGATTATTACAATTGAAACTAAAGTAGTAGAAAAGACCGCCGATGGCCTAAATAATACACTCGGAAATGTAGAAGATATTCCATGGTCTCCTCATATAAAAAGCGTCTTTGTTGACGTTGCCGAACAACCCGAGATTTGCAAAGCATTTGATGGTTTGATAAACTCTCGCGTTGGCCCTGGATCGTGCACTGAACAACGCAAAGAAGTGCGCCAAATTCGCCCAAAGAAAGAATACGCCGAATTCGTTGCAAAAATGGAACTGGAAAGAAAAGAAATCGTTTCAGCATACATCGAAGACGGCTCAATTGGCGCAATGCCGTTAGTCTCAGTCATAGTTCCCTTTTATAACGGCGCTAAAGAGACGCTCGAAGAAACGATTCAAAGTGTATTTTCGCAAACTTATAGCAATATTGAAATTTTGCTAATCGATGACGGTAGCCAGGATGGGTCGCGAGACTACGCAAAAAAGCTCGTTGAGATATTCGAAAAAAAAGGTGGACGTCCAATTCAAATCGCCGTACATGAGAAAAAAAACGGCGGTTTAGGACACGCGAGAAACTTTGGTTTCGACCGCGCGAGAGGTAAATACGTTTTGCCACTAGATGCGGACGATTTAATCGACGAGACGTATATCGAGAAGGCGATTATTTTACTCGAGGATCCAAACACTGACTATAATCTTGCCGTCGCCGATCTCGTCGGTTTTGGGGACTGGGAATATAGCTGGAGCTTACCAAAGTTCGATGCACAAGATTTGCGATATTTCAACGCGTTTCATTGCTCGGCAGTTATTTTAAAATCGCTTTGGGAAAATACCCCAGGCGGATATCCAAGAACGACACTTTTTGGTTACGAAGATTGGGCTTTTTGGCTCGAAGCTGAAAAATACGTAGGTTTGAAACCGGTTAATATTCGTGAGCCGCTTTTTAAGTATCGTTTGCGTAAAGGTTCCATGCTTCAATCTATGATTGAAGGCAAAAACGAGTTATTTGCGCTCGCAAGTGTTCGCATGCTGAATCCGATAACATACCCAATCGAACTTATTTTTGCTGCGCACGATATGTTCAACACGGAAGACGTGAATAGAGAAATCATCGATACACTCACTTCAAAGTTGACCAAGTTTCATACAGCGATCATGCCACATCTCATGCTTGGCATTTATTTCGAATCTAGCGGCAAATATCCTGAAGCGAGACAAATGTTTTTAAGAGCTGCTGAATTATCAGATGGGACGAACGATTGGCAAGCGAGATGGAGAGACGGTTTGCTGTTGCAAAAAGTAGGAAATTACAAAGCTGGAAACGATACGTTATTGAGACTTTTTGACGATTTCGATGGATTGGAACAAGAGTACGAAGCCAAAAGACAAAAAGATCCACGAAAATTCGGCAAAGTAGCAAGGAAGAAAAAAGTTACCGCCTCGTCGAAGGAGAATGAAAATAATGTTGACAACAACATGAGCAACAAAAATGTTAAGAACGAATTGTAAATAAATATAAAAAAGAAGAAAAAGAAGGGCTAGTTAGTTGTATATATAAAATTCTTTAAAAAAGTAAACTAAATATATATGCATGTATTAGATTAATAGAAACCAAAACCCTTCGCGGCGTTTGTCAAGACGTTTGCGTGGATCGGATCCGCGACGTGCGCTTGCCAGTTTGCGACCGGCCCTTCTTGCGTCGCCAAAGCTTGGAAGATGCACCCCAAAAACGCAAACATGGCCAATCTGCTGTGCTTCAATTCCTTGATCTTCAACTCTTCCAAGTCACCGGCTTCAGCGAAACCGAGCGGATCAAATCTCCCGCCAGGAGTGACCGATAACTCGAGCTCCGGGAACGGATTTTCGAAAAGTCCAGTCCTGTACGCTTCGGCGTTACCGACCAAGAAGACCTCGATGGCCAACACGGCCCAGAACGATGGGTAACCCGATCCTTCAGGGGCCAACGGGGCAATCGCTCCTGGGAACTTATCCGCAACCGCCGTGCAATCATCCGGAGTACATAAAGTACCCGCAGTGAACCATGGGATACCGGTACCGTTCTCCGCCGCCCAGGCGCCGGTAACGCCTAACATCGCCCATCGCCCATGGATCAACTCGCGCTCCGCGTTCTTCTCGTCAGTATACGGTATTATCAACGAATTCCCACCTCCTGGATACGTACCGAACTCTGGGTACAGATCCGGAGGCGCGAGTGATCCGAACTTTGCGACTTGCGCCTTCTTCTGTTGCGAAGGCGAAGAAGCCTTCGTCCTCCTGGCCGAGATTGATTTATCGATTTTTTTATTTATCGTTTTCGTTCGCGCAGTCGTTCTGCTGATCAATGAGAACTGCGCAGTACGAGTGAACGATGCCATTTCTTCCAAAGAGCGTCTGTGTGTGTCTGTGTGTGTTTATGTGTTTACGTTAAACCGTGTGTGTGTGTTTATATCACTACGCGTGCGATTATTATGTATCGTTTTATTAGATATCAAAAAGCGTATCTTTTACGCGAGATATAAAATGGAAATCTGCTGGGAAAAAAAATAGACTAAACCCTAAACTGGACATCCTCTGACGACGAAGAGAGACAAAAACAGAGCCAGAGCGAGAGCGAGAGCGAGACAGCACGGGAGAGTAGCGTTAAGAGGTTTGAGCTCGATGCTGCCTCTCCGATGCCGCTCTCTGATTTGGATGGCTTTTTTTTTGACTTATTTTAGGAGACCGAACAAAGAAGGTTTTATGTATGCCGTTTCGTTCTTTCTTTACTACGATTTTGTTTACTACTATTTTAGATGATTAGATCTATTGTTGTTTGTTTGTTGATGTTCGTTGTTCGTTGTTGTTCGTTGTTGTTGTTATTTTACTGTTCTGATGATTACGCGCGACCGCCGCGTGTGCTATTTACGCTCGGCGAGACCGGCGAGATTAATAGTGGTTATTGATATTGCATATATTTCGCCGTACTCGAGAACTTTTTGAAACCTTTGATGACTTTGTTCACGGCATCTAAGAAATCTTTCTCCGACACAGTCTTACGTCGTTGACGAATGGCGAACATGCCGGCTTCTGTACATACGGAGTGGATTTCGGCGCCAGTCGAGTTTGGACATAAGCGAGAGAGAAGTTCAAAGCGAATATCGCGCTCGACGGCCATTGATCTCGTGTGGATTTTGAAAATCTGCGTTCGCCCTTCGAGATCTGGTAACCCGAATTCAACCTTACGATCAAGCCTTCCAGGTCTCAATAGAGCTGGATCTAAAGTATCCGGTCTATTTGTGGCCATTAGAACTTTAATGTTCCCTCTCGCGTCGAAGCCGTCCAATTGATTGACAATCTCTAACATCGTTCTTTGAACTTCGTTATCTCCTCCTTGACCGTCGTCGAACCTCGCACCCCCGATTGCATCGACTTCGTCGAAGAAAATCAAACACGCCTTTTTACTTCTCGCCATTTGAAACAACTCTCTCACTAACCGCGCGCCTTCGCCGACGTACTTTTGCACTAACTCTGATCCGATAACTCTAATAAAACACGCGTCGGTCCTGTTCGCAACGGCCCTGGCCAACAAAGTCTTCCCGGTCCCGGGCGGCCCATAGCACAAGATCCCTTTCGGTGGATCAATCCCTAACGTCACGAACTTCTCCGGATGTAACAACGGTAACTCCACGACTTCTCTTAACTTTTCGATCTGATCTTTATTCCCTCCGACGTCGGCGTAAGTAACGTCCGGTTTCTCCTCAACGGTCATCATGGTCACACTCGGATCAATCTTCGGCGGCAACGGGATCTGTATAGAATACTTCGTTCGATCAACACCAACCCGCATGCCTTCCTCGATATCCGTAGGCGCCACGTGTTGCCCTAGCCCGACGACGAACTTCGCGATCTGCTTCACGTTAATCACGTACTGTGCATCGTTCGTCCCAGGATTAATAATCTTCGTACACCGCGCGACTTGCAATGGATGCTCTTCTTGCGTAGCCTGTTTATCCGCCGTTAAATCCCATCGCGATGGCGGCGCTAATCCAGTATCCGATTCCTTAATCCCACAAAGTCTATCGACTCTTACGCACGCGTCTTTTAAATCCTGTTCGAGCTGTTTGATCTTCTTCCCGTACGGCCCGGTGCCGTACGTTTTCAATAAATGGATATCATCCGCGTCTAAAGGGATGATCTTTTGCTCCTCCGTCTCTTTTGCCTCTTCTGCGTCTGCGTTTACTTTCTTAACCATTATTCGCTTATCGCTTATTCGTAAACGAGTATTTTTAGTATTACTATTATTAGTATTAGTATTATTTTTCTTCGTTGAGAGAGTTGCCCTGTCGGTCGCGTCGTCGTTTTGCGCTCTGCAAAAGCATTGATTCTTTTTTGGTAGATTTTAGGGTTTAGGGTTTAGGTTCCCCGCCGGGTTTATTTTTACCCAAAACGACCCCTCGCCCGGTCTCTGAATCAAAAAAAAGGCCAGAAAAATGACCCAAAACAGCAAAACGACCCCTCAAAGCACAAAAACAGACCCGTTTACTATGAAATAAAGACCCGTCATCAGCAGCAGCAGAAATGGACTAAATTTAAAATCGAGACCGACAGATGTACCGCCGAGCAGTTTAAAGGACACGTACAAAAGTAGTACTACAATACTACTACTAATAATAATACGGATAAGTAATGAAAGAAACAACCAGGAAACTGTTCAAGGAGCTGATATACTCAAAAACGATCACGATAGAGAAAGTTTTGACAGAAAACTACGGCGAATGGCGTCAATTATTGGCCGAGCTTAAGATGTTACGAGCGAATCGAGTGACGAGATTTTCGAATATACATTTCGAGAAAATCGGGATATCGTTCGATTTGTGGGGAAGTAAGATCAAGGAACGTTCGGCCATGTTTAAGGAAGATGAATTCGTGAAGTTTATTGAATCGAGTGAGGTTTGTGAGTCGTTAGCGGAAGACATAAAAGAGATTAGAGATGAATGTGACTGTGATGAAAATATGAAAGAGAACGATATCACGAATGGTTCGAACGGTTCGACTGATGATACTGGGCCGCGATCGCCGCCGATCGCTCGTAAATCGGAGAGAAACGAACGAGGAGAAGAAGTAGTAGTAGTGAGAGGGAAGAAAGCGGTTATGATTGAGATCGATGTTGGAAATAATAGTGATGAAAGGACGCCGAAGGAGGAAAGAAAGAGATCCGCGCAACAACACGTACGTTTTAATTCTTCTTCTCCTGAATCTGACAGCGCGCGCGTCATCGTCGATGATAAAGCGTATGATGATGATGATGATGATGAAGAAGAAGAAGAAGAAGAAGAGCTTTTGTTGGAAACACCACTGGTGGCTCCAAGAAGACATCAACAAGATTCGTTGCCGCCACCGCTAGAAGCGTTAACCGTTGTGAAACGCAGAACGCCTTCAACTTCGAAAGAAATGACGACGCTCTCACCGCATCAATTATACGATAGCGCAGAAAGATTAAAGATAGTTGCGTCCGAAAAATTGTCGCAACTAGAAGCAGCACGAAACTCATCTTTCGAACAAGAAGAAGAAGAAGAAGACGATAAAAAACCAAAAATCTCGTTAGACGAGCACGTATTAAAAGTGTTGACGTATCTCGAAGGTTTTAAAAATTTGCTTATGCAGACGAAGAATAAAGTCGCCGCAATAAAAAGTGCGCCCTTGTCCCTCGCCATGGCGGAGACTATTTCAGTCGAGCTCGATTTAGAGAACTCTATAAAGGAGATTCAAGCTGAAATAGAACGCGTCGTGTTATAAATTGCTGTATGAGAGAGAAAAAATCAAAAAGCGCGAGAGACAAGCGTCCATTCTTTATCACTCAGTAGAAATATTGTTTTAAGATTGATCATTACTTTTTTAGCATACTATCTTTTCTTACATTTTCACACATTTCTAATCGATCTAAACACACATTTCTACAATTCATATTTTATTATATTTCTATTTTGTCCCCGGAATCAATGGAGCAGAAGCGGCGGCGGCTACAGCCGTTTTTGCCATTACAATTTTTGCTACCTTGTCGGCGACTTCGACGTTTTCTTGCTCCATAGGAGCATCGCCGTTCAATACTTGCGCTGCGATGTTATTCTTTTCAAAGACAATACGATCTAAACCTTTTCCAGCAATCACTTCTACTCTGTTGCTCTTGTCAGACTGCAACACTGCGATTAAACTCTGACAGGCGGCGTTGTCTCTATTCGTGTTATTCATGCAGCTCGTGATGCGCTCGTCGTTAGCTTTTTGTTCGAGCATATACTTTGACTTTACTTGACGACGAGTTCGACCAGGAAAGAGACTTTGAATGAGCGTAAAATCAGTACCAAATTGCTCGATTGCCTTGTAAAATAACTCCGTATCTTCCTTCTTCCATTTTGTCGGCTTTGATCGAGTGCTGTACGTTTGCGAATTGATCATCGATCGCTCTTCTGTTTTCCTAGTAAAATCGCCTTCGGCGATTCGATTTTCGTGCGACGCTTGAACAGTAAGCGTAGCTTGGTCAACTACGATTTGACCATCGACAATTTTGACTCTCGGTGTGTGGACGTTTTGCGACTGTTGCGAGGCAGGTAGTGCCAAAGCCAAGGAATTGTTTGCGATTTGAGACGATTTCTTCAACGCTGATTTTAAAAGCGTTTGTTCGGGTGCACCTTTTTTCGTCTTCTTGGTCGTCATTTTTAAGTTTTTATCGGCAGCAACTACAACAGCAGTAGCAGTAGCAGCAGTAGCAGCAGCTTGATCCAAAGACATTTGTTTACTCGAACGTTTTTGTTGGACACCTGCCTTTTTTTGACGCGTTCTTCTTCCGCCGCCAGTATCTTCATCATCAGTGCCGTCATCAGAATCGTTCAAGGATGCTGTAAGAGCCAATGTAGCGAGCCCTCCATTGTCGTCGTCGTCGTCGTCATCTTCATCATCCGGAGAAGGGAGTGCGAGCATTTTTTGTTCATCGCGCTTTCGTTTTTCTTTCCTAGCTCTCATTTCTTGCTTTCGTTCATCCTTTGCCTTCTTCGTCATAATATCTTTCAGCGATACCTTCTCTCCGCCCGATTCGTCCAACGTACCCAAGCGCAGCGGCTGTGTCACGAGTTGAAGTTGTCTCGACGCTGGTTGAGGTTGTTTTGGCGCTTGTTGTAATTGTCTTGGAAGTGATGATGATGGTTGTTGTTGTTTCCGCTGCTCTAATTGTAGTTGTGTTCGTAGTTGTTGCTCGTTTGGTGGAAGCGCCACTCTGTTGCGTATATCTTCAACTGGTTTTGGGACGACGACCAAAGCGAGCTCTTTTCTTTGTTGTACTTGTACTTCTCGTTGTTGCTGTTGTTGTTGTTGTTGCTGCAGTTGCGCTTGCGTTCTCACTGGTGATTGCGTGGCATAAAACCTATCCGGACTCGTTACTCTATGCGGCGAACCTAACATCGACGCATCAATCCCCCCAGGTCTCCTCGGCGCCGGAACTCTTTGTTGACTCGGTTGTCTATTCGGAGTCGATTCTTTTCCTTTCCGCTGTTGTTGCGAGAGTTGTTGTTTTTGTGAACTCGCTGCTATACCGGTCGTTAAAACCCTCGAATCCAATCGTTTGCGTTGTTGCTCGTTTTTCTTATTATTATTCGTAGTAGTATTCGCCTTCTTTTCCTTCTGCATTATCGTCCGTTGTTGTTGTTGTTTTTGTTCTCGTTGTTTATTCGGTTCCGTATCGGCCTGTGAAGCATCGAGTACGGCTTTCCCAAGTCTCGATACTCTTTGTTGTTGCTGACCATTACTCACAACAGCGACTGCTTTAATAGCAGCAGTTGCAGTCATGGCACCATGTACATCGTCCCCAATTTGATAATCGAGTCCATCTCTCTCCATATCATCATCGTTCGCGCTCTTCTTCTTCATCGTCGATTGAATTTGGTATCCGTTTGCAACGTTCCCTTTTTTTTCTTTTGCAAACAAATCAAATCCTCTTTTTTATAGAACGATAAAAAATCGTATGCGTTCGTATTTATGTATCGGTCCAAACAATTGTGACTACGATGCCACGAGCGCTGTTCAATTCTCTCTCTCTCTCCGTTTTTGTTGAGCAAAAAAGGAAGTTAATAATATTCTTTTTTTTGAAAGCGCGTTCAAAAGTGCCTTTATAAAAAACAAGAATTCGCTCTCGTTTTGGTTATTTAGCACTTTTGACCATTTGAGCGATATTTTCGTGTTCGCGTTACTCAACGAAGAGCAGTGCACGAAAGAACAAAAAAGGTTTCCAATCAAACGAGAGTACAGAATGTATGAATCACCGACGCAGTCCTTATTATCGAGTCCATGAAATAAGGAAGGTGGTTTATTCTTTAAAGAAGTGCTCGTGAAGAAATGAAACCCTAAATACGTACCTCATACCGTATTTTCCAAGGGCCGCCACACAAAAAGAATTTCCAGAACGTTCTCACAATCTCACTATTCGCGAGTAAGAATGGAGCAAAACGCGCGAGAAGAAGCAGAAAAGCTCGACCACGGTCTAGATCGCAAGCAGCACTGGGAAGAACTCGCATTACACGAAGATTTAATAAAAGTTCTGCTGAAGAAGAAGTTCGTTCAACCGACGCATGCGCAGTCCAGGGCGATTCCATTCGTACTCGAAGGGAAGGACGTTTCGTGCCGCGCGCATACGGGTAGTGGGAAGACTTTAGCGTATTTGTTACCGGCGATGCATAAGATGATTAGGACCGATGAACGAGATTTATTATCGAGTAACGCGAGCAGTACGAGTAGGAGTACTAATAAGAGAGTGAACCCAAGAATCGTAGTGTTAGTACCAACGAAGGAGTTAGCCTTACAAGTGAAGAGAGAGTGTCAAGAGTTCTTTCGATCGTCGGAGAACGAGATGATTAAGAAGTATAGAGTAGGGGAGTTACCGGACCAAACGAAATCTGCGCAAGCTTTGAGGGAGGCGGCTAGGAATTGCCCTGATGTTTTAGTGTCTACGCCGGCGCGGGTTGCGACGTGCTTGAAAGAGAAGTTGTTCTTACCTAGAGCGTTTCAGAGCGGGCAGAAGAGCGGTTTAGAGATGTTAATTCTCGATGAGTGCGATTTGTTATTATCGTTTGGGCATGAGAAGGATATAAAGTATATTTTTGAGAGAGCGAAGGAGGGCGTGCAAGCGATGTTGGTCTCGGCGACGACGACTAGTGAAGAAGTTGGGAATTTGAAGCAGTTGTTATTATCGAAACCGGTCGAAGTCGATTGCGACGACATCGAAGAGTTAGAGGAGAAGAAGAAAGAGGAGTTAGAGCAAATGAAAGAATTAAAGAAGAAGAAGAAACCTTTGATTACTCATTTTAGCGTACAGATTAAGAATTCGAACGATAAGTTGTTACATTTGATGGCTTTGTTGAGGTTAGGTTTATGCAAGAAGAAGATTTTGATCTTTGTGAAGGACGCGGATGCCGCCGTGAGAGCGAGATTGTTTTTGCATAAATTTGGCGTGTTATGCGTTGCTTTGCACGCAGAGCTTCCAGCGAATTCGAGAGCGCATATTTTAGAGGAGTTTAACAGAGGCGTGCACGACGTTTTGGTCGCCGCTGCGGACGATGATAATGTTATGATTAAAAATGTGAGCGAAAACGTTGAAGAAGATGAAGAGGTAGAAGAAGAAGAAGAAGAAGAAGAAGAAGGAGAGGATAATCAACCAATTCGAAAATCGAAAAAGGACAAGAAGAAAGAAAAAGAAAAAAAGAATCGAGCCGCCAAGAAAGATTCCGAATTCGGCGTCTCCAGAGGCGTTGATTTCAAAAAAGTACACACGGTGATTAACTTTGAATGCCCGAAAACGTTCGAGGCGTATCAACACAGAGTAGGTAGAACTGGTAGAGCCGGTGCAACTGGAGTTGCGGTAACTTTAATCGCACCTGCGGATGAGCCTTTTCGTGATATTTTAGTTGAAGGATACAAAAATGCCGCCTCTAAAGGTGATGAAGAAGAAGACGTTGATGGAGATGACAGAGAAGAAAAGAAAAAAGAGGAGGATAATTTTTTGAAACCTTTCGATCGCTTACCGAAAGAAGCGATTGAAGCTTTGAGGTATCGCGCGGAAGACACACTTCGAGCGATTAGTAAAAGCGCGGTCAAAGATGCGCGTCTCCGTGAACTTCGTGTCGAGCTTTTGAACTCCGAACGTCTCGCTTCTCACTTTGAAGAGAACCCGGACGATTTGAACTTGTTGCGTCACGATAGCTCTATTTCCAAGCGAGACGATACGAATAAGTACCTCAGCCATCTTCCAGCATATCTTCGAAACGCGAGTAAGAAGAAGCGAAAGAAGAACGCGATCAATGCCGTGGAAACTGAAGATGTAGATGAAGCGAAATGGGCCGCGATGCAATTAGATGTCGACGTCGCCGAGTTCGGTCAAAAGAAAAAGCGCAGGAGAAAAGATAAGCGCGATGGCGGTCGCGAAAAGAAAACTCGACAAGAAGTTGGAGCAAAAATAAAACAAAAGGCTGGACGTAAGCGTTCGCGATAATGAAATACTAATGATTTAAAATTAGGGAATTTTATACACAGTGATAAACATATGTACTGTACTGTACATCAAACGACTAGTACATATGATTTATAGTAATTTTTTAAACTTGCCCATCCGTAGGCTTTATAGCACTTCCCAACGCATCTAAGTATCTCACTCTAGTCCCATAATCATGGTTCAACGCAGCGTTTTTAATGAACTCATGCTCACCACCGAACGAGTGCCCGTTCCACATTTTTCTCGCGCCGCCCTTTGAATTCGTAACATAGTTCACGCTCGATGGGTCTTCTTCCCTTTTCCAATACGAATACACGGTCGTCTTTGCGCAATAATGTCTCGATAACATGACGTACGCGAGGAAGCCAGAACTCCACTGTTTATTTTCGGCACCTTCCATGCGCTTAAAAAGATCACTAGTCTCTTTTGTAACCGTTTGCGGGACAATTTTCCAATCATTATGTTCTTCCAAGAAATCAAACACGGCCGATGACGGTCTCCAGAACGGCACGTGCATAAACTTATGCTTAACCGATTGATTCAACTTTCGACCGTTTGTTGAATTCAGGTTCTCTAACAAATCTAAAAGAGTATGCTCAACGACGTTTGAAAAGACAAAATCAGTTTTTGAGCCGTAATCTTTCGGATGCGCTAACTTATTTGCATCCGAGTGGTTTTGAACTTCAATGTACTGCGCGTTCATTCTTGCCACGCACGCGTGCGAGTCGATTTCTTTACCGAGCGAAGTACCAACCATATCCGGCATCGGTAACACTAAAGCGCACGTTGAACATTCACAGGTACCTCGGTAAAGCGCGCTAGACGGACATAGCTCGTGTTTGTTTTCAGGAACTTGACCGAACTCGATCCCGCGCTTCTCAGAGTTAAACTTCAAAAGTTCTTGAAGCTTTGAGAACTCGGTATCGGTCAACGAGCGCTTGGTGTTCATGGCGGATAAGAAACCGTTCAAGTATTCCTCCGTTTGTTCAATCAAAGGAGTAGTACTAGTTTTAAATTTTGTTTCTTTTGTCTCTCCTTCCTTTACGACGACTTCTTCTGCTTCTCCAATTAAGGGTGTTGTTGTTGTTGTTTCCTCTTTCTTTAATTCTTCTCCTTTATTTTCTTCCTCCGTCGAAGCCGCAGTTGATGATTCATCGTCATCGTCTTCTAAAGCCGTCTTTTCCATCTCTTTTTGAAACGCCAACGCCATCTCTTCCATATCATCATTATTAGTATTAGAAGAAGAAGACATATCATCATCCACTCTTTCTTCCAATGAAACTTCTTCGTATGCTTTCTTTTCTTCCTCCTTCAATTCTTCTTCCAACTTTTTGTCAGGCACGGTTGTTGCAATATGTTGTTCTTCAATAGTACTATCGTCGTCTGGTTTTTTCCCAGTTAATAAGAAATCAACGGCTTCTTGTCTCTCTCGCTCCTCTCTCGCTTCTTCGGTTTCTGCCGTTGCCACTGCTGCTGCCGTTTTTTTAGCGTCGGCGGCGACGTCTTCGCGGCCTTCTTCTTCTTCAGCGCTATTACTACTGTCGTCTTCAACGACACCGGCTCCACTGAACCTTTTCAAAGAATCAGTATTCGATGACGACAATTCTTGAGGAACTACTTCATCTTCTAAATACTCATCAACGTCTTGAATATTAAGCGCGCGTTGCCTCTTCGCCTTTTCCAAGCGCTTAATCTTTCGTTGTATGTCCTCAATCGCAATCGAGGCTTCGATCATGTTTCGTTCGCTCGCCCCTAACAAAGCTGTATCGACATCTGCATATCCAAGCTCGGCTTGCGCGGTTTGTATACTCGTTCGTGGAAGAACATTTATTTTATCCTTTCGCTTCGTCGCCGTGCTCGCGCCAGCCTCTCTTGAGCCATATATGTTCATCGAGCGCTGGTACAAAGTGTTCGATGAGAGCGACGACGACTGCGTTTGTGCGACTGCGAAAACGGCCATTATCGCTAAAGATCCACCAAAAACAATTCTCGCCGCGCTTTTCCACCGCTGTGAATAGCGCGATGACTGCGATTCTCTTCGTTCATCGTCCTCATCGTCGCGACTTCCTTTCGCTAATAACCTCTCGTGCTCTACCACTCTCTTCGCGTTACTACTGATGGTCAGCATTATTTATATGAACACACGAAAAAAAGAAACGAATTGATTGAAAACGAGGACGCGTATGAATACGCTCACTGGTCACTCGATTATCTCGTTCTGTGGTCGCGTCGTGATTACTGCGGCACCCGTGCGTTTATTGACGTCGCAGTTTTTGTTCCTCAAAACTCCAAGAAGTGTGGATGGGGCGCGGAGGAATAAAAATGGGAAAATCCAAATGTACACTGAAACCCTAAACTTTTCTTATATTTTTAACCAAAACCCTAAACTTTTCCACTTTCCCTCTTTGAAAGAAAACATCTACGCATTATATGATTGATAGCGCTTCAAAGTATTCTCGTCAATCAACGCGCTGGCTGAAAATGCAGATTAAGAGCGCAAACAGTAAGTACGGCACCTGCGAAGACGATCTCGTCATAGACGATGATGTCGAGAAACAAACGCTCGTGACTAGTAAAGAAACAGATCATCATGTGCAGAAACTTACGAAGTTAAATGGGACGAATAAAGCGAAGAAGATCGGATTCGTGTTTACCGCGCTTGCCGTGACTCTCGCGATAGCGAAGACTGTCGGGACGGCGAAAGAGGATCTCCAGCAGAAGGAGAGTGTGTTAGGCGCGCTGCCGAACGCGTCTCAGATGCGCGAGCGCGTGATTAATCATCGAAGTATTTCTTCTGGGATAATCGCTCGAAATGCCGCGGGATCTTCGAAGACCGTGAACAAAGGATTCGAGAAACTTCGT
>Ga0302126_10001410_pt1 | contig 14311 bp, 9 predicted proteins | sample CB4_20m_MG_FD_203108 | JGI IMG/M metagenome (GOLD analysis project Ga0302126, IMG submission 203108) | Marine microbial communities from Western Arctic Ocean, Canada - CB4_20m | ecosystem: Environmental > Aquatic > Marine > Oceanic | place: Canada: Western Arctic Ocean | collected 2017-09-24 | reverse complement strand
AATAGAAGAAGAAGGAAAAGAAGAAGAAGTAATATATATCTTACTGTATATATATATATATATATACCAGTAAGGTGCTCTTCTTGTGCGTACTCAATTAGGCGCGAGCACGTCTGATTAAAACAATAAAAAATAATTTAAAATTGCTTCTGTGGAATTACTTTTTACTTTCACTTTAACAGTAATAGTGAAACAACGATTAAAAATATCAATAGTAGGAGAGTACGAATGTGTACTCTCTCCCTCTACAGTATACTGCTATGTATTTAATTTAATTAATTAATCACTTAATCAATTCTGTTTAATAAATAATAATATGCGGACAATTTATTAAACTTTTTGTTAAAAAATCGAGAAAAAACAAGTGGCTCCCATTTTTCTCGATGAGACTTTAAATTACTGTTTCGTGAGAGCGACACGCAGCCAAAAAATATCTCATTCTAATTTTTAATTTTCGCACCAACAGCAGGACCAGACAGCAACCAGCCATCAGCAGACCAGCCAGATCCGACATCGATCGAGCAAAAAAAAGAAAGAGAAAAAATAAATATCAAACACAAAACGAGCGCAGAATCACGCACGCGCAAGGACAGTCATACAACAACACACAGATAAACATGTTTTCGCTTCGTTCAGCATCACTAGTAACAAATGCGACGATCAAACTTAATCATAGCAATGACTGTAGATCGAGGGCGAAAGATAAGAAAACCAGTTCATTAAAATGTAGAACACGATCTGCACCGCACTTGTCCAAACAATTCCAGAACGAAGAGAGGAGGAAAGATCTCTCTGCAGTCTTATGCTCTTCTTCTGCGCAACAACAACAACAACAACACGTGTCTGATTCGCATGACATCAATAACGATACTAACACTTCCTCTTCATCTGAAACAAAAAACAGTACTAGTACTGTAAACAGTAATAACAATAAAGATTATAATAATAGTAATAAAAGGTGGCGATCGATAACTAAAGCCTTAGCCGAAACTTTAGGCGAATCCAGGGTATCCGAAGAGGTCATTCCTTTGTTGGACAGGAACCTTCCAAGACACGAAGAGATCACGAGAGGGACTTTAAGGAATGGTTTGAAATATGTCATTTTACCGAACAAAACACCGGAGAGGAGATTTGAAGCGCATTTGGAAATGCACGTCGGATCAGTCGATGAAAGAGAAGACGAACAAGGCTTGGCCCACTTAGTCGAACACGTTACTTTTCTAGGTTCGAGGAAACGCGATCAGTACTTAGGAAGCGGCACGAGAGGTAACGCGTATACTGATTTTCATCACACGGTGTTTCATATCCACGCACCGACGGTGAACAAAGATGGCATTTATATGTTTGAAAACGTTTTGGATATCCTTTACGACGTCGCGTTTAACCCGGCTTTGCTTCAAACGAGGATCCAAAAAGAGAAAAAAGCCGTTTTAGCCGAAGCGCAGATGATGAACACGATCGAATACCGCGTTGACTGTCAGTTGTTACAGCATTTGCACTGGGATAACGCTCTAGGTAATCGATTTCCAATCGGTAAGCTCGATCAAGTGCCTTTGTGGGAAGATGAGAAAATTCGTGATTTCCACGCAAGATGGTATTTTCCTTCCAACGCAACTTTATATGTCGTCGGCGAGTTTGACGCAGATACAGATCAAGTCGAAAAGATGATTGAAGATGCATTCAATGATGCCGCGCCGAGTCCTTGGGCAATGCAAGCAGAATCACCTTTGGTTCGCCATGAAGTGAGGCCGCCGGTAAAACACGCGTTTGGCATTCCTCTCGAAGAGCGCAAAGAACTTGAAAGTAAACTTCAACGCATGATGGAGAAGAACGCGGAGGATCCGTACCAGCCATTCATTGCAAACGAAGGTAAACCGCAATTGTTTCAGCACGAACATTTGACGCACGCTTCATTCAACATCTTTTCTAAACTTCCAATTGTTAGAATGGAAAAGTTGGGTGATTTGCACCGAACGATTTTGCAAAGAATCGCTTTACTCGTATTGCAATCTCGCATACAGTCGAGATATTCAGAGACAAATGCTGACTATAAACGAGTTGAACTTGATCATTCTGATTCTGCAAGAGAAGGTTGCACTGTGTCAACTGTCACTGTGACGTGCGAACCGCGAGAATGGGAATTTGCCCTTCAAGTTGCCGTCGAAGAAGCCAGGCGATTGCAAAAATGTGGGTTAACGCAAGGTGAACTTTCGAGATTTAAAGCAGCCATGATGAGAGATTCTGAGCAACTCGCGCAGCAAGCTGGGTGCGTTCCATCGTTGGAAAATCTCGATTTCGTCATGGAACACGATGCTCTCGGGCACGTCGTCATGGACCAAGTTGAAGGCCATAAGAGTTTACTTTTGTTGGACGAGTATATCACTTTAGAGAGCGTGAACGAATCTGCGACGGAGCTTTTGGGATTCATTGCAGAATACGGATGTGATGACTCTACTCGCGATCCGCGATCAGGATTAACAACTGCAATCGTCGCGTGCGTTCCAACCACGACCACGGATGCTAAAACGGATCAAGAAGTTGCGTTTGATATCACGCCCGAGGACATCATGCGAGTTTTATCCGCTGATTATGGCGAAATCGAACCTATGGAAGACGTGCACGTTCCAGATAATTTAATTTCAAACGAAGAACTTGCGCTTTTAATTGAAGAAAGAAAACCGGCGTTGGAATCTGCCACTTTCGATGAAGCTACTGGAGTTTATCAAAGACGCTTGAACAACAACGTGCGCGTGAACTATAAGCAACTCGATGCCGAACCAGGAAGTGCATTTTTACGTTTAATCGTTCCCGGAGGTCGATCACACGAACCCATAACTGCTGGCCCCGATGGGATCGGTTCCGCCGCACTTGGTTTAAGAACGTTACAAGAAGCTGGCACCATAGGAGAATGGGATCGAAAACAAGTTGAGTTATTAACGATGGAAAATCTTTTAGTGTTTGATGTTGAACCGGAAATGGAGTACTTATTTCTCGACGCAGCGTTCGCCGTTGATGGTGGTTTACGAACAATTTTGGAAATCATCCATCTTTTGATTGAAAAACCAAACTGGGAAGAAAGCGCTTTAGAACGAGTGAAGGATATTTACAGAATGTTCGAGTTAAACACGACGAAAAATTTGGAGTTGATGACGCATGATGCGATTAACAAAGCTATGTATGGTGATCGTCGATTTATGGATCCGTCTCGTGCAGAATTATCCGCGTTGACTTTGGAAGGTGTTGCAAAGGCTGTTGAAACGCAATTTAGCAACGGTCCAATTGAAATCAACATCGTTGGTGATTTGATTCCAGAAGAAGTGGACGAGCTGATTACGCAAGTTTTAGGGACGATTTCCAAGACCAAAGAAAATAAAAAGGTACCTATTATGGAAAAACCGATACCATTAAGTTTGAAGAAAGTTTCTAGAAACGATCCTGTACGAGAGCAAAGAAATTGGTTACGCGATTCCGATGACAGAGCGTGTGCGGTCATGGCTGGACCAGGACCTTCCATGTGGGCCCCGATGCGTATTCCAAATAAAAATGACGTCGAAGAAGAGGGCGGACTTATGAGTTTTAATAGTTTGGACCCAATAAATGAGCAAGCTCAAGCAAATGGAAACCCGTACGCTTTACAAAGTATTCGTAGAAAGAACGGTTTGGCGACTTATATTGCCGGTATGCTTCTTTCTGAAATCGTCGGCGGGAGACTGTTCACGACTGTGAGAGACGCTTTGGGTTTGACTTACGATTGCAACTTTAATTTATCGTTTGGTTTGCAAAATTCGGACGCTACTACGTATAGATTATTAGTTACGTCGACACCGGCAAAGATTGATGAGGCATTGGCCGCTGGTATTCGTGTTTTGCGCGGATTTAGGAATCAAAGAGTTTCGCAACGAGAATTGGATCGCGCGAGAAACACGCTCTTGGCTCGACACGAAACTGATTTGAAATCGAATCATTACTGGGCAGATTTAATGCAATGCTCTTCTTTAGAAAACTTGGCAGAAAACAAAACGATTGAATGTATTATGGATTTACCTTTGATGTACGAGGCGTGCACGGTTGACGACTTGCATGAAGTGTACGATTGTTTGGGTTTATCGGATGGTGAAATGTTCACCGCCATCACCGTTGCCGGTTCAGAAGAAGCTGAGGCTGAAGCATCGTCAAGGAATGAAATGATGATTTCAACACAATCGATTAAGAACAGTAGTAGTAATACCGGTAATAATAATAAAGACGTCATGGCGGCGGCGGCTGAAAAGTTAGGTTTGGAATTCAGCAAAAATTTTGCCGATGCTTTTGCGAAGATGGGCAAGAAAGATGTGTAGTGTACATGTGTAGTGTTTGAGCAAAACTTCCAACTTAATTTAAAGTATATAAAATTACAGTGTGTTTATGTGATAAATGTGTGTATTACTTGCGCGCGAACTTCTTCTTCTTCAAACTCTCTTTTCTCAGTTAATTTTCTTTAGATGCGTCTGCTCCGCCGGCGTTGACCCCGCCGCCTCCAGCGACTTTTGTAGATTTAACCTTTGAAAGTAACCTATTCACGGCTTCTGGACCATCTTTTTGCACAAAAGTTTGTAATTCCTTTAATTGTGGTCCAACTTCTTTAATCGCTGCTTGGAAATCGCCTTTCAAGATGTATCCCCCGGTCTTATCGATCGATGGGCTCAATTTTCTAAATATAGGCGCGATGCCGCTCTTATAAAGAGTCACGGCGCCTTTAAATCGTGGTGAGATCAAGTAATAAATCAAACACAATTTAACGAATCTGTACTTTGGAATCCTATATAATTTATTATTTATATAATGTTATGTTAGTCGTAGTCATACACATATAACGTTTCACTTCTTTGCTTCTTCGAAAAGGCTGCTTTTGTGTGTTGGATTAAGAGAGAGGGGCACCAAAGTGCCCTTTGTCTGTTTTGTGTGGACCACTCATTTCGAGAAATACAAAATTCATGTTTTACGTACGACGCGCGCTCGCGTCGTTTTTCTCTCTGAATAAAAACGAATAACAATTTCCAGAGAAGTTCTATACATGTGCAGTATAGGAGTGCGAATAATAACAGCGATCTTTCATATCCCGATCCACGTTTCATGAAAGCGAGTGGAAGGCGAAAAGGAAGACAGATTAAAAAGAAAACGCTCCAGACAATTCTTACCAATAGACGATACCAATAGATTCACCCATCAGGACTGAGATGTAGCATACCCAATACGTTAACCATAGACAATCATCATCCGGTCTCTTACGATCGATGGCTTTAATCGATGCATACATTGGGTACACGACTGCTGCGTAGAATGATACTAATCTGAACAAAATATTAATCATTTTTATTATTTATTACGTACGTCGTATTAATAAAACGCCGCTTCAAACGCGAAAACTTGTCAGACAGACGTTTCTTTGATTTTTGTTGCCTCTTCTAAACTTCTATTATTTGTTGATTCGTGAAAACGACTCTGCCGCTGCTGCTCTACTCTTTCGACACACTAGAGGTACTTACTTACGAGTACTCGATCGGGTCATATATAATAAACACAACTATTTTACTTACAAAAACAAAAAAAACGATCAGAATAAACAGAATAAACAGAATAATTAACAATGTCCGGCCTAGCGTGTTTGAAGAAATCAGAGACCGAGGAGGAAGATGCGCAGGAGTTAAAATTAGGACCAGATTTCTCGGACGCGAATTGTTTATCGTTAGCTGAAGTGAAGTTAGTACTCGAGGCTACTTTAGAAGATCACGAATCGAGGGGGGAAGAATCATCATCGACGAAGACGCAAGTGTTCGAGAAGACTTTGAAATACGTTCGACGTTTCGCAGGTAACGTCTCACCAGAGGCTGCACAAATAATAAGACAATTATTACAACAACACGGATTACACGATTTCGAGGCAGCCGTTGTGTCGAACTTGAGACCGGTAGATTACGATGAAGCGAAGACGTTAATACCTTCGTTAGAGGCAGATGGGAGAGCGAGCGAAGAAGAAATTCAACGCATGTTGGATGAAATGGCTAACGTTAGACGCTTTGAATAATAATAATAATAATAAAATGATAATATTCGTGTATGTCCTAAAAGCTTCTTCTTGTTCCGAGCTGAGACGACGCGAGACGTCTCAATCTTTAACTTTCGTTTGTATATATGTGTGTGTGTGTGTGTGTTCAATGAAATCGTCTTCTTTTTCTATCCTCTTCCTTTTAAGAGATTAATGAATTGTTCTTTACGTCGTGCACTCGTGTATTTTTGTTCGTGTTAGTTAATTTTGCGTTTCTTTCATCAGTTCATGTATGTAAAAAAACTCTTCAGATCTTTACATATAATTCATAAACACACACACACACACACACACACACACACTAATTGAATTAATTACTGTGTCAAACAAACAAACACACGCAATTACTCTGTTTCAATAGTAATTATCATTGTACTACCATAATATTATAATATTATAATATTATTACAATAATAATACAAGATGACGAACGCGAACGATCTGAACTCTTTGAAGTCTTCGTTCAAAGATTTCAAGAAAGCTTTTGATCAAAACGATAACAAAACATGTTTATTATTATTAGACAACTTAAAAGTGGCCATGACGCATTTATCAGCCTTGCCGCCTTTATTTGAACAAACTGAAACGAAACAAGAGGAACTTTTATTAGCCCGAGAGTTGTTAGAGATGTCAGTCGTCCTATCGGCTAAGGAGGATGATGAAATCGCGTTTGAGAGGAATTTTGCGCAATTGAGATCGTATTACGAAGACGTGAGAGATGAACTTCCTGAATCGAAGAACGAACCAGTGTGCTGGGGATTGAACCTGTTACGATTGTTAATGCAAAATAGAATCGGTTCTTTCCACGCAGAATTAGAGTTGACTTCGCCAAAGTTACTCGCGAACAAATGCGTGAAGTATTCAATCGAGTTAGAACAAAGACTTATGGAAGGCGCTTATAACAAAATCGTCTCCGAATCAGTCAACGGTGATATTCCAGACGAGAGTTTTAAACTATTCGCAAACAGAATGTCAAAGACGGCGAGAGATGAGATTGTGAACTGCATCGAAAAGAGCGCGTCGGAAATTACGTTGAAAAATTTAGCGAGACTTTTAATCTTAGACCAGGACAAGAACGAAGCGATGAAGTACGCAACAGAGAGAGGATGGGTATTAGATTCATCGAGATTAGAAGAAACGTTTGTGTTTGCGGACGAACAAGCTTTACCATCGAGCAAAGATATTCCTTCGCATGAAATGATCTCAAGGGCGTTGCTTTATTCGAGAGAATTAGAGCGAATCGTTTAATAAGAAGTGTTTCGAAAGAGAAGAGGGAAACAGAAGAGAAGGGGAAAAAGCACTTGATCAGTCGGCTTCTATATACCGTATATATACAAGTAAGTACAACAACAACAACTAGTATAGAAGTAACATTATTACACATCTAAAGCGTTCTCGAAAGCTTCTTGAATATCCCCTGGAGTGATGCTATCCGCGAGTCGATCGATTAACGCTTTCGTATGCCATTTGACGTTTTCCATCGGATATCCCAACAACGTTCCTACGGAAATTCGCTTCGCCCAATCTTGTTCATCGAAAGCGGCTTGAGTTTTTAAACTCTTTAATTTTTCCGCTCGTTCTTTTGCCCCAGGAGCAGACTTACGATACATGATTAATGATACCGACTTCACTAAATTTTCATCCATCGTCAATTTCGAACAAAGAAATCCAACATCTTCGGTATTTTCATTCGCAATTCTGTGCAAAGTTTGCAAGCAATACGGGGCATCAATGGTTTGAATTTGAGAAAGTTCCCACGAAGCGTCCAATCCACCGTTTCTCGCGCGAGTTCTGCTGTCTTCTTTTCCAAACAAATTTCCAAACAAATTAAAGCCACCATTTGAACTATTACTACTGCTACTACTCGGACTACTACTACTGCTCGGAATTCCTGGAGAACCACTGACGTCGCCAGGGCCGCCGCTAAACTCGGCCGCGCGCTTCTTTTCTAAAAACATCCTTATTTCATTATCGTGCTTGAATTCTTCTTTTGAGTCGTAAAACAAGTGCCCAACCGGTGCGAGTTCGGACGAATGACTGACTTGAATCATGACAACATCTCTGAATTTCTCCTCAAACGCGATGAGCTCTCCGGCGAGCTGCGTCGCCGCTTCTAATCCTTCAACAATACATCGTCTCGTCGATCCACTTTTCCCGTCTCTCCAAGGCACTGGATCATTTCTCACCGCGGATTTCAACAAATTATACGATACAACTGATCTACAGCCAACCACTTTTGTCGCTCTTTGCAAATTCTTCATGCGATCAAAATTCTTACTCAATAATTTGCTCACTTTCAACTCTGTTCGGAATTTATCTCCAAGTGATTTCATCCAAGCGTCGTTTGTAAAACAAGCGTCGTCAAATACTATTAATTCGGCTTCGGTTGATCTCTCGTTTTTAGTATCCAAAGTAATTGTCACGTTTTTCCCTTCAATTTCGCCTTTTAAAGTTATCACGCCGACACCTTTATCGTCTGCAGTCGATGATTCTCTGACTACGAACCATCTCTCGCGTCTATCTTCGTCTTCTTCTTCTTCTAAATCGTCGTTGTTGTTGTTGTTGTTGTTATTGTTATTGTTGTTGATATTATTCGATTTTTTGCGAACAACTGTCGTCGTATTCGTCGTCGATGAAGAAGCGTTTTTAGTTTTATTATTCTTAGTAGTACTACTCTCGTTCGTCATCGTCTTCGATGTCGATTTTATAGGTGGTGTTTGTGTTGGTGTTTTCTCAGTATTAAGCTCTGTATTATTAATATTAGCAGTACCAGCACTACCAGTACTATCAGTAAACCCTTTTATCGTCGTGATTAATAATAAATCTCCAGGGATTGCTGAACGTAGAACTGATTCAATTATAGCCTGAGGGGTTCGTTCTAAGTCACTAATCCTCGGTGGTGGTAAGTTCACTGCCTCGTCCTGTGAAGACGACGGCGGTTGTGCTGATTGCGTCGATAAAGAAGAAGAAGAAGAAGCTGATGAAAGTGTTGATTTTGTTCTTCTCTGTTTAAGATGTTTTTTGTTATTAGTAGTAGCAGTAGTTAAACTAGTAATAGTACTGAGTTTATGTTTATGTTGTTTATGTTGTTGTTGTTGATGATGATCACGACAACTACTGACAATAACGGAAGATGATCGTTTAGAAAATGATGATGATGATGATAATAATAATCCATTATTGATCGTCGATGATGTTACCATCTTTGTAAGTCCTTGTTGTAACGACATAATATTCTTTCTCGCGCGTTGTCGCTCGTGCCGTTTCTGTGACTTCACACTGCTGCTGTTTGCTGTTGTAGATATTTTTCCCTACTGTGGTACGTTTTTTATCACACCACTAAAAAAGCTAATATTATGTTAAAATGCTCTCAAAGTTGTTTCTCTACTTATTCAAATACTGATGCTGCTGAAAGTGCCTAATGAAGCAAAAGCACAAACACTACACAAATCCACCAAAATAGGAACAAAGAAAGCAGCCGCCACGCATTAAAATACTAATACTAATAATAATAATAATAAACGAAAGAACGAAATGGGCGAAGAATCGAGAACAAAAAAGACGAGAACAAAACGATCTGTGATACCTAATGCGAAGAAAATACAGGAGAAGATTAAGAAAATCAAACGCGATCGTAAACCAGGAATAACATTCGCACAGAAGAAAAAGTTAAAAAAGGAGGAAGAAGCGAAGAAGAGTAATGGTGGTTTATATAACACCGAGTTCGGTAAAGAAGGAATGGTCCTAAAGAACACTACTACTACGGCTCAAAATGGAAAGAAGATGAAATTAGGACCCATGGAAATCAGATACAGGGCTTTAGCGAAAATTCTGAGACAAATCGAACAACTAGAACAAAAACAAGTCAATAACGAGGAGTTCAAATTCGATAATCAACAACTGAAGAAATTGAAGAGGAAAGAGTTCGTTCAAGAAGAGATGAGACAATTGATTAAAGAGGCAAATGGAGATGATGATGATGATGAAGAAGAAGAAGAAGATGATGAAGAAGATGATGAAGAAGATGAAGAGGAAGAGGATGAGGAAGAGTTTTCATCAGACGACGAAGAAGAAGAAGATGAATAGGTAAATAGAATATGTATAATGTATAATTATCATTGTAAATGTTTAGTAAAGCTACTCGTTGATCTTTCTCTGGTCTGACCCGAAACTTGGAAGGTGTATGTCGCATCGTTAGATCTCGCTCTCGCTTAAGCAAACTTTGTTTTTCGCGCACACTAGTACTACTACTAATAATACTACTACTAAATATACTATAGAGTTTTTATTAACGCGTTTAATAATCCAATTCCGAACTTTTCTTCACTAAAGTTCATAGATTTTGTTTTTCCTTCCTCAATCATGGCGCTCAACTTTTCATCGTTCATGCTAAAAACGCCTTCTAAGCATGCTGCGTACGAAGACGCATCTGAGGCTAAGAAACCATCGCGGCCATGTTTAACGATATCTAATTTTGGCCCTCCAGAATTATGCGCAATCGGAATGGCACCTAAAGCCATGTATTCTACGATGCAAATTCCAAAATGTTCGTCAGTCATTGCGTGTAAACCGACGACGGATTGCTTTAAAAGTTCCTTCAAAGTCGCGTTATCGACGTCGTGATAAAACTCTACCGAATCTTCTATTTTCATTTCTTTTGCTAGCAATTTCAAGGCATTGAAACGGTTCAGATCACTTTTGTTGCGTAAGCCGCCAACGAGTTTTAAAACCGCCTTTTCGCACGCCGGATGCTTATTCTTCACGTTAGTCTTCATCAATTTCCAAGCTTCTAATAAAAGCGCGTGATTTTTCTCTGGACGAAACTGACCAACTGCAATTGCAGTGAAATGCGGTACTTTGTATTCTCCCAATACTATACGTTTCGCTTTCTTCGCGAATGGTGTTGTTTTATGCTGTTTTTGATTTTGATCTTGATTTTGTTCCTCTTCTTCGTTTTCTTCGTCACCGTCGTTTGTAACGAGAACGGGTTTTTTTGCATTCTTCTTAAATTTTATCAAATTCTTCTCCTCGGATGCTTTATTTTCAATCGTTGCTTCTTGTGAAACATCGCACGGCGGATATACAATCTGTACAATAGGTCGTTCGCGCATTTTAATCTTCTTTCGATACTTTGTTGTAAGAAATTTCCCCCAAAGCGAATCGATGTGATTTTTCGTCCATTTTGAATTCACGACGCAGACGTCAACGAATGCGCCACCACAATATCCATAGAACCACATTAAACAAGAATAATATATAATTTTCATCTGTTTCAAAATGAAATTTTTTGCAAAAAACGTGCGATTGTTATACATTAAACTCCCTTTCCTCACCCGTTCTAACATATCCGAACTAATCGTTGGATAATGAACGTACGCGACGATTTTCGTACTTTCGCCGCATAAGAAACGAACGAATGGGTATGACCACGCGTTCCCAACCGTATCCACGAACACATCCGGTGCAAATTTCGATACAGCTTCTATTGCACATATAATATTCCCAACCATTTGTCCAACGATCGTCGCTATTGGGTATAATTTACTTTCGGTTAACTTCCTCGTGCGTAGATGTATAAACTCAATCCTTCGATCGATCTCTTCTTCTTCTTCTTTTTCTTCTTCTTCTTCTTGCCGCTGTTGTTGTTGTTGACTACTACTACTACTACTCTTTGATGTCATCGTTCCTGTTGTTCCTGTTGTTCCTGTTGTCGATGATTGCGTTAACAGTAAATGAACTAAATCGACTCCGAACCTGTCCTTTGCCTTTTTTAGTATCCTCCGCCTCTCCTGTTTGGTCCTACATCGTTCGCCAGTGTATATACAAATCTTACACTTCGGCCATTTCAATAGAACGGTTTTGATCGTTAACCATAGAACGCGTTCGCCTCCACCACAATCTGTCGTGAACGGGTGATAGAACGCGAACGATCGCTTGTTCCCATTAAACGCAAAAGCGAGGTCTTTCGATATTTTATCCAATCTCTGAACTCGACAGTTCATGAACAGGAGAGAAATTGTTAACGCGGCAAAGGCGAACGAGAGTTTCAGCTGATTCAAAAAGAAGATCATCGAGATCAACATTTTGTATTATTATTATTTATTACTATTATTATTAATTATTCTACCATCATATGGCATATTATTATTTCCGATTTTGGTTCGTGGTTATTATTTATTACTATTATCTGTTTTTGCATTTATAGTAGTACAGTAGTATAGGGGATTACTTTTTCATGCATCATCATTGTCATCAGACTGTAAATAGTAATAATAGGGGTTCACACACGCGCAAATAATAATAACAATAATAATAAAACACCTTCTCTTCTGTTCTATTCTATATTCTGTTCTATATTCTCTTCTCTCTTCTCTTTCAATAACAGATAGATATAGATATATGTCAACCGCGCAACTACAAGCATCGCTGTTAATAAGAAGGGGCATAATAAATAATACTTATTATAACACTATTAGAAGAAGAAGACAACAACAACAACGACAACGACAACAAACAAACGGCAGTAGTAGCAATAGGTTTATAAAAAAAGTAATGGCTCTGAATCAACAAATACGAGGTATTGAGTTAGCAACAGAAACGCAGAGGAAAGATTTAACAGTCGTTTTAGTGAGACCACAAATACCTGGGAATACTGGGACTATTGCGAGAACGTGCGCTGCAACGCAAGTACCATTGCACTTAGTGGGACCTTTAGGATTTCAATTAGATGACGCGAAATTGAAGAGAGCTGGATTAGATTACTGGCACTCCGTATGCGTTCGCGTACACGATGATTACGATGCGTTTTATAAATATTGGCTCTCGATCGAAGAATCGAAACGAGGAAGGTTAATTGCGTTCTCAAAGTTTGGAGGAAAATCACATTGCGAAAGGAAAGCTTACGAGAAAGGGGATTGGCTCTTGTTCGGTTCCGAAGTCGATGGTCTGCCAGAGAAAGCGCATAAGCATTGCGAGGAAAGTGGAGGCATTCGTCGCATCCCTATCGACGAAGAACACGTGAGGAGTTTAAATTTAAGTGTTAGTGTAGGTGTTGGTGTTTACGAGGCTTTGCGGCAGATAGATGAGAAAATGGAAGACGACGTCGAATATCGAAGACAGTTCGGACCAGAATAGTGTATACAATATGTGGCACACCTACGACGTACGGTAGTAGATGGTGATATATTATTTATACGCGTACTCAAGTTACAATCATTTATTTTCTATTCATTCAGGTGTTTAGTGTTTTTGTTGTAATGTCACGTTTTTTAAGAACCTAACTTGAACGCATCCGCGATTAATCCAAACGTTAACCCGAGCTTGAAGCAGTTCAAAAACTCCAACTTCCTTCCAGGCTTATTCGTTTTATAATACCATCTAGTAACAAGTTCATAAAGAAATACAAGAAGAGCTCCGGCTACGACGTCGTTAATACCTAAGGCGCCGAACGATAACGTTATAACGTTTGCTAAATAAAAGCCAATAAAGACCGATATCGTTTTCCATAAGAACATTCTATAAGATCTGCGTTGGAAATATAAATCGAATCTTTGTGGTAACGAAGTTAACACCGAAGCTATTCTAGTCTCGCTCTCGGCCCTGATCGTGAGCCGTTTTGTTCTTCTTTTATTTCTATTATTCTCTCCGTTGCTCGTTTTATTATTATTATTAATCTTATATAGTTTCTGTTGTTGATATTTCAGCGCTCTCGTCGATGACAAGAAGAAGAACGACTCGTCGTCATACTTTTCTTCTCCCAGTTTACCTTTCACGGTGTTCCTATTAAGCTTTAATGTTTGTGAACAATCGGAAGAACTCGATTTTGTCACCACCATCATCTTCGTTATCATTCGTCTACGACTTTTGTTATTATTGTTATTGTTACTATCATATGAACTCGTCGTTCTCGATTGTGATAACGCTCTGATCATATCTATCAGATGTTGAATTATCTATTATTATCTATTATTATCTATTATTATCTATTATTATCTATTATTATCTATTATTATCTATTATTTATATAATTATTTATATAATTATTGCTTTATTTGTTATTAAAAAGACGCGAGAGAAAAGAGAATAAGGTTTCGTTCTTCGTTCGTTTTCTGGGATTTCGTTATTTCGGGACCTCGTCTTCTCTCTTCCTCGCGGCTGGACGTTATTATTAAAGTATAGGAGATTAATATGATCCTATCCTCGTCTCGAGCTCATCGCACGAGCGCG
>Ga0302126_10001407_pt1 | contig 14332 bp, 6 predicted proteins | sample CB4_20m_MG_FD_203108 | JGI IMG/M metagenome (GOLD analysis project Ga0302126, IMG submission 203108) | Marine microbial communities from Western Arctic Ocean, Canada - CB4_20m | ecosystem: Environmental > Aquatic > Marine > Oceanic | place: Canada: Western Arctic Ocean | collected 2017-09-24 | reverse complement strand
TATAGATTCATTCTGAAATTTATTTTATCCTCTAAATCTTGTAATTTTTTATCTTTCTCAATTACTATGTCTTCTGGAGGAGGAGGTATATATATAGCCTTGTCTATTACAAGTTCTAGAATATAACTTCCTACTGAACCAGCACTTATATTCATCCATTGAAATATTCCATTATCAGGATTAGCTTTATTATCTACATAACCTAAATGAATATCTGTCCCTGTAATAGATAAAGCTATTTTAAAATTTTTCCAATTGTCATCGATAATTTCTTTTAAATAAGGTGACAATGTCATTGCTTTAAGGTTTTGTTTTAATTGTGTTTTAATAAATATTTCTTCCTCATTTTCAGGAATTGTTGAATCGGTATATATAAATGCCGCATCACCTAGTAAATTATAAACATCTGAATTTAATCCAGTATGAACTATTCCTGTAATAGAAGATTGGTATTGAGATATACTAAATAAATTATGTGCTAATCCTACTAAACCTCCACCTATATCTGAACCTTTTCTGCTACTAGACATAGATGGGACATCATCATAAATTTGTTTCATTGTATCTTTAAAATGCTCTTCAGAGCTTATATTATAATCAATACTAATTTTTGGTTTACTAGCGTTAATTGCTTCTTGTACTGCATCTCCAAACAGTTTATCAAATTTCTTAGATAAACTGTCATCGTCATCTAGATAAGATGATAATTGTCCCACTAACGATTCGCCTTTAATTATTTTTTTCATTATTTCTATTTTATTCTTCGGTGATACACCTTTTTTACCGTCATTAGTATCTAAATTTATCTCTTGTTTTTTTTTTTTTACACTATCTGTTGCGGTTTCAAATATTAAATCAAATATAGTCCGATTTTCTTTTTCTCTACTTTGTTCGGGAATTTTAATAAATTCTGTCCAAATTTTTTCAAATAGTTCTTTATCATGAATATTGTTAGGATCGTTAAGTTTTTTAAAATCTATGGTTCCCGATACAAAATATTTATGTTTTAAATCTCTTAAGAATATATCTGGATTTACAGGCGGTTCCGGTCCTATACTTGACCAATGTCTTCTTGAGGAAACAAAAGCATAACCTTCTATAATATGTTTAATTTTATCATTATCAATGTACCTCATAAATAATTCAGTTGTTGAATCAAATCCACTTGCTAATTGAGCAATCTGATGAGATGGAACTATTCCCAAAGTTTCAAGAACTAATAATAAATAATCTACCTTACTTTTATTAAGAAGACTGAATGCGTTGTCCCCAAAAAAATAAGGAATTAAAACAACACCCAAATTACTTGACATGATTGTTTTAAAGCATAATTTACCACCTATAATAATAACCTTCATTGCCAAAACTCTTAATTTTCTATCAAAATTTTGTTTTTTAAGAAGTTTTTTATATCTATACTCATCAATATATTTTTGATTAAGTAATCTACGTTTCTGTTGATAGGTTCCATGAAAAGCCCTACTATTTATTTTCACTTTATTCATTTGAGCTATTTTTTTTGAATTATCATCGTCTGGAATATTTGGAGCATCATTACTTAGTAATAATTTAAGAATTTCGATTGATGAATAACTATCCATTTTTTCAATTTTATTGAGATCTATATCAATTGTCCTAATTATGGTATCAAGAATTTCACTATATTCTTCATTATTTTTATCAAAATAGTTATTTTCATCGTCAATAGAAGAAAAAATATCATCATGATCAATATATGATGAATCAAATGCTGAATACAAGTCATCTTGAAATATATTGTCAGGATTATCTAAAGGTCCGGTTTGTAAAGCAGCCATCTATATATATAATAAATACAGTTTTTTTAAATAATTTCTATATTTATTATATATAATGAAAATAACTGCTGATATAGCAAATAATATTAGTCAATTGTATACTAATGGCGAATATTATGCATCAATAGGAGAGGTAGAAGGAGCTCTTGTATCCTACTCATCTTGCGCATCAATTATCCATACCGTTCTCAACTTAAATGATAAAGAAAATGCTCTTTGTGAAAATGCTCTTTGTGAAAAGGCTGCTGTGGTAAGCGGTGCTAAGGAAGATAGTAGTGAACGTTATGACCCCTCAAAATTAAGTAATGAAACAAGCTTTATTAAACTTTCAGATAGTGTAAAAGAAAAACTAACAAATCTTTTAAATACAGTTTTATCTCAAGTTGAAACTCTTCAGGGTAAACTAAAACAAATGAAAAAATCATCATCAGGTAATGATGGAGATGAAGAAGAAGATGATTGGGCAGAAAAATGCCAAAATATTCATCCATTAGTTTTTAAGGGTAAAGGAGATTGTATTTATTACAGAGATATCGTAGGACTTCAAAAAGAAAAAAGTATGATTCAGGATACACTTGTTAAACCGCTTATTTATCCTAACTTATACCCTAAAATAGGTAAAGGATTTTTGCTTTACGGACCTCCAGGAACAGGAAAAACATTACTTGCGAAAGCATCTGTTAATGAATTACAGTTAGCGGATGATTCAGTAAAAGTATTATTTTTTACTCCAACTGGTGCCGAACTTAAGGGTAAATATGTAGGAGAAACTGAAAAAAGAATTAAAGAGGCATTTGTATGTGCTTCAAGAGCAGCATGTGAATGTGAAGCAAAAAATGATGACAAAATAAAATATATTTCCGTTATTTTTATTGATGAAGTAGACTCAATTGCTGGCGATAGAAGCCAAGATCAAACTGGTTTAGTTGCTAATAGTGTAAATACGCTTTTACAAATGATGGATGGTATTGATAGCTATGATAATGTAGCTGTAATTTGTGCTACTAATTATCCATGGAAATTAGATAATGCTGTATTAAGAAGACTTGATACACAAGTATTATTAGATTTACCCGATGTTATTCAAGTACAAGCTCAAATGAATTTGGAATTTAATAAATTCATAAAATTATCGAAAAGAGATATGACCGCATGTGATAAACACAATAATATTAAAGGTAAAGCCATGGAAGAAGCTAAACGTGAATTAGAAACACAAAAAGAACAACAGAAAACTGATTATTGTAAATCATCTTGTAAACCAGATGATGACATAAAAGATCTTACAAGTATAGAACCATTAAACTTATTTAAATATAATTTTACCGATCCAAGCAATAAATCAATGCTTAAATCAATTGCCGATTTAATGACAGCAAAAGGTAATAGATTTTCTAACTCAGATGTTAATAAAGTTATGCTTAGAGCTCAAAATTTTACAGCAACGGAAGCTGTTAAAAACAATATTTTTTACAATACTGAACTTATTACAAATATTAAAAGTGCGATGGAGGGCGAAGAACATTATAAATTAAAGAATTACTATTTATCCACATTTAATTACCCTAAAGATTCTGATACAACAAATCAGATAGAAAGTGAATATTTCAACAAATTAGATAAACTGCTATGTGTTGATACTTCTGGTGGAACTTTAGATTTAAAAAACCCACCTCAAGTAGATACAACAAATTGGGAATTAGGCAAAAATGATGCGGTAGATGTCGTCAGAATCGCTTTGTCTGATTGGTTAAAAAGAATAGTTAGCAATACTGTATCTGTTGCTGCTGTTGCTGCTGTTGCTGGTGCTGGTGCTGGTCCTGGTGCTGCTGCTGTTGCTGGTGCTGCTGCTGCATTTGTTGTCACTAAGGATACCCTATTTAACACAAAGAAAAAAGCAGAAGAAACAATAAAAATAAATAAGAATTCTTATAATAATTCTTATAATAATTGTTTAGTTGAATGCAATAAAGTCGACTCTGCTACGGCTGCGAAGGCACAGGTGGAAAAGGAAGCTGCCGCTGCTGCTGCTGCTGCTGCTGCTGGTGTTGCTGCTGCTGCTGCTGCTGCTGCTGCTGCTGCTGCTGCTGCTGCTGCTCCTGCTCCTGCTCCTGCTCCTGCTCCTGCTTCTCCTGAAGATATAACAAAAGTTATAGACAATATTCTTACTATGGAATTAAAAGACATTAAAAAATTTACTGATCAACTAAACACCAAGGCGGCAAGTGAGGATTCTAATTTGGAAGTAAAAAAGAACTTATTTTTGATAATATACTGTTTAAAAATATATCAGGCTGTAAATAGTCTCGATAAATCACAGACAGTCCTTACTGATTTATCTGATGATGGTAACAACTATAAGGTTTTAGAAGGAATAATTGGCGAATTGGATCAAAAGGCTGATAATTTAAAAAGTTTTTTAGAAGATAATTTTAAAGAGAGTAGCGGAAAAAAAATATCAATCAAAGCCCAAACAAAGATCCATATAGAACTTGCAGATTTGAGAAACAGAATAAAAAGAGAAATTCTAGAGAAATTATCAGAATATTTAAGACAACCTGGAATCCTTTTCGGAGGAGGAAATATCAATATTATTTCCAAATATTCAAATACTCAAGTCGGCGGTGATATATCAGATAAACTTTTAGAATTTTATAATCATTTTTACATTGATACAATACCAAAAGATTTATACATAGATCATATTATTGGTGGTGATGTTCAACGATTTTATAGTTATAAAATCTTATTATCAAAACATACAGATATAAAATATGGTGATGATAATCTTATCGATGAATTATTTATAAGAAATGATGCTGATTTAGCATCGCAAATACTACTTGGTAGTGATTTTACAATTGGATCTTCCAGTGATTGTGATTATAGTCTTGATAAATACTTTAAAACACTGAATTCTATGAATTTGACAAATGAACAAAGAATTAAAAAAGCCACTATTCAATTGAAACTTACAGCAGGAGATATTCAAAATTTTAAAAAATATCAGGTACCGCAGGAAGTTATAAATTCTGCACTTATAGCGGTGGGGGCTGCGGGGGCGGTGTATATGGTGGGAACGCCAGCGGCGGCGGTGGCAACAGGATATTTTGTAAATGCAACAGTTGACAATATAGATGAATTAAGAAAAAATTTAGTAAACCATTTTAAACATAGAAAGGTTGATACTATCATAAAAGTTAAAAAAGGTTTTACATTAACCAACAATAGCAATATAACATATGAAAAACAAATTTCAAAACTACTTGCGGATTCAGCACCTAATGATATAACAATAGGACTTAGACAAAAATTAGTAAAAGAGGCATCACTTCCCTACTATTTTGGTTACAGAGTGAATAAATATTACACTGATCATATTTTAAATAGTGAAATTATAAAAAAACTTAGCTTGGTCAAAATTTTATATCCAGGTGGCAAAATAACAACTAATGAAAAAAAAGCATTAATGACGAAAGATAATGAATATAAATTAGATACCAAACATACTTTTGGTATCAGCGGCGATAATAGAACATGGCAAAACAGAGTAAGTGCCATGAATAGCAAAACTATATTGCAACAAATTAATACTATTAACAATATTCCAAATTTACATGCTTTAGCAGATGTTTGCATTGATAACAAAGGTGATACATCACACGCACAAGTTAAAGTAGGAACTACTTTAAGTGATTACATTGACCAATTAAATTTACTTCAAATAGGTAGAGATGATAATAAACCTGAAAAAATAGAAAAATTAAATTTTATTATATTAATATGTCTTTATAAGTTTATAACTAAAGAAGAGGTATCTATTGAAGTCTCCGTCGAATCAATTGAAGAAGATCAAGAATTACAATTAAAATTAGACAATCAAGAGATACTCAAAACATTTAATACAACTTATGGAATTTTAAATAATTTAGTGTGTATTTTTAATTCAAATATTGAAGATAGTGCTGATAATGAATTAAAAAATTTATTTAAGTTTATCTACGAAACTCCTAAAATTAATACTTCTGATCAAAATGATACAAACGCCTTTTTATGTAATAATATAGGCACAAATACAGATAATATGACCATCATCCGGTCAATTTACGAAAAACTTATAGGATATTATAAAACCCGAAATGAAGAATTAGAACGATTGTTCGTTAAAACTAAAAAAAGAACTGACACTATAAATAATAAAGTAAATCAATTACTTGATAATAACTTAAACAAAGAACCATCTAAATTATTATTAAATTATATTATCCCACACTTCAATTTATTTAGTCCAAACCCTCATGATATAATTACTAATTATGTATCAGAAATCCCAACAAATGATACTATAAATACATCTGACGACACTTTACTAACTATAACGTTGGATAATAATAAACAAACATTATTACTTTTAATGAGTTTAATATGTGACAAACAACCAGCTAAAGACAAACAAAAATTTTTTGAAACACTATCAGGAATCCAAAGGTCAAACAAACAAATGGCCTTAAAGAATTTTTTAGCCTTGCTATATCCTCAATCCACCTGGGACGTGGCGGTCGGCGGCTTTCTTGGAACAGACCCAACTAGAGATACACATATTGATATTCTTAAAGCTGCTTTTAAAAAATACTTATACAATAGCTCTTATCACACTCGCAAAACTTTAAATAAAATCCGTATAGAAGATAATATTCATATATTATTTAGAAAAATATTAAAAAAAATATTAGAAAATGGTCATATTGATACACCAAACAATAATAAATTACTCTATATGACAGGAGTATTATCAAGAATAATATGCGTTTCAGATGATGATGATATTTTAATGAATATAATAAATATATCGGATCCTGATATTTTAACTGGTATTGCCAATGAAAGCAATGAAAATTTAAATTCCAGGATTAAAGAGTTTCTTAGTAAAGAAGAGAGTGAAATGTTTGTAAAGAATATTTATATAAGATCAGAAATTGATTTATTAGACCCAAATTATAAACAAATATATGGAAAGGAGTCAGCAATAATGGATACATTTGTTACTGTAAAAAAAAAGGTGTTTAATTTGTTTAATTCAGCAAAAGAAAAAAATAGCGGCTCATTTGATAATCAACTTAGATCAATAGCCGGTATTAAATTTAACTATCTAGAATATTATTCACTCCTTGCTACACATGTAGGTATTGAAAATACGTATATTCAAGATAGTGCTGATAATGATTTTAATCATATTTCTAATTTGCAAAATCAACTTGTGTTCCTTAAGATTAACAGAACCTCAAGACAGAAATTATCTGATTTGGATAGAGAATATAGTAGAGAGCTTTTTGGCAAATTCAAAGAAGTTCCGGATCTGGATTCTGAATCAGAAGAACACACTATTGTCATATTATTGGACTTTATATTTACAAAAATTCCTGGATTTATATTAAGCTCATTTGTGTCGATTCTTAAAAAAATTGTCATAAATTTTACGACAGTATCTGGTATAGTAATGACCGGAGCAATTTATTTGTGGCTACATAGCGCGGTGGCGGTGGCGGCGACGGGGCTGATCGCGACTGCTTGGGTGAAAAACGGCATTCTATTGTTTGGATACGCAGCAATACCCATTATTTTTAATAGTATTATAACATTTTTTAGATCATTAGGTAAAAGAATATCTAGAGATTTATCCCAACCACAAATGTATATGGACACTTATTTCTCTTCAGTTTCATCTCTTGATAATCGTATAATTATTAAAAAACCAAGTGCATTTACAAAATTAGATATTAATATTAATGATTTACTAAAATCATTTAACGACCATAATAAATTTAACTCTAATATTGATTGGGCGACGGATATATTTAAAATCGGGTGGGCGGGTCGACTGCTGGACGATGACGGCATATCCATTCGGCCAACATTAATTGATACTAATGAAAGATTTGCTATTGTAAAATCCCAAAATATTATTACATCTGAAATTAGAGGTAAACCAAATATACAACAAAAAATTAAAGAAATAAAACAAAAAGTTAAAGTAATCGATATTTTACCAGATCAAATAAAATATGCTATGGCTGACCAAGCATCGTCATATGATGAAGAAACTGGAAAAGATCTAAAGGATTATGACAAAAATAGAATTGCCACACTCGCAAGAATAAAGAAACGTGGTAGTTAATTCTTAAAAAGGGTATATAAAATGATATTAATATATCATTTTATAGTACCATGGATGATAAACTTGAGTATGAGAAATTTATTTTACAACAACCATATGTTGATGATGTAAGACAAGAAATTAAGAATAAAAAAGCTGAAGAAAAGCTAAGAGAACAGACAGAGAAAAAAGCAGAAAGCGAAGGCGAAGGCAAAAAGGGAGATGAAAAATCCATACTACCTGCTCACAAAAAAAATTTACTTGATTTAGGAATAATTGATATTCATCCTAATCTAGAAAAATATAAAAAACAGCCCTCTAAATATTCTGTTATTCCTAAATCTGCTGTAGACCCAAATGCTACATTTGAAAATATTAATAATTTAACTGATATAACACGCATGATATCAGAGAAAAATAATACATTTGTTCTTCGTAGTTATGTTAGGATTCTTGAATATGATGTATTATTTTATTATTTACTATATAACATTATTGCTATTAACTCATTAACAAAGATCGATTTAAAATTATTAAATCGCAAACTATACAATAATCCTAGACTTCCTGATGAAAAACAACTTATTTCTAATTTAGAAAAAAGATTTAATAAATTAAAAAATAATATAGCCAGACAACTTAAAAAATATGAGATAAATGAGAATTTTAATGGTTCTAATTTTTATAATTTTGTCCAAATACTTGAACGTGATAAACTATATATTTTTAAACAATATTGTATTGGTCATAATAGAAAGACAAGGAAAGAAATAAATAGTCTTAAATACAATGACTACGAAGATATAGGAAAATTTATATGTATTAAAAGTGTTGGAGATATTGATAAACAATTTGAATTATCTATATTAGACAAATATAATTTAAAATATGATACATATAAACATCATCAATCTAAAGAATATAGTTATTATCAAACAATAGCTCAGCCTCTTGTATTCCATATTGATAAAGAAAATGGAGACTACAATATAAAAACTATTTTAACAAACATAAGAGATGAAGATGAAAATATTCAAAAAAAAATAGATAAAACTCATGATAATGCTCCTAGCACAAAAATATGCTTTGGTAAAGGATTTTCAGGAGAACCATCAAAAGAATATAAGGGGTTTTATAATGATACTAAACGATTTTTAAACCAACCCGAAAATGCATCAGTAAAATATAATATGGAAATTCAAAATCCTAAGTTAACCAAAAAAACACCACTTAATTATTCAAGGGGAGTAGATACTTACCTACATAATAAAATAGAAAAAGATAAATATTTTACGCAATTTGTTTTAGATAAACAACAGTTTTCCAGTGGCGATGGAGGAAAAACTCGAAATTTAATGGAACAAATTAAGGACAATATAAAAATTATTAAAAAATTTAAGCACCTTATATTAAAAAAATTATACCAATATAAAGAATTACACCCACATTTAACAAAAGATTTATTAAATAAAGATCTAGAACCAATACAAATTATGGTAAATGAATATCTTGAAAAAATTATTCCAGATAATATTATTGAGTCACTTATAATTGAAAAAAGACCATATAAATATGAATTAAATAAAGTTATAAAACCTTATGCTATTTTTGAATCTAGATTAGATACTTCATCCGAAGTTGAAAGTTTATGGAGTCGTAGAGAACCAGTAAGTGAAGCTATATTTAAATGTCCTAGAATAAATTGCTCTCTTGCTGATAAAGAATTTACATCATTACAGGCTTTATTTTTACATACAAGAGAATATCATTCTGGAAATATGTGGGTATGTCCGAGAATATCAAACGGAAATCCATCTGGAAAAGAATTTAAAACATTACAAGATTTGAGAGAGCATGATATTAAATGCCATCCTATAGATAAAGAGCCAGACAAAAGCTGTTCTGATGATGGGAAGGAGGGCGATGATGAGGATGACGATGATGACGATGATGATGATGATGACGATGGTAAGAAGGAGAGCGATGGCAAGAAGGAGAGCGATGGCAAGAAGGAGGGCGATGGTGATGAGTCAAAGGATGATTCAGCGGATGAGTCAAAGGATGATTCAGCGGATGAGTCAAAGGATGATTCAGCGGATGAGTCAAAGGATGATTCAGCGGATGAGTCAAAGGATGATTCAGCGGATGAGTCAAAGGATGAAGAAGGGAAAGAGGATCAGGAACAGCAACAGGCCAATTATGGGTCTATTGATACTTTTTTTAATAAAATTTCCGAGTTCAAATCAGGAAATACTCAAACTACTTGTTTTCTTAATTCCGTATTAATGGGTTTATTATCTTTTGAATACTCGCATTTTATAAAACATTTATACGATAAGAAGTGCGAGCCGGACCCTTTAAACTGCGAAGGGTATCAAAATATTTCTGAGAAATTAAAACAAATCCACAAGGACCTTAATAATGGGTATAATTTTAAATTAAATTATGGAAAAGTCGGAGCTAATGATGTATTTATAAAATTGCGCGATATGATATTGAATTGTGCTGGTCTTTCGTATCAGGGATTGACTAATTATGCAGATGCTTTTGAAACTATTGATTTTCTTACCAGATTAGTATTATGTGATGAAATAATAGAGGGCACAACTAAAGATCTAATAAGTCTCCTAAGCGGACTTCCTGGTGCTCCCGTGGGAAAAAGATTGATACAAGATAAGTTATATGTTAATAGAGATACTATTAAAAATTTTAGATCGAATTTATTTAATGAGGTTAATAATGGAATAGAAATGATTATATATCAAGTACCCGGCGAAAAAAGATCACAAAAGTGGTTCACCAACGACCTAGACTTTGTCGCGCTCAAGGATTTTCACAAGTTAATTAAAAACCCAAAAAGTGGTTATAAAACATTATCAATAATTTTATATAATGGAAGACATTACACATCATTAATACGACAATCAGAAGAAAAATGGATTTATTTTGATGCTTCTAGTGGTGTTGAAAAGAACAACTCAAAGATCGTTTTATATAATATGCATGAAGTGTTCGAGAAATTAAAACCTTTTAATATTCAAACTATTCTTTACATTGAAAAGACGAGTTTAGACTAAATCTAATTTTTTATATGATTAAAATCATTACTTAAGTTGCTATAATTATACTGATAATTATGTCAGAAACTGAAATATATTATTTATAAATAGTAAAAATAACTATTTAATTAGAGAAAATTAATTATTATTAAGTAATTCATGTTTTTATTTAAAAATAATTTTGTTATTACTAAGTATCAATGTCATCTACAAGCAATGTTCTTTTAGATTGTGAACAAGAATTTATTTATTTTACTGGAAAAATATCAAAGCATGTTACATCAAAAGGAGATTCAAAAGACCAAAAAATTATTGGTGTAAATATTAATGATTTAAAAGTATTTGATAAATTTCATAAAGGTGAAAGTCAGAAATTTTTAAATGAAATACAAACAGAAACTAAGAAATATGCTAAAAAGGATACTCCGCGTCCTTTTCTAACGATTTTTGCTCCAAAAATTGTGAACAAAGCTTTAGAGAAGATTGATAAATATCCAGTCGGCATATATGTTAAGATGAAGGTTTCTTCTGGCTTTAATAAGCAAAAAAAAAAACAATATTTCAATGCTATCGATCTTGAATATAGTAAGGAAAATAGTGCTAATACTAAAGAAAGAAATGGAACAGGGATTATGATTAATTCAAAATTTGTTGGTTTAGACAAACTAACCTTTAAAAGTGAGCAATTATTAGAATTACTTGATAGCATTTATGATAATCAAGAACATGATGTTGAAACTATACTCGGTCTTAATAATCTCATTAATAAATGGCTGTCTAGAGGGATTGAAAGTCAGAAAAAAAGAGAGTATGAAGAAGAACGGGCTCAATTAGAAAAGACGAAAAAAGCCGAAGCAGTAGAAAGTTCAAAGGCATTATTACAAGCATTAAATAGTGTAAAGAGTATTTACAAACAATCCTTAACTTTATCTCAAAAAACTACTTAAGCAAGTTTCTTACCAAGTATTATACCTAATAATCCCCCACCTATAGCCGCATATCCTATAATAGACGTTGTTGCCGCTACACCAAGAGTTACTGGCAGGGTTGATAATGCTCCTAGTGTTCCTCCTAACATTAAAGGTGTGAATTTGAATTTTTTTCCGGATGCCGCTTCTAAATGAACGTTTGCATTAACAGCTGAATCAACAGTTTCTCTGGAAGTATCATTTATCTGTTGTATATCAACATCTTGTATATCAATTATACTTGCTAATTCTTCTTGTATCTCGCGTATATCTCTGGTTTGATCTAAAATATTCTGTAGTTCGTTTTTTTCTTCACTATAAACATATGGAATATGTTTAGCGTTTTTTAACAATTGTTGATCCATATAAATAGTAAGTATTTAATTATTATAATTAAATATTTAAAATTTGATAATAAATATGAAGTATTTATTAGAATAAAACACATAAATGAGTTCATCTCTTCAATCAACCACGTCCCCGAAAAAAAAACTAAAAATTAAAATTAGTAAGAATGGGAATAAATCAGGAACATCTATTAAAAATATAATTAATGATATTTATTCTAAGGATAATCTAACAAAATCATACCTAGATTACGATATCGATATATCAGCAATATTTCTTAAAAATATGACCATTGATGGTGAAAAACCCGACTTGAATATTATTAATAACTTACCTAAATTGGAACTTAAAACACAGATTATTGAAGATACTGACCCAGATGAATGTTTGGAAGAAGTAATAAATAATCCTAAAGAAGACAATGACGACGATATAGACAAGGATGCGCTAGAACTAGAAACAGTTGGTAGTAAAAAATACTATCTTGATTATACTAAAGGTATTATTTATGATCTGCTGTACAATGCTATAGGAAATATTGATGAATTTGGTGAAATAAATATTTCCTAATCGAATAAATTATTTTTACGTAAAATACTCAATAATTCGTCCGGAAATAATTCAATTATTTTCTGTCTGATTATGTCTAATTTATTATTTCGACTATTATTAATATTACCACCGAATTGTCTTTTTTCTTTAGTTGATTTATTAAGATGTTTACATCTTATCATATTATCTCTTAAATAACATACAATAGATAATCTATTGAAATGCCAATTATTTTTTACTTTTCTATCAGTTTTATCTAAACTGGTATTTAATTTTAGGTTTGTTGGGTATAATTTAGTATTAGAATGCCATTCATGGACGTCCATTGAAAGAAAGTCTCCAGTTCTTACATTAGCGGCGACACCATATTGAGGAAAACCTGTATATCCTCCTCTATATGTATTCGGGTTATCGGTATCTTCTATAACTAATAAATTTCCAAAGCCTTGTTCATAATCACCGGCATCTTTATGTAATGCTGTTCTCCAAGAATAATTAATTGTAACGGTCGAATAAGCTGTATCTGCTATAGCAAAATTAGGGACTTCTTGACATTTTTTTAACTGTTTTTTATGTGCATCTGGATTAAGCTTTTTAAATTGTCCGTCTACTTCTCTAATAAAATTTACAGACTTAACCCATAATTCTGGATTATCTCTCGTGAATGCTGTTAATCTACATGGGGGGGCTTTTCCTAATAAATTACGGTCAGGCTTATCATAAAATCCTACAATATTACTGGGGGATAGATTCGAAGTGGCTTGTTTACTTTGTATACCAGTTGTATTGGAAATAAACTTTGTTCTGAATTTCCCTTTGTCGACAAAATCACCTATATAATTATTCATTTTATCTCTATCAAGTTCGCCGGCTGCGGCCCCTCTGTTTTCGTGAGTTTTTTTTGCGGCATCTCTATAAGATTCCAACGCTAAATCTGTATTTTTTTTTGATATTACCTTTTTTCTCAGCTTAAGTAATAATTTACCCTCGTCTGTATATACATCAGCATCCTCGTCTAATATTATATCAAAATGTTTTTCATCAAAATGTTCGCCTTCTTTGCTTTGAATTTCTTCATCTGTCATTTTTTTTGATACATAAATCGTTTTAACCATTTTAGTATATTAGAAGATATTTATTCAAATAGTTATTTTTGAAAAAAAGGTTAGATTTCCCCAAATAATTCTTTATATATAGTAATGGAGCAGTATAAATTTTTAATAACAAAAATATCCGAAAAAATTAAAGATACTAAACAAAAGAAATATATAAAAGATAATTTAGAAGAAATTGTCCTAAATCTGAAAGGGTTTTCTACTTTTTTTTCAAGTATTGTTGAAATCGCATTATCTGAATCAGATATTAAAAATAAAATAGAGTCCCTTAGTAAATTAAAATTTAATAAATCAAAATTAAGTAAAAAGGAAGCTAATG
>Ga0302126_10001406_pt1 | contig 14335 bp, 10 predicted proteins | sample CB4_20m_MG_FD_203108 | JGI IMG/M metagenome (GOLD analysis project Ga0302126, IMG submission 203108) | Marine microbial communities from Western Arctic Ocean, Canada - CB4_20m | ecosystem: Environmental > Aquatic > Marine > Oceanic | place: Canada: Western Arctic Ocean | collected 2017-09-24 | reverse complement strand
TTTATTTATGGATTCTAAATCAAGTTTGGCATCTAAGATGGCTTCGTCAGAAGCCACCATAGCATATTGCGCAAACCGGTCCATTTTTCGAGCTTCTTTACGATCGAAGAAGTCCAAAACATTGAAATTTTTTAATTCACAAGCAAATTTTGTTTTGAAATGTTCAGTATCAAAATAAGTTATAGGCGCACAACCACTCTTGCCACTAATTAGGCCTTCCCAATAGGTGTCTTTGTTGTTGCCAATAGGAGTCAGTGCTCCTAGACCTGTTACTACAACTCGCTTTAGTTCCATAAAAAATTAAAATGTAATTATTTTGCAGCTTCGATATAAGAAACAGCTTGACCTACAGTAGCAATGTTTTCTGCTTGGTCGTCTGGGATTTGAATATCAAATTCTTTTTCAAATTCCATTATTAGCTCTACAGTGTCTAGCGAATCTGCGCCAAGGTCGTTAGTGAAGCTAGCTTCTGTAACTACTTCGTTTTCATCAACGCCTAATTTGTCTACGATAATCGCTTTTACTCTTGATGCAATGTCTGACATAATCTTTCTATTTTAAGTTTTAATTAGGTTGCAAAAATAAAAAACTTTACATTAAAACAAGTGAATACTTCAAAAATGTGCATTTATAAGTGTTTAAATCGATTATGTATTGTGTTTTTACTTCTCAATGTGGATAATTATTCTTTTTTTTGTTACAGAAATTCAACCCAAAAAACTTTTTAATGAAACGAATCGCGATTTTTGCTTCTGGGTCAGGCACCAATGCTAAAAATATCATTAAGTATTTTCAAGGAAACAAGTCTGCCGAAGTGGTTCTTGTGCTCTCAAACAACCCTGATGCATTTGTTTTAAATCGTGCTTCAGACCTGAATGTTAAAACAATTATTTTTGATAAAGATCAACTTAATGACCCTGACTGGGGGTTTGAAAACCTGTCAAATCTTGAATTAGACCTTATAGTACTTGCTGGGTTTTTATGGAAATTCCCTGCACACCTATTAAATATGTTTCAAAACAAGGTTTTAAATATTCATCCAGCATTATTGCCAAAGTACGGGGGTAAAGGCATGTACGGCACAAATGTACACAAGGCGGTAGTGGCCAATAGGGAAGCGGAGTCTGGGATTACAATTCATTATGTGAATGAGCATTATGATGAAGGCGCTATTATTTTTCAAGCCAAATGTTCTGTTCTTAAAACGGACACTTTTGAAGATGTTGCGGCCAAAATACATCAATTAGAGTCCAATCACTTTCCAGAAGTCATTCAAAACACTCTTTCTAAAAATGGCTAAATCAAAACAAAAATATTACACTGTCTGGAAGGGACACCACACCGGCGTCTTTGAAACCTGGAATGATTGTAAGGCTCAAATAACCAATTTTGAAGGCGCACAGTACAAATCATTTTTAACATTCCAGCTAGCTAAAACAGCACTTAACGGCAATTACAAGGATTATGTCGGGAAAAACAAAAAGCTCTCAAGCGGCCTTTCGGAATCTCGACTAAAGCTAATTGGTCAGCCGAACTATAATTCTATTTCAGTTGACGCTGCTTCTAGTGGAAATCCTGGAATAATGGAGTATAGAGGGGTTGAAACTCAGTCTAAAAAACAATTATTTCACAAAGGTCCTTTTCCGCAAGGCACCAATAATATTGGAGAATTTTTAGCACTTGTTCACGGGCTTGCACTCTTAAAACAAAAAAACAGTAAGCGCGTTCTCTACACAGACTCTAGAACTGCAATGAGCTGGGTTAAGAAAAAACACTGCAACACCAAGTTAGAACGCAACCCGACTAACGCAGCCATGTTTGAACTAGTAGATCGTGCCGTTTTATGGCTAAAAAACAACACGCATACAACCGTAATAGTTAAATGGGAAACAAAGGCTTGGGGCGAAATTCCTGCAGATTTTGGACGTAAATAAATTATGTAATTACAGTCGGTTTATTAGTTTTATTAAGAAGAAAAAATACGTAACTTTGTTGTTTAATTTTTAATAATTTTTATGAGCAAGTTGGTAATCGTTGGAACAGTTGCATTTGATGCTGTTGAGACGCCTTTCGGAAAGACAGATAAAATACTTGGTGGATCTGCTTCGTACATAGGTTTGTCCGCCTCGCAATTTAAGGTCGATAGCGCCATAGTTTCTGTAGTTGGAGGTGATTTTCCTCAGGATTATCTAGATCTTTTTTTAGGTAAGGGCATTGATGTCTCAAGTATTGAAATGATTAAGGAAGGCAAGACGTTTTTCTGGAGCGGTCGTTATCACAATGACATGAACAGTCGTGATACTTTAGCAACGGAACTTAATGTGTTAGAAAATTTCCAACCAGTAGTTCCTCAATCGTATAAAGACGCAAAAATATTAGTTCTGGGCAACTTACATCCAGTTGTGCAGTCGAGTGTTTTAGATCAAATGAGCGATTCATCTACTCTCGTTATTCTGGATACAATGAACTTCTGGATGGACCATACGCTTGATGAACTACTAGAGGTTATTAAACGTGTTGATGTTATAACCATTAACGACGAGGAGGCTCGCCAATTAACGGGGGAACACTCTTTGGTTGTGGCCGCTAAGAAAATTCATGCAATGGGCCCTAAGTATGTCGTGATTAAAAAAGGAGAACACGGAGCCCTATTATTTAATAATGGAAACATGTTCTCAGCCCCCGCAATGCCGTTAGAATCTGTTTTTGATCCAACGGGTGCTGGAGACACCTTTGCTGGTGGATTTGCTGGCTTTTTATCCCAGTCTGAAGATATTAATTTTGAAAGTATGAAAAAGGCAGTTATTTATGGATCAACACTAGCGTCATTCTGTGTAGAGAAGTTTGGCACTGAGCGGCTTGAGTCTCTAAAATCGGAAGAAATAAGCCGACGCCTGATTGCTTTTAAAGAGTTGACACAATTTGAAATAGACACAACATCATAAAAAACGCGCCTATTATTGGGCGCGTTTTTTAATAATAATAAGTCATACCAAAAATCACTTATATGAGCGATGCAATACAACATGAATGCGGAATTGCCCACATTAGATTATTAAAACCTCTAGATTTTTATAAAAAAAAGTATGGGACTGCTTTTTATGGGATCAATAAGATGTATCTCATCATGGAAAAACAGCACAATCGCGGACAAGACGGTGCGGGTTTTGCGAGTATTAAATTAGACATGCAGCCTGGAGAGCGTTATATCAGCCGAGTTCGATCGGTAGAGCAACAGCCTATTCAAGATATTTTTGCTCAAATCAATTCCCGGATTAATGATGTATTGGCGCAAAACCCAGAAGCGGCTAATGATGTAGAAGCTCAAAAGAAATTAGTACCATACTTAGGAGAGGTTTTGCTAGGCCACGTGCGTTACGGAACTTTTGGAAAAAATAGCGTTGAAAGCGTTCACCCCTTCTTGAGACAAAACAATTGGATGCACCGTAACCTTATTTTAGCAGGAAACTTTAACATGACAAATGTAAAGTCTCTCTTTAAAAACCTTGTTGAAATAGGACAACATCCGAAGGAATACACAGACACGATTACTATCATGGAAAAAATCGGTCACTTTTTAGATGATGCGGTTTCAAAATTATACAAAAAGTTAAAGAAGGAGGGCTACACAAAAATGGAGTGCTCTCCGTTAATAGCAGAGCGACTTAATTTAAAGAAAATACTAACCAAAGCTGCAAAAAACTGGGACGGAGGTTACGCTATGGCTGGTCTTTTAGGGCATGGAGATTCATTTGTCTTGAGAGATCCTTCAGGGATTAGACCAGCATACTACTACATGGATGACGAAGTTGTAGTAGTGGCTTCGGAGCGCCCCGTTATTCAAACGGCTTTTAATGTAGACTTTGACGCCGTTCATGAGTTGCCTCCAGGGTGTGCGATTATTACAAAAAAATCAGGCGAGACTTCTATTGATCAAATCCTTAAGCCGTTAGAGCGTATGGCCTGTTCGTTTGAACGAATTTATTTTTCAAGGGGAAGTGATGCTGAAATTTATCAAGAGCGAAAATTACTTGGGAAACTAATTGTTCCTGAGGTTCTAAAGTATATAGATCACGATATAAAAAACACAGTGTTTTCGTACATTCCTAACACCGCTGAAACTTCATTTTTCGGAATGATTGAAAATGTAGAGGAGTACTTAAATAAAAAGAAAACAGAACAGATTTTAAAAGGGACTAGAACGCTATCGGCTGACAAAGTCACACAGATTCTTTCAGAGCATACCCGAATTGAAAAAATAGCAATCAAAGACGTAAAACTTAGAACATTTATTACCGAAGATAGCAGTCGGGATGATTTAGTTGCTCATGTATATGACGTCACTTATGGTGTCATAAAACCAGAAGATAATCTGGTAATTATTGATGACAGTATAGTTCGTGGAACAACTTTAAAGAAAAGTATTCTAAAAATGATGGATCGGCTTTCTCCAAAACGGATTGTAGTTGTGTCGTCAGCTCCACAGATACGCTATCCGGATTGTTACGGAATTGACATGGCGAACCTAGAGGGCTTAGTTGCTTTTAAGGCTGCCTTGGCATTGCTAAAAGACACTAACAATTACCATATTGTCGAGGATATATACTCAAGATGTAAAGCTCAGGTTAACCTACCAGATGATGAGGTTAAAAACTTTGTAAAAGAAATTTACGCCCTTTTTAATCCGCAACAAATTTCTGATAAAATAGCAGAGCTTTTGAGTGATGAATCGATTCATGCAGAGGTTAAAATTATTTTTCAACCGATTGAAAACCTACATATTGCCTGTCCTAAAAACTTAGGCGACTGGTACTTCACAGGAAATTACCCAACCCCAGGAGGCAACAGGGTCGTAAATAGAGCTTTTATTAATTTCTTTGAAGGAAATAACGAAAGAGCATATTAATAAAAACGCAGTTTATCTAATAAAAACGCAGTTTATCTAATAAATAGCGTTTGTGTGTATTAAACGTCTATATTTGAGTCACCATAACATAAGTAGGTTAAGTTCATGGTAGATTTGGGGCAAAAAAGGTGAACTTCGTTCACCTTTTTTATTTTCCATTGTTTCTAAGCTTTATTTTGAAGCAGAGTACCTTTTTTCAACTTCTTTCCAGTTAATTACATTGAAGAAAGCTTCAATATAGTCAGGACGACGATTTTGGTAGTTTAAGTAATAGGCATGTTCCCAAACATCTAATCCTAGAATTGGAGTTCCGCTACAAGATACCCCTGGCATTAATGGATTGTCTTGGTTTGGTGTTGAGCACACTTCAACTTTACCTCCTTTGTGAACACACAGCCATGCCCAACCAGATCCAAACTGAGTCGCAGCAGCTTTGCTAAAAGCAGTTTTAAAATCTTCAAAAGAACCGTATGCCGCAATGACAGCATCCTTAAGATTGCCAGAAAGAGCCTCTTTTCCAACCGGATTCATAACATTCCAGAAAAGTGAATGGTTGTAAAATCCACCGCCGTTATTTCGCAAAGCCTTGTTGGACATATCCAAATCACCAAGAATAGACTCAATAGATTTAGTTTCTAAATCAGTTCCAGCAATCGCTGCATTTAAATTATTTGTATATCCGTTGTGGTGCTTAGAGTGGTGGATCTCCATTGTTCGTGCGTCAATATGAGGCTCAAGGGCATCATAAGCGTAATTTAGTTGTGGTAATTCAAAAGCCATAAGAATTTGTTTTAAGTGTTTAAATGTTTTTTCAAATTTACGATAATCAAATAAAATTTACGTTGATATATAATTAAGATTGTTTATTTTGCTATAAATTTTATTTAGTGGCCGTTTCAACATATAATATCTACAACGCATCTGCAGGGAGTGGTAAAACATTTACTCTAGTTAAAGATTACTTGAAAATAGTATTGAAATCTAAAGAGTTTTTGCCACACCGTCACGTTTTGGCGATTACCTTTACCAATAAGGCTGTAGATGAAATGAAAACTCGAATTATAGAGGCGCTTATGGCATTTGCATCTCCTAATATTCTAAAAGAATCAGATGCTTTATTTTCTCAAGTCGTGAATGAATTACAAAGCACCCCGGAAGCAGTTCACACCAAATCCACACAGTTGTTAAGTAAAATTTTACATAACTACGCGGCATTTGATATTTCTACTATTGACAAGTTTACTCAGAAAATCATTCGGACTTTTGCATTTGATCTAAAACTGCCAATGAATTTTGAAGTAGAGCTGGATACGGATCATTTGTTGCAAAAAGCGGTTAGTCGCTTACTCTCAAAAGCGGGAAAAAACAAAGCGCTTACGAAAGTTTTGGTCGACTTTGCTATAGAGAAAGCAGATGACGACAAGAGTTGGAATATAGCCCTAGACCTAGCTAAAACAGCCAAGCTTTTAACTAAAGAAACAGAGGCTCCTTTTTTACAAGATCTTGCACAACATTCCTTGTTAGATTTTCAAACCCTAAAAATATCTCTAACAAAAAAAATCGCTGAAGCAGAAATACAAACTATAAGCGTAGCAACACAAGTTTTAGAACTAATTACTTCTAGCGGCGTTGAGTTTTCTGACTTTAGTCGTGGCTCCTTACCCAAACACTTTAACGCACTTATTTCAAAGAAATTTGATCTCAGTTTTAGCGCACAGTGGCAAAAATCAATTGAAACAACGGCACTGTATAATCAAAAAACACCTGCTGGTGTTGCCGCTACTATTGATGGAATACGCCCTCAGCTTATTGAAGCATTTCACGCGACTAAAGCCACGGTTTACCACTTGCGATATTTGAAAAATATTCGTAAAAATGCCACACCACTTTCTGTCATAAACCTAATCAACAAGGAATTAACAACTATAAAAGAAGAAGATAACCTTCTGCTAATCTCAGAGTTTAATACGATTATAAGCCAAGAAATAAAAAACCAGCCGGCTCCTTTTATATACGAGAGAATAGGAGAAAAATTTAATCATTTTTTTATCGATGAATTTCAAGACACTTCAGAGCTGCAATGGGAAAACTTACTGCCATTGATTACAAACACATTAGGTGCAGAAGATGGAAGTACCATGCTGGTTGGAGACGCAAAGCAAGCTATTTATCGCTGGAGAGGCGGTCGAGCCGAGCAGTTTATTAGTCTTTATAATAATGACACCTCACTTCCTTTTGACGCCGACCTATCCTACCTTCCAACCAATTACCGAAGTTGTAGAGAGATTATAGGTTTTAACAACCAATTTTTCAAACATCTATCCACAGTAACCTTCTCTAAAGACACTTATAAAGACTTGTATCAAGCTCCGGCTCAACTGGAGTTCAGTGAGAAGGCAGGCTATGTTAATATTTCATTTTTAGAATTTGAAAAAGGAGCCGACAAGCCACTTTTGTATGCAGGTAAAGTTTTAAAAATAATTAGAACACACTTGGCTTCCGGACCAGACGCTAGTTTAAAGGATATTTGTGTGCTTGTTCGAAAGCGAAAAGAGGGAGTGGCTGTAGCCAACTTATTAAGCCAGCATGATATTGATATTGTTTCCAGTGAAACCCTATTAGTCTCTCAGTCTCCAGAAGTTAAATATATAGTCAGTCTTCTGGTATTTATGCACGAGCCTTCTAATATAGAGGCCAAACTTGAGGTTATAAATTATATTATATCTAAAAATAATATAGGAGACCCTCATTTGTTTCGATTAGATTGTATCTCATTAAACTTGAGAAGTTTATTTAATACTCTTCAAGATATTGGAGTACACTTTTCACCAAAAACAGCTCTTGAGCTTTCTCTTTACGAATCCGTGGAGTATATCATTAGCAGTTTCCGGTTGACACAAAGGTCCAATGCTTATATTCAGTTTTTTTTAGATTTTGTTTTGGAGTTTACACAAAAACCAACCTCGAGTGTCCGCGAATTTTTGGACCACTACAATCTTAAAAAAGAGAGCTTAAGCATTGTTACCCCAAAAGGAATAAATGCGGTTCAAATTATGACGGTACATAAATCTAAAGGGCTTGAGTTTCCGGTAGTCATTTTTCCTTTTGCAGAGTTAGACATTTACAGAGAGTTAGAGCCTAAGGAATGGGTACCTCTAGAAGATTCATTTGCCCCCTTTTCACACTTCTTATTAAACTACAACAAAGATTTTGAAAATTATGGCACTGTAAGCGCATCCATTCATGCTGACCATCAATCCAAACTTGAACTAGATAATATTAACCTCCTCTATGTGGCTCTAACTCGTGCGGTAGAGCAACTATATGTAGTGGGTAATGCGGCTGTTTCTAAAAAAGGAGATGAAAACATAAAAACGTATTCAGGGCTTCTGATAAATTACCTGAAATCGATTGGGCGCTGGGAGGCTTCTAAGCTTGAGTATGAGTTTGGTGTCTCTGAAAAAATAGAGAGTTTGGAACCTCCAAAATACCCTACAGAAATTCAAACCGAGTTTATATCCACTCCCAAGGCGCAACTCAATGTTTTAATGGCAACCAATGCCGGCTATTTATGGGACACTTCACAGAAAGAAGCCATTGAAAAAGGGAATTTAATTCACTTGTTGTTATCTAAAATATATACTAATTCTGATATAGAAATCACATTTAGTCACTTTATTAACACGGGAGCTATTTCAAAAACTCAAGCAGAAGCCTTACTACAAACCGTCGAAGACATTGTAAATCACCCGATGCTTAGTGTGTATTACGGTTTAGGGGTCACTGTTTTTAACGAACAAGAAATCATGACCGCTACCGGAAAAATAATTATCCCCGACCGTTTGGTTGTTTTTGAAGACCAAACAGCAGTAATTATTGATTACAAAACCGGAGGTTTTTATGAAAAACACAAGCGGCAACTATTAAATTACGCTGAAATTATAGAAGAAATGGGCTATAAAGTAATTAAGAAGCTACTTGTTTATACAGAGGTTGCTTTACAGGTTAAGGAGTGTTAAAGCTCAATCAAGAAACCCCGCCCCCCCTTTTTTCAATAGATTAGATCTTTGTTTAATGAAAAGAAGTGTTTTTTTTAACATATAAGTTTGTTTTCTTATTATTACGTCATACTTTTGCAAATAGTATAAAAAACAAACTTAATATTATTACATATGAAAAATCTTAGCAGATTAGTCTTAGTTGCATTACTGGTATTAGTAACCGTGAATGTAAATGCACAGGACAAGAACAACCCTTGGCAGATAACGGTAGGTGTAAACGCAGTTGATGCACTTGCAACAGGAAATCAACTAGGGAACGAAGACCTTTCTCGTCTTTGGGAAATTGGTGACGAATGGAATGTCTCTTCGGCTGTATCTATGATTACCGTTGGAAAATATCTTGACGACAACTTTTCGTTCTCTGTTTCAGGGACAGTTAATCAACTAGATAAGTGGAATTATGGCTCAGCATCCGACGTAGCAACGTCATTGGATGATAAGTTATCGTACTATGGTTTAGACGGGATGGTTAAATACAGTTTTTCAGAATTATTAAATTCAAAAAAAATAGAGCCTTTCGTTGGGTTTGGAGGGGGTTATACTTGGATGGAACAGCCTGGAACAGACCTAGACGGTCTTGCCACACTTAATGGTACAATCGGAGTTTCTTATTGGTTTAATGATTTTGTTGGAATTACAGCTCAGTCGGGTTTAAAAAACTCTTTTGATGAAGAAATATTAGTAGACCATTTCCAGCACTCTGTTGGACTTACCATCAAGTTTGGTGGTAGTGACAGTGACGGAGATGGCGTATATGACAAGTATGATGTGTGTCCAGAAGTTGCTGGTTTAGCGGAATTTAATGGCTGTCCAGATACAGATTCAGATGGCATTCAAGACTCTGAAGATACCTGCCCAAATGAAGCAGGTTCTGCAGAATATAACGGTTGCCCAGACACAGATGGAGATGGCGTTTCTGACAACAACGATACCTGTCCAAACGAGGCGGGTCTAAAAGCTTTATCAGGCTGTCCAGATGCAGATGCAGATGGTGTTGCTAACGCTGAAGACACCTGTCCAAACGAAGCGGGTCCTGTTGCAAACAACGGATGTCCTTGGAAAGACGGAGATAGTGATGGGGTTTTAGATAAAGATGATAACTGCCCAACTGAAGCAGGTACTGTAGCCAATAATGGTTGTCCTGAAGTTGTTTTCCCTACTGAAGTAGAACAAGCTCAGTTAATTAGCTATTCAAGAACGATCAACTTTGCACTTGGAAAGTCAAGCTTTAAAAAAGATGCCATTTCTACTTTAGAAGCGATTACAGCTATTTTAACAGCGTATCCTAAAGCAAACTTTATAGTTGAGGGGCACACAGATAGCGTTTCAAGCAAGAAGTTCAACCAAAAATTGTCTGAAGACAGAGCCGCTCAAGTTGTAGTATTTCTTACAAAGAATGGAATTGCTAATGAAAGACTACAATCAATTGGTTTTGGTGAAACAGCTCCAATTGATTCTAACATGACTGCTGCAGGAAGAGCAGCTAACAGACGTGTAGAAGTTAAGTTGGCAAAATAGTTATTAGGCCTTCATAATAAAAAGCTTAAAACGCTTCGCTATTGCGAAGCGTTTTTTTATTTTTATCATATGACAAGTTTTATTTATGACGTCCTTAAAGACCTTGAATTACACTCAAGGGATATTTCTAAGATTCGCCTTATTCTTCCCAATAAGCGCGCTGGGCTATTTTTAAAAAGTGAGTGGGCCTCTATAAGTAAAACAACGGGGTTCTTGCCTGAAATTATTTCTATTGAACATTTTATCGAAGAATTGTCTCAATTAAGACTCTTAAGTAATACCGAGCTAGTTTTTGAGTTTTATAAGGTTTACTTAGAACTTACCCCCTCTCATGAAAGGGATTCTTTTGATAGCTTTTCTAAGTGGGCCCCCATAGTGCTTCAAGATTTTAACGAGATTGATCGATATTTAATTCCTCAGGAACAGATATTTGAATATCTCACAGCTATTCAAGAATTAAACCACTGGTCGCTTGATGCGAACGCTACGCCCCTAATAAAGGGATATCTTTCGTTTTGGAAAAAGGTTGACTCTTATTATTCAAGATTTTCAACTCACCTGCTTCAAAAACAAGTGGGTTATCAGGGATTAATTTATCGCGAAGCGGTTGAAAACCTCGAGTCCTACAACCAGAACAACCCACTCAAGTCACATGTGTTTTTGGGCTTTAATGCTTTAAACGCTTCCGAGTCTACTATAATTCAGGAGTTACTACAACAAGAAAAAGCAGTTATTTACTGGGATATTGATCAAACATTTGTGGACACCCCTTACCACGATGCAGGTTATTTTATCAGGCAACACCAAAAGCAGTGGCCGTACTTTAAATCACACCCTCTTAAGTGGATTTCAAATCAGTATACAAAGCCAAAAAACATCTCCATTGTTGGCACGCCAAAAAACATAGGTCAGGTTAAATATGTTGGCGCGCTTCTGCAGCGGCTGCACGCCGAAAACAAACTTCATAATACGGCCTTAATTCTTGGAAACGAGGACCTGTTGATTCCGATATTAAACTCAATCCCTAGCTGTATTGATGAGATTAATGTCACTATGGGGTTGCCTTTAAAACAGATTCCTTTTTCAGCTTTTATCAATCAATGGTTCCAGCTTCAAAAAGAAACAACCTCTCATTATTATTATCAGGATATAATAGGGGTTTTATCGCATCCATTTATTCGGCCCTTGTTACAAACTCAAAATCAAGATGCCGCTCAATTAATTATTACAAGCTTGAACAGACATAACTTAGTAAGCCTAACTAAGGATCAAATCATTGCAACTGCACCTTCTCATGAGTCGATTTTAGAGCTTTTGTTTACAAACTGGACCAATTCCCCTAACAAAGCAATAGAGAGTGTCTTGGCGCTTATTTTTAAACTCAAAGACCACTATAGTCAATCAAAAAACAACCACCTTTTACCGCTTGAATATTTGTTTAGATTTTCTGAAATATTCAATCAGCTAAAAGAATTAAATGATTCCTACAACTATATTAATACGATTAAAGTTTTACAAAGTATTTACAGGGAGTTATTGAGTACAGAATCACTGGATTTTAAAGGACAACCCCTGAAAGGACTTCAAATAATGGGAATGCTAGAGTCTCGGGTTTTAGATTTTGAAACCGTTATTATTGTGTCCGTAAATGAAGGCGTCTTGCCCGCAGGCAAAACAAATAATTCTTTTATTCCTTTTGATGTTAAGATTGAAAACGGCTTACCAACCTACAAAGAAAAAGATGCGGTTTACACCTATCATTTTTACCGTCTCCTTCAACGCGCCCAGAACGCTCATATTATTTATAATACAGAACCCGATGTGTTAAGTGGTGGGGAGCGCAGTCGCTTTATAACACAATTAGAACACGAAGGAATTCACGCTCTTAATCATAAAATTGTAATCCCAGAAACGCCACAATTGACGCCGCAATTACTGAGCGTTAAAAAATCACCAGAAATTATATCTAAACTTAAAGCCGTCGCAGCAAAAGGATTCTCCCCGTCTTCTTTGAGTCAATATATTCGCAACCCAATTGATTTTTACAACCAAAAGATATTAGGTGTCAAATCAGAAAACCTATTAGAAGAAACGGTCGCGGCTAATACATTTGGAAGTATAATTCATAACACCCTGGAAGATTTTTATAAGCCTTTGATTGGATCTGTTTTGGATGCTCAAATGATCAATGATTTAAAACCTAAAATTGAACCGACAGTAATCCATCATTTTAAAGAACTTTACAAGGACGGGGATATTACTCAAGGCTCTAACCTTATTAGCTTTGAGGTCGCCAAGAGGTATGTTTCTAATTTTTTGAAATATGAGTTGGCTTGCATTAATAATGGAGCTAAAATTAAGATTGAGGCGATTGAGTCCGAGATTAAGGTAGCTGTTACCATTCCTGAACTTCAATTTCCTGTTCAAGTAACTGGAACAATTGACCGGGTAGACACTTGTAATGGCACCCGAAGAATTATAGACTATAAAACTTCGCAGGTGTCTCAGACGGAATTAGAATTAGTCAATTGGGAAGATTTAACATCGGATTACAAAGCTTTTAGTAAAAGTTTTCAGATTTTGACCTATGCATATATGCTTAACAAGCAAGCTGCATTTACGGGGCCTGTTGAGGCTGGAATTATTTCTTTTAAAAATTTAAAATCAGGGCTACTCAAGTTTGCGAAAAAAGACAAGCCAGGAGCCTATGCAAAAAAAATCACTCAACTCTCCATAGAAACAATAGAGAGCTACGAACAGGAGCTCAAGAACTTAATTGTAGAGTTGTTTGATTTAGAAGTTGATTTTATAGAAAAGGAGGTATAGGTGGTTATCCGTGATTTAAATATCAAAATAGAGGGCACGAACAAACGACCTGTCCTCATAGATTTAATGTACAGCAGTTCCATTGAATCGGCTCCTTTAATTATTTTTTGCCATGGCTATAAAGGGTTTAAAGACTGGGGCGCGTGGCCTTTATTATCAACCACCCTTGCTGCTTCTGGATTTGCGGTATTAAAGTTTAATTTCTCACACAACGGAGGCACATACAAACAGCCCATTGATTTTCCAGATCTTGAAGCATTTGGAAACAACAACTATACAAAAGAACTAGAAGACCTAGATCGGGTCATAAGCTGGACACAAACAAACCACTCTAAGAATTCCAATATTAACCCTTTAAATATTACACTGATCGGACACAGTCGTGGCGGGGGGATTGTTGTCCTTAAGGCTGCTGAGGACTCCCGGGTTAGGAAAGTTGTTAGTTTAGCAGGTGTTTCTGATTTTAAATCGAGGTTTCCTGTTGGAGTAGAATTAAAAAACTGGAAAGAAACAGGCGTTCGTTTTGTTGAGAACGGCCGTACTAAACAGCAGATGCCGCACTACTATCAATTTTACAAAGATTTTATAACAAATGAATCTAGACTAACGATTCAAACAGCGGTTAAGAAGCTAAAGTCGCCGCTCTTAATTATTCATGGCGACGCAGATACTAGCGTATCCACAAACGAAGCTTTAGCGCTTCATAGTTGGAGTCCAAATAGTCAGCTAGTAGTTATTGAAGGGGCGAATCATGTATTTGGAAGTAGTCATCCATGGATATTAAGTGAGTTACCTCCTTATTTTCACCAAATTCTCACTAAAATCACTCATTTTATTAACAATTAGTATTACTTCTTAAAAAAAACTTCATTTATCTGATATTTTCTTTGGAAATAACAAACTAATTTTTGTAATTTAGACTAAACTAAATATATATTATGGGATATTCATTCAAAAATAGCAAAGGAAAGACTTATTTTTTACACACTAAAGATGTAATTCTTAAAGGTGGTAGAGAACAAAC
>Ga0302126_10001405_pt1 | contig 14337 bp, 8 predicted proteins | sample CB4_20m_MG_FD_203108 | JGI IMG/M metagenome (GOLD analysis project Ga0302126, IMG submission 203108) | Marine microbial communities from Western Arctic Ocean, Canada - CB4_20m | ecosystem: Environmental > Aquatic > Marine > Oceanic | place: Canada: Western Arctic Ocean | collected 2017-09-24 | reverse complement strand
CGGCTTTGTGACCCATTTATCTTCGTCGCCACAGTTATCGAAAATAACTTTCACGCGCGCTTCGTCGTTAATAGCCACGTGCATGGGCGTGTCAGGAGCGATAATCCTCTTATTCACTGCCCAGATTTTATCCCACTCCATGGTGTTATTGTTTCTAGAAGCGCCTTGCGATAAAATGAATTCCTTCAACGCTTCGATGCGCATACCACGACGAACGACACCTTGCACTGTTGGAAATCTCGGATCGTCCCAGCTTTTTGCGTGGTTATTATCGACAAACCATTGCAATTTTCTCTTACTCAACGTAGTGTACGTAAAGTTCAATCTTGAATAATCCCATAAGTGAACTTCACGCTGACCTTGCGCTTTTTGAATGAATTGGTACTGCTCTTCTCTGTCTTTGTATTCAGACGTACGCAAAGCGTGCGTGACGCCTTCGATAGCGTCAACAAACGGACACGCAAAATCGTAAGTCGGATACACTTTAAATGCAGTGCCGGTGCGGTGATGCGGTGTTTCAATGTTGCATCGGAAACATACTGGATCTCGCATACATCCGTTGTTTGATTGCATATCAGCTTTGATGCGCACGGCGCATTCAATGCCGGTTTCAGAACCTTTCTTCATTTCTTCCCAGAGTCTGACATTTTCCGCGATTGAGTTTTCTCTGCACTGAGAGTCAATCTTTGCGAGGCGCTCTTCGCGCATTTTCTCAACCGGCGTCGTATCGACGTATAATTTACCTTCCTTCATCATTTTATCCCCAAGTTTCACAAGTTGTGGGAACGAATCCGAAGTGTACGTCAATTTATCGTAATCCAAACCTAAGGTCGCGCAATCTTTCAAAATATTATCCACAAAATCTTGCTTTTCCTTATCCGGGTTCGTATCGTCAAACCTCAAAATCAAAGTACCTTTATATCTTCTCGCGAAATATTGATTCAACAACGCAGCTTTCGCGTGTCCAATGTGAAGAAATCCAGAAGGTTCAGGCGGAAATCTCGTGCACACGGCGCCTTCCTTTGCATCTTTCAAATCAATCTCAAACGATCCAAGTGTCGGTCCTTTCTTTACGCCGCCCGAGGAGGCTTCTTTTCCTTTATTCGCTTCTTTCGCTTGCTTCTTCGCCGCTTTCGCGGCATCTTTCCTCGCCTGTCCTTTAGAAATTTTTTGCTCTCCTTCGCCTTCTTCGCCAGTGACTTGCAAAGATTCAACCTTCTTTCCGAGCTCTTCGACGACGTTTTTCGATACTATCGCAGCTGGCGCCTCGTTCGTCTGTTCCATCAACTGCATCCACCTCGATACGTCCAAATACTTCTCTCTCTTAAACCCGCCGTTATCTTTCGAGGCAATCAACAGAGCTTCCCACATCTTCACATCTGCTTCAGTTTCTCTCTCGGCCACTAAATACGTTCTCGTCTGTAAATGTTCATCGATCATTTTCACGCATCGCTCTAAAACCTTCAGATCGTCCTTCAAATCATTCGAGATCGCTTTCGCCTCGATCGAGAACTTCGCGCAGAGCTCTCGCTCCTCCTTCGTCATCGCTCTCATGCTATCGACTGAATCGGTGCTATCATCATTAACACGAGCTTCATCGTTCGCGTTACTATTTTCACGAGCAGTAGATGAAATCGTCGTCGTCGTCGTCGCCGTAATACTCGAAGAAATATTCTCGTTCTTCGAACGTTCCGTCGCCGCCTTTGCTAAAGTCGCGGCAGTTTCCATCGCTCGCTGAAGCGGTCCCGTCGCCGCAGTATTCTCGCTTCCAGCGCTGCTTACATCACCGTCGCTGGCGTAGGCGTGCTTGGAACCTGCGTTGTTTGCGCTCTGTTTATTACCCATCGCCTGCGTTATTGCGTGTAGTGATTATTAATGAGAGGTATTCTTAGTACTAAACGAGTTTAAAAAAAGGTCTTTGTTTGAGTGTTGAGGGCCCAAAACCCTAAACCCTAATAGCAGTACGCATGTGTTACTCTTTTCATCCCCTCTCGGGTTTGGCGAAAGATAAAACGCATAGGAAATTCTCAGCGCTCGTTTTTTGTTTGAAAACGAGTGTTCCGGACGTATCAGTTTGAACCAAAAACAAAACGATTCGATTTTGAACGAACCCATGATCAGTTCAATGAACGCGTAGTAATTTTCGGTCGTGGAACGACGACTTTTACGTTTTACGAAAGTCACTTTGCTATACTACAAAAAAAATGCGAAGACCGGCGATCCGGTCGCTCGAACGGCGAAGAAGAACGAGCGCAGGAATGAGAAGAAGAAGAAGAAGAAGAAGAACGTTGGAAGTTTGGGAGAGTACGAAATGGCGATTATTAGGGTTTGGGAGGAAACACTCAGTATACAGTTCAACGAACTGTTCTGATGGAGATACTGTTAGAGCGAGTGATGATGGTCGAAAACGATCTCGCGATGACGATAGAGATGATTGTAATTTTTGTTTGAGGAGGAAGAGGGCGATCGAGAACTACGCGAATGATTGTGATTTAGATAGTATTTTATGGGGAATGAATGAAAGTAACGGTAACGGTAAACATGGTCGTTTTAGGAAAGATTTAGTCGTTTTTGATGGTGGTGATGAGACGTGGGGGCCGAGAGAATTCGGGGCGTACGCGAGAGACGTGAAGTTCGTGAAAGAGCACTTCGCGGAGTGTTTGTTCACGAAGAGACAGAAGAAACGAGCGATGGAGAGTGAGGTAGTCGAGGTCGATGAAGGTTTTTTTGAAGCAATCGATTTGCGTCTTGATAATAGCAGGAAACGACGAGTCATGAACGTCGCTGGAACGAAACGCGGAAAAAAAGACGACGACGACGACAAAGACGACGACAAAGACGACAAAGACAAAGACGACAAAGACGACGATGATGATGATGTGTGCGCAAAAGATGACGGAGTCGTTGGAAGACGACGATGTTTTGCGATTCGCGAGCGTAATTGCGATAGGATACTATTCGCTTCGGACAATAAAAAGAAGAAGAAGAAGATTAATGAGAAGATAAAGAAAATAAAAATAAACGTGGAAGAAAACGACGACGAAGGAATAGAAAGTTTATCGATCGAGATTAAACCAAAGTGCGGGTTTTCCTTGCGCGAAGATGGGAAGTTAAGGTTCGAAACAAAAACGAACAAAGAAGGTTTGTCCAAATACGATCCTAGGAAGTTTTTCGAACATTGCGAGGTATGGTCGTTCGCAGATGGCGTAGATCACGACGCATTACGCGCACAGCTCGTGAGCGAAGTAGAACATCTCATCGAATTCCCGATGAAACACTTCCGCTGTCGCGATTCTAACGGTACGGTTGTTTGGGATTCAACCATAGCTTTAGAAGAAGGAAAGGGAAATAATAATAAACTAAAACGATTCGCGAATATCGTTACCGACACTTTTAAAGGGAAAGTCTCCACTGCTGAGTTTCTCGAGCTCATAGTCTCTGCGATACAAGAAGATGGCATCTTAAAACGAATAATTCGCACGCAGAAATTTGGACGATTAGGTCTATCGTACGATTACTTCGGCCCCGAAGAAGAAGAAAGTATGCTCGAACGTTTAAAGCCAGCGAACGTGATGAAAGCGTACGATTCGTTCCTCGCGAGTTCATCTTCTGCTACTGAGAAGAAACTCCCTATTACGAAACAAACGCTCGCCGAATCGATCGAAATCTGCAAGGACGCCGTGATCTCCGCGGTCGCAAAAGACCTCTCCTTAATAGTTACCGCGCGTCTCATAAAACCAAGCGATGATTATCTCGCGAAAAGTAGCTCGCGCAAAAATAAACACAGGTTCTTCACTTCGGAAGAACCGACGAACACGTACGCGTTTGATTTTATAAAGGAACTTAAAAGAGGCTCGGGCGAAAGACGTGACTCGCAACCAAAATTCGCGGTTTCCGTCAACGCCTGCGACGTCGGTTTGAAGTCGTGCTCGAACATCCCGAAATGGTGCGCGCTCGATTCCGTTCATTAGTTTCTTGTTTCGTGCTATTAGTTTTAGATTGCGATATCATTTTTATTAGTGTTTTGATTAGTTTATTCTCGCACTTGCGAAAACCCTAAATGATCCAGAAGAATGAAGAAGAAAGCCGCCATCCAACAGAACAGAACAGAACGGAACAGAACACGAAACGGAACAGACCAGTGATAGAGAAGAAGGACCACGCCTTGCACGAGATAACGGATAGATACTAAAATAAAGAAACATGGCAGGTAAAACGGGGTCAAAATCAGCGCGCGCGGCGCATCGCAGATCCGTCCGCATCGATCGCCGCGAAGTCGTCGCGAAATCTACGAAGGACATTTCACAGTTCGATAGGAAACAAGAGGCTTTGCTGAGGGCGCAGCGCGAGCCAGTCGTCCCAGTGAAGCGGTCGAGAACGAGAAAGTTAGAAGATGGAACGATGATAAGTACGGATTGTGATGATGAGGTTAAAATGCAAGAATTCGATGATGAGACGATTGAGAAGATGAAGATGAAAGAGAAGTTATTCGACGATGCGGCGATATACGGAGTCTCCTTAGCGGTGAATAAACGAGTGTTAGGAACGAAACGCGGCGGCGGCGGCGGCGTGAATAAGAAAGTTATTACGCCAAAGATGTTAGCGCACGCACAGTTCTTTGCCGATCCAAAGTTTAAAAAGAAACAAAAGAGACAAATGAAGAACGTCGAAAGAGGCGTTCGAGCGAATCGGATGGAGACGTAAATTGATTCCAACGAATACAAAGAACGCGTAGGAAGAGGTGTTTCAGCGATTCGGATGAAGTTGTGAATTCCAACGAATAACATACGAGTTCGGGTTCGTTATAAGTTAGAGAGAGTGTGATAATAGCATTAAGAGCTTGCTTGTTCCGTGATGACGGGATATAAGTCATGACGCAAACGCGTGTTTTAAAAGTAGAGTACAGAAGAAATCTTAGCTTCTTATAAATAACAAAACTGTACTATGTTACATGTATATAAATATTGCTCCTTTTCGGAGCATTCCATTTAATAATAATGTTTCTATTTTCAGCTTTCAGTGCTAACCTGAAAGCCAATTATAAGCGGCGTCAGTATCATCGTTATTTGCTGCGTCATCGTCGTTTACTTTTTCCTCTTCCTCTTCTTCTTCTTCTTCTTCTTCATCTTCTTCCATAATATTCGCTTCAACAAAAGCGTCAAAGCCTCTATTAGCACCACCAGCTGCGGGATGATCCGGTCTAAGAAAAGACACTGGTTCTACAGCAGCGGAGAGCTTGCCGAAAGTTGTAACTTCTGCTTCGGCTTTCAAAGGTTTTTCAACGTCTTCTAAAAATACTGCGGCGGCTTCCGAGTTGTTGTTGACTTTTGTATCAGTCGTGACCACATCGCCGTCGTCTACTACTTTTTCTTCTATAACTTTTTCTTCTTCTGCTTTAACAAAAGTATTAGTATTCATAATATCATTCTTCTTCTCTTTATCATTGTGACCATCAGCGCCTGCATCATCCTTCGAGTTTAGTGCGCGCTGCGGCGACTCTCTCTCACCATTTGAAGTTGACTCTTTCTTGACTTCTATTGCTGTCGGAATCTTCTTCTGCTGCTCTTCCTCTTTTTTTTTATCTTTCTCTTGGTGTTGTTGTTGTTGTTGTAGTTGTTGATCACCACCGTCTTGAGTAATCACCGTTTCATTCTTACCTTTATCTTCTAAAGAAAGTGAGGGCGGTGGTTTAGGCGGATCTAAATCTGGTGAAAACCCTTTGCAAGGGGGCAAACCATCTTTCTCTGCATCAATCGGGTACGCAAAATCCGGCCCAAAGTTGAAAGAAATTCTCGCACGCTGATGTTCTTCTTGTAACGGCATTGTATAGATGGCCGCAGTTGGGTAATATCCCGAGAGTTCAGGTTTTTTTGGGTGCACGCACGAGCGCAACGACTCAAAAGCAACACCTTGAAACTTTCCATTCTTATAAAATACAATTTTCCCTTTATTCTCCGTTTGTTTGTTTTCTAATTCTTTTGCTAAACGTTCTTGTTCTTTTCTATTCTTTTTCTTCTCCGGAGAGGAGGGCTGTTTCTTCGTAGCTTTTTCTTTTTCGTTGCTCTCGCCCTTTCTATGACTTTCTTCTCCTTTCACATCATCGTCGCTTTTTATTACTACTAACGTTTCAGGATTCTCTTGTTCTTCTTCTACTACTACTTCTTTTCCGTCTTCATCTAAATATAAATAACACCCTATGACGTCGCCTTCTGAAAACGGCTCGCCGTACGTTTTCAACCTCGCCTCGTGATACTTCGACCCACTTCCAGCGTGATAACTGTACCCTTTATTATCAAATCCGACCGGTGCGTTCATCTCGCCACGTCTTGTCATCCAACCAACACGAACGCAACCGCTTTCCCCAAGATGATCAATTTTCAATTCGAAATATCTCGCGAGCGTGCTCCCAATTTCCACAGCTCTCGTCGCCTGTACACATCTATATCCCTTTTGCGAACTCGCCACTAACCTAGTCTCGTCTAATTCTATCCCTTTCGCCATCGTCGATCTACACAAACACACCGGTCTCCACTTTGCGTCATCTTTCTTCTGCCGTTCGATCTCTTCCTCCTCTATTCTAATCGCATCTCGTTTCCTTTTTGCTGCCGCTACTTCTTCCTCTGACTTTGGCGGATTCACGATTTCAGAAGGTAAATAGTTCTTGGGCGTAATTTTTTGCATATTAGCTAATACTCTCAAATCGTTACCAGTAGTTGCTGTCGTCGTCGTATGATAATGTTGCTGCTGCAAATTTCCGTGTATATCTATCGAACCCGCCGCGCCAATCGCAGACGACGAAGATATCAAATTCTGTTGTTGTTGTTGTTGAAGTTGAAGTTGATTACGTTCTCTCTCCATCTTCGTCGTAATCTCCTTACTAGGTATATGAAAGTTCAAGGAATTATTCTTAATCGCATCAAACTTCTCGAGTCTTTTCACGTCATCATTCCTCCAAGCATCATCAACAGTCATCATCATCGAAGACTTAGACGTCGTCAAAAACTTCTCGTCCTCTTTTCCTTTCTTTGAATCGACAAACGAATCCCCTACTTTCATTAAATCATCCCCTACAAAACGATCCTCTGCACCATCGCGCGCATCTTTATCATTCATGCCACGAGGCATGCGCTCCAACCCCATCTTCTGTCGCATTTCCTTATACTTCGGGTCAATGCGAGCCTTTAATATCTTCTTCGGTGGTCCGAAATGTTTCTTCTTCTGTTTCGGTAGGCCTCGGAACTCTCGTTTTCGTCTATCGATTTTGTTGTTCGCATTGTTTGCTGCAGTACTGGCAGCGGTTGTTTTCGTCGTCGTACTGGTATCTTTATTCTTCTTCGGTTTCACCATTGTTTTATGAGTACTAGTATTTGTTAAGTCCTTATCGTTTACTTTTATGACGAAGGCGTTGATTGAAAATGCGGCCGCGAGGGAAGATTTCCCACAAAGTGCGATTGGTCCTAATTTTGGATATTTTCAAAAATGCTCCATAAATACACTTTGAACTCAAATAAACTTTTCTATATCGTCTGCATAAGATATATATATATATATATATATCGCGCGAGTAGAAGAAAGTAGTGTTCAGTAGTGTTCTCGAAGTTTCTTCTGTGTTGATTATATAAATATACGCTGAAAATGTCCGCGCGCGCGTGGTTCCTCGAAGAAGATCAATTTCAAACCGTTGCAAAGTATGAACGAATTCCGACCGCGAAGAAGAAGAAGAAGAAGAACGACGACGAGACGGGAGAACGAGAACGAGAGAAAGAGAATAAGAGTACGAAGGCGAAGCGATCTTTGGCCGTTTTGGCTGCAGAATCGCAGCGATTAAGACTACAAAAAGAAGAAGAAGAGGAGGAGGAAAAAACTATTCTGAAGTCAAAGAAGACAAACGTTGACAATTATGATGACGATAAGGCGAGAGCAGAACAAAAAGAGAATAATAATAATAATAGTAATAGTAATAATAATAAAAGTGGATCGACATTGAGAGCGTATGCGCATGAGAACACGGAATTGAGAGATGCCTTGAGACGTGAAATGTCTCGCGCTACGCTGTTGGAGCAAAAATTGGAAGACGCCATGGTAAGCGTTCGAGCGCAAAGCGCGAAATTGAAAGACTTTGAAGTTTCGCATACATCGTTGAAGAAAGATAGCGTAATAACGAGAAGGAGAGATAGAGATTTGATCATGTCGTTGAGGAAGACTTTGGAAGAACGAGACAGAGTTTCGCGAGGTGAGCGCGCGAGATGTGGGAGAGCGTTAAGATACGCAATCGATTGCTTGAGAGCGCACGCGCCTTTGGCAAAGGACGAGAGAAACGATGGCGGAAGCGTCTTAGGGAGTGTTGTAGCAGAGCTCTCAAGGCTTACAGAAATAGCAGTTTCATGTGGCGATGTCGGGAGTTCGTTTGATTATAACATATCAGCATCGTCAGAGAACAACGCAGTTGACCAAAATAAAGCTTCGTTAGACGAAACAGCAGCAGAAGAAGAAAATAATAGAAAAAGAACGAACGAAGCAATGCGCAAAGCGAACGCGAAAATACTCGAACTCGAAGAAGAAAGACGAGAACTCTTGCGCACTCTAGAGACGAACACGACGTCTGAATACGTTTCCAAAGACTCGTTCGCGTTAATGAAAAAAAAGAGCAACGACGACGACGCGGCAGAGGAAGAAGAAGACGCTTTACTCTTCGAGCGAGAGGACTCGCTCGCTTCGTTCAGAGCGTCAAAGAGTGCGACGACGATATTAAACAACGACGACGCAGCGTTCGAATTACCCGGCGCTGATGCCTTAAGGAAAGATATCGATAGTCTAGATAAACAGTTAGCAAAATTAGCCAATTCGTTCAAGTCCGCCGAAAGCATGTTTTCTTAAATACTCAAGATCGAAAACTCATCCACACTTTATTGAAAGATATCAGCGCGCTCGATAAACTACTATTAAACACACGAATCAAATGAGCGCGGCATCGACCACTACGGCTATCCGTAACGCCTCTCGTCGCTTATCCTCACTCATCACAAAATTATCATCATCATCGTCTTCATCGACTTCCAGTACTGGTACTCTAAACAGAGCGGCAGCCGCATCATCGTCAACATCATCGTTTTCAACGAAATCAAATACGTTCGATTATCGCGCTTTAGCACGAAGAATACTAACACAACATAATAATAATAATAATAATAATAACAATAACAATAGCAAAAGCAAAAGTAGTGACGTAAGATCGTATAGTAAATCTCTAGGCACCGATGGAGGATTAAAACCGGACCAAGTGCTAGTCCCCGAAAGCTACATCGTCCATGGAAACCTCAAAGCGAAAGGGCCTGAAGATGTTCAGATATCGAAGAAGAGAGTATTCGCGGTATGCTCGGTTGGATCGCATCAACATAAGGTATCACCGGATGATTTATTTTTTGTGGAGAAATTACACGGCGCGAACGTGAACGACGTGGTAGAGTTGACGAGGGTGTTAATGGTTGGTAGCGCGAAGAGGACGATTATTGGGAGACCGATCGTAGAGAACGCTCGAGTGATGTGTTTAGTCGAAGAAGTCGTGAAAGATGAAAAGACGATTATTTTTAAGAAGAGGAGAAGGAAGTATTCGAGGCGATGGAACGGAGCGAGAGCGATTTTGACTAGTTTGAGGGTGACAGATGTAATCGGCATCGAAGAAGATTAGTTAGTTTTTCTATTTAAGATCTTATTTTGTTGAGGTTTAGAAGTAAGTTTTACATAAAACGCGAATAAAGTATATTTTTTGTACGTACAGTATGTAGTAGAAAAGATAATCATTAAAGAAGATAGTATATAAAACGCGGCGTTGTTGTTTACATTCGATAGAGCGTGACAAACTATCGAGTTGCGAATTTTCGTTTCAAATCCATCGCGAACCCTGAGTTGGCAAACCTATCAGCGCTTTGCGACTGTTCGAACCATTCCGTGCTCTCGAAGTTCGTTCTAATTGGAGTAAACGTATCTTTCACGCTCTTTGCCAAAGGTTCCAAATTGCGTTTCATGACTTCTTGGACGTCTTGTAAACTTTTTATGCCAAGAAATTTACACGAAGTGAGCACAAAGGCGCCAGTCCCCCAAATAGCCAAGGTCCCACCCCACGCGAGCGCCCTTCCAGGAGTCGGATCGGGCAATAATTTAAGTTTACGCTTCCCGACCATAACGAACGTCTCGTCTCGCATATGTTTCGCAGCTCTCGATTCGACTCCGTTAAATCGCTCGGGCGTAGATTCCATCAACTCCAACGCTTTATCGACCGAGAAAATCGACACGCCTTCGACGGCAGATATACTCCCGGACCACTTACTCTTCCCTAAACTCACGCGAGACCCGAGCGTCGCGTGCCCAATAAAAACCGGGTTCCCAGTACACGCGCCAGAAATCGAATGCTGTTTCATGAAATCCCTGTTCAATTTCCTGCTCACGACTTCGTCTTTCAACTCGAATCGTTTGTCCCTCAATCTCATGCTATGCGCCTGTATTTGCGGTAAAGCGGAGTGATGTCCGTTGGACGAGGCAGAGGCGTTCGCGGCTCTTTTCATTAATTCGTCGTATCTACCCTCTTTCTTCAGTTTGTTGATGTATTCAGCTATTTCGCGTTCTTGTTCTTTGATAAAGTACTCGTTCTCCCTCGCCTTCTTCATGACGTTCAACGAATCGCTCATGGTTTTTGGATAATATATATTAAGAAACTACTGTATAAAAAAACACGCACAGACTTGAATAATTCGCGCCGTTTAAAAATAATTAATTGTGTGTGTGTGTGTGTGTGTGTGTGTGTGTAGGGGATTTGCGTGCGATAAAGTAAGGACACGCGCGGTCGCGTGAATTCTATCTCCTTCTTAAGAAAAGAAAGCCAGCTCAGCAAAGTCTCCAATCAAAAAGGGCAAAAAATAGATAAGAAATAGTGCTACAATCTACGCTCGTGCTTACTAACGAATTACTATTTCAATGGACGGCCAGCACATTTTTCAGTGGTATTTACGTAAGATTCGAGGGAATCGATACAGCCTGTATCGAGTAGAGCTCGTAATTGTTTTGGCGCGATCTCGTTCGTTCCTAAAATCGGAGTCCATTTAATCTCCGACGGCTTTCGCCATTGAAGAACTTCACCGTTTGCGTCACGACCGACGAAATCGAAGCGGGCGATTTTTCGTAATCCTGATTCCATTGCGTTCCAACACGCTTTCACTCGCGGACTTCTGTGGAAAATTCGCGCGTCTTCGAAGATTGAGATCGTGCGACCGTTCATTGCGTCGCACGCGATGAAATTCTTCTCGTTCACCTCGAGATGCTCGTTTTCGATAAATTCTATGGAAAAGCAATCGTCGTCATCGTAATTTTCCTTTGAAATTGATGATTTTATAAGGGCAAACTCGAACCATCCAGCTTCTTCTTCTGCATTCTCGTTCGTCGATAAAAGCGCGTGCCCTATATAACAGCCGCGCTGAAATCCATCTTTGTGCCACCCTGTATTTGTTCCATTCATTGGGTAAAAAACTTCGCATGTTCCATCTATTCTCTCCAGCTCAGGCGTATCTCTCGAAAAACATTTAAATATCGTATTCTCAATGATTCGTTTTACGTCATCTGAAGAAGCAAAACTGCTGCTCCCATTTTTAATCAATCGGAAGCCGGACTCGTTCGTACACGAAAAACATGCAGTGCCGCAAGAAAAAGATTGGTTCGTCGCATCTCTCAACCCACGATAATTGTAATCAGTCAAACTTACGAGTGAAAATAAATCTTCGTGATCACGATGATTTTCTCCATTTCTATAATATCGCGCTTCTACGCCGTCGCGTTCTCTAAGAGCACTTTCTAAAACAGAATTCATTTACCAACAGTATACATTCGTAATACGTAATAAAAAGTATCTTTACAATCTTTGCGGCTGCTATTATTTATTATTGCTACTGTGTATATGATTGTTCTCGAAGATTCATGGCTCTCCGTTGAGTTGTTTGCGACGTCTATCCTGCTCCTCTAGAACTTCAATCAAAGCCTCTTGCTCTTGAATTTCTTCCTCGAGTGCTTTTTCTATGATGCGATTTGCGAGAATTTTTCGTTCTTCTTCTTCTTCTTCAGAGGTTCGAGGTCTAATTTTGGCTCCATCAGGGAAACCCAATTCTCGAAACTGTTCTTCGGATAACCAAATCAAATTATCTTTGTCTTCTTCTTCTTCTTCTTTGTTTTTCTCTTTACCGCCATCGTCTTTCTTTGAATTTTCTAATCGTTTTCGTAGGAAATCGGCCATGTTTTCCATGGATTTCTCATCTTCGTCGCCGCTTTTTTCCTTCGCGAGTAATTGCTTTACTTGTTCTTCGGCGACTTTTAATATTTCTCTCCTTTGCATTGGCGTTAAATCATCGCCATTCACGATTTTGATGTTGTTTAGTTTCAAAGCGCCATCTTTTCTCTTAATATAAGAATGCGAATCTTCATTTTCTTGCTCTCGAACTAAAGTTACTTCTTCTTCTTCGGAAATTTCGAAGTACTGTTTGGCCGTTCCAACCTCTAACTCCTCGACACTGAACAAACATATAGGATCACCGATGTAGTCTTTTGCGATCCATTTATGCAACGTAAACGTACTCAAAGTAGTGCTCGCTCCAGGTGCCAAATCAGCGTACTTCACTTCCTTCCCTTCAAAATCGAGCCAAGCTAATTCGACGTGTGATTCTAACGAGTTATAAAACTCGGCTCGAACTGCTCTGCGCCCTTGACCGGATTTAAAATTCGTTCTATCCGCGTCAGTTTCAACTTTTATACCTCGACTTCTTCTGTGTGCTTTAAACTCTTCGTCGTTGAAGCCCATATCGCTGTCCATTACGCCATCAACGAACGAAGTTGGTCCTTTGAACATTTCCATATGTTGGAACCGTGCGTCGGAATCACCAAGTTCCTCATTCGTCATCTTCTCTTCCAATATCGCGAGCAAATCTTGAATGGACATTTGCCCAGCCCCATCTTTCTGATGTAAATTCTTAAATTTCTCAAACGCTTTCGAGTGCGTGAAAAGTCTTCCCATATCCGAAGCCATATCCACGTTGAACACGGCAACGCGCTCACCGCCATGAATATCATTTTCTTCGTCTTCTTCCTCGTTCGCGCTTTTCCCAAACTCTCGAAACTCGATCAACGAAAACAACTGAGAGGACGACGTTCCCTCTGCGTTCTCCTCGTTCTCGATCGGTTTCAAGTAATTCTCTGCACCGAACATTGAAATAGAATCAAACCCGCTTCGTGCTAGCTCGCGCATGACTTCGCTCCGTGCTTCCATCTTATTCCCTAATTCCTCTAAAACTCTTCGTTTAGAGAAACTGACATGTTTCCCGTTCAGCAAAGTCGCCGGTCGCAACGAGCCATCTTCGGTTCGCACGATTTCTGTCGTCGGGATTCCATCACCAGTGTGCGTCTGTTTCCCCTGCGAAGATGGTTGCAGTTGTTCCAAAATCCTCAATACTCTCTGTTCAACCGTTTGCAAGTTCGAAGAAGAAGAAGAAGAAGAAGTCGCTCTAGCGCGAGCTATTGAGAGTAGGAGGAAGGCGATGATCGTTGTTTTGAGCCTGAACGCTCTGCGAAGCGTATCGCGAGTACACATTCGTTCTTTTTTTTATGACGCGAAATGGTTACGTAAGTCGTAATAAGTAAAAGAGATTTTAGACCGCACGATGATGAATTTATGATATACGATTCGCACATAATATTGACATACTAAACATTCTTAAGCCTCGACGGCGAGCGGCTTTTTATACTTCAAAGTCTTAATAAGAGCTCTCATTTTAGCGACATCGGTCGGTCTCGGTTTCGCATCGGACTGCGATGGGCATAAGTTCTCATCCGTAATCAACGACGCGACGGCTTCCCAGCCGGTTTCAGTCGCCATCACTTCTTCCATGTGTTCTTGCTCGTTACGGTTTTTCGCGATGTTTGCATCGATCATTTTCTTACGCGTGCTACGTAATAACTCGAGTTCAGCTACGGCTTCTTCTTTAATCGTTTCTATCTCTTCGCGTTCGAGTTTCGCTTTTTTCTCGAGTTCTTCGCGTATTTTCTCTAAATATTCTTTTCTTACGTCTCGCTTTCCGCTTATTGGAGACGGCGGTTGCTTTTGTTGCATTTGTTGTTGCATTTGTTGTTGATGATGATATTGTTGATGTTGCTGTTCTGGTACAGAGTCAGACAACGACGTAGCATCATTAAATTGAGATTGTTGCAGTTGAGGAGAAGCCGGCGGCGAAACGAAATCCGTTTGTTGTTGTTGTTGTTGTTGTTGTTGTTGTTGTTGTTGTTGTTGTTGCGGCATCCCAAAAT
>Ga0302126_10001404_pt1 | contig 14338 bp, 7 predicted proteins | sample CB4_20m_MG_FD_203108 | JGI IMG/M metagenome (GOLD analysis project Ga0302126, IMG submission 203108) | Marine microbial communities from Western Arctic Ocean, Canada - CB4_20m | ecosystem: Environmental > Aquatic > Marine > Oceanic | place: Canada: Western Arctic Ocean | collected 2017-09-24 | reverse complement strand
GGGCGAGAAGATTTGGACGTGCGCATGTTAGGCGACGGTCGACCGTTTGTCCTAGAGTTACATAACCCGAAAGCGAATGTAAACGAGTTGATTGAAAACTTGAAACAAGCAGAGGTAAAGATGAACGAAGTTTCTTTCATGAAAACTGACGTGAAAGCGTACAACTTACGCGTGGTTCCAAAAGAAACCTATAAAAGCGTAGGTTTACGTTTAGAAGGTAACGAAAAGGAAAAAAGTTACTCGTGCGTGTGCGTTTGTACGCCTCCAATCCCAATGGATTCAAACATATGCGAAACGATTAGCTTGATGAAGGAATTAGAGTTGAAACAACAAACGCCAATTCGTGTTTCTCATAGAAGATCCGATTTAGTCCGTTCTCGAACGTTGCGTGAAATAACGGTTTCAATCGTTCCAGGAACGCGAGGTCGCGTCGTGTTCGTTGAAATGCGCTCCGAAGCCGGTACGTATATTAAAGAGTTTTGCCACGGAGACGATGGAAGAACGGTTCCAAGTTTAGGCGATTTATTCGGAAACGGAACGAAATGCGAAATCATCCAACTCGACGTCACGAAAGTCGACGCTTTTGGATTTGAATAATAATAGTAATAATAATAGTAATAATAATAATAATAATAGAATATTATTATGCTCAATGATAATGAAGAAAGAGTTAAGTATTATTACAAATTTCGTCTAAAGCTTCGGTCCCGACCGCTATTGCACCGGCTTTAATAATTGCCGAAAATACTTGCCCGGCGACACCTTCGTCGACTACAAAGTTTACCGCATCATCACCAATGTTCATCCCAACAAACTCGTTCGTTTTGCAACACACGACTGGCCTGTTTTCGAACCCGAACACCTTATGCGCGTGCGTCCCGGCATCGCTATTCTCTAAAACATCTACTAATCCGGTCATTCTCAAAACCTCTTTCGTCTTTGGACCACATACGGTCAATAAAACAGTCCTCGCGGCTAAGTTCACGCATTGCTCGAGTTCACTTACACGCGCGCATTCTTCGACCATACCTTTCATGGCCCTATTCACGACGACTAGAAACGCGCCGGACTCTTGCCTATAAACGTCGAAGTTGCCTAATCTCTTGCCTTGACCAGCTCTCACTTCCTTCAACGATTGCGATACTACGCGCGCGTCGCTCCTTTGCCCATCGACCGCTCTTAACAAAAGTTTCTCAAAGAACTGGTCGTAATCAGTGCGACTGAATATCCTATACACGCCAAACATGCTCCTATCAATAACCGCGCATTCGTTCTTTAAGATCTTCTGCTCTTCTTCATAGTTCCCGTAATTCAGCACGAATCCTTCCTGGCAAAACTTCGCCCCTAAGTCTTCCTGCATTTGCTCTAAATCTAAATCTATTTTCGGGAACTCTAAACTTGTTTCGAACGATGATGCGCGAGGCGTTGCTTTTTTATTCGCATCATCGCTCGCGCTGAGTAAGCTTCTTCCTCTTCTTCCTCTTCTGACTGCGAGCGGACTATCGATGCTCGTTCTTTTCATATTTTCTCTTTGGTTAAAAACGGACGAATGCGATTGCGCGGTCGATGTCATTTTATTACTATTATTATTATTATTATTATTATTATTATTATTATTTGTGACGAGCGATACAGACTGTATTAGACTATTACAGTATTAGACTATTACAGTATTAGACTATTACAGTATTAGACTATTACGGTATTAGACTATTACAGTATTAGACTATTACAGTATTAGACTATTATTATTATTATTATTATTATTATTTGTGACGAGCGATATTAGATATTATTCTGAAAAGTGCTCAAATAAATTGGGATCCCAATAAATTGATTAGTATATAAGTATTAGACTATTAGACTATTAGACTGTTATTACGTGAAAATGAACGATGCGAGCGATGAAAACGGGCGTAAGAGATCGATCAGGAGCAGAAAAACTTCGGCGTCGAACACTGCTCTCGATAGCGAAGCGAAGGATTCGAATTCGAGGAAAAGGAGTAGTAAAGCGTCAGAGCATCGGAAGAAAGAAGATGATGAAGATAATAGTAATAATAATAATAATAACGCGATTGAGAACGTGATTAATGCGGTAGTAGAGTACGTTGGATGGATCGTGAAATCAATCGGGAAGTTCTTTAATAAACAAATCGAAGAAGAAGAGGATGATGACCGCGATGAGTTTGTTGCAATCGAAATCACTGAAGAGAGGCAAAGAGTGATTTTGAAAGTAAGAGAACGATTGGATGTATCGTTCGATGATACGTCGCAGGAACACGTGATGATGTTAAGAGAGCTGTGGATGTGCTCTTTTGATTCGACGAATGATAAGTTTCCTGATGATACTAATGATACTAATAGAAGCGAAGACGACGACGCGGTTGCGGATCGCTTAGGTGAATATAGTAATAGAAATAGAAATAGCAGTAGTCATAGGAGCGAGAAATGGAAAGAGATGGGATGGCAAGGGTCGCATCCATCGACTGATTTGCGCGCGTGTGGTATATTCGCTTTAGAGAACTTGTTATATTTCGCTAAAACGAGAAAAGAATCGTATGAACGTTTATTAAAGAAACGAGACGGACAAAGGAGCGCTTGGGAGTATCCGTTCGCGGCGGCTGGAGTAAACGTTACGCATGAATTAACGAAGATAATCAACGTCGATAATATCATTAGAAACGGAACGGTCGGGAAGACGATGAGAGTTGAGAAGTGCGTTTTAGGATTCTTTGAGAAACACGACGCTTTAAAACGCACGCGGGCCGCCGCTTCGATGAACTTTGAACGTAATCGAGACGATAACGAAACATTTCACGAACTTTATTGCGACATGTTCGAAATTTTAGACAAACAATGGCTCGAATCAAAAGCGACTTACATGGAGTTCCCGAATGTTCTTAAAAGCGCAAAGCAAAAAATGATTTACGAACTCAATAAACGAAAACGAGAAGAAGAACGAGCTCTATTAGCTTCGGGGCAACCAAAGTAAGAGAGCGCTCGCGAGCATTTACTGTTCTACTATACATTAACTAATTGTACTTATACACATGCACTACTACTACTACTACTACTACTACTACTACTACTACTACTACCTGATCTCAAAGCACGCGGTCGTCATTTTTTAACCGTACTCGGTTCCCAATTATCGCTCGCTCTTACGCCTTCGATGCGAAATCCTTTGAACTTCCCACATCCGCACTCATCAGCGCTCCCGCATCCGCATTCCTCGTTCCTTAAACCTGCGTCTGCTTCGCCTTCGTTCTTGAACTCGCACACGACGACGACGACGTCTTCTTCGCCCACGTTCACATCCGCGTGTAACTCGTTTTCCGGGTCTGGCCCTAAATAATACGCTCGACCGGTTTCGAACGTTAACTCACTCGTTCGACCGTTCTCTTCTGTTTTCAGTAGTTTCCCGCCCTTTATGGCGACGACTAAGCGATATCGATCGTGTCTGTGCATCTTCAAAGGATTGTTCGGCGCAATCGTCGTCTTCCAGCATATCGTTTTCTCGTTCTCGAATTGGAACTCCCTCGACATTTGCTCTCTGTGCGTATGTATATAGTCGTTTATATATGCTTTCGAGTACTGACGACGGTTTTAAGCTCTGCACGGACTCTACCAAAAGAAGTATAGAAACGTTTCTCTCTCTCTCTCTCTCTCTCTGAGTCGTTTATTACACGTTTGAAGGCTTATCGAACAGGACTCTGTGGAGCTTTTTATTATTAACACACGCACAAAAAAGATAAAGATATAAAAGTACTCATTTAGGGTTTTATGAAACCCTAAATAAAACCATAAATATTTTTAATTTCCCTGCTGCCGCACTGACATTGGCACAAGAGCACTCACAGGCAAACATAATCAACAGACTAATAAGACGACTTTGGTACACACACACACACACACACATAAATTAAAGTTCAAAGAACTGCATAACCATGCACAGGCGAGGCTAACGAAACGCTTACGATATCGGCGTGCTATTAAAGTCATCACAGGCGAGAACTGCGTTTAGAGGAGCATTTCATGGACGAATAGATCGTATCATCACCGATAAACTGTCGGAGATAAACGGCGTCCTGCGACGACGACGACGACGATAGACGACGATAGATGACTATGTTGCTTGAAGTAGCGGTGCACTACGAACACGAACGAGTGCGGAAACTCGTAAGTCTTGATCAGGATGAACAAGAGGACGACGAGAATGAGAACGAGAAGAAGAAGAAGAAGAGCGAACGCTTAACGCTGAAACAGTCGAAGAGTAAGGAGTTAGTGCTCGTTAAAGATTCGATGAACGTGTACGTGTTTAAGACATCGGCATTGGATAGAATATTTACATTGATTGACTTGAATGATTGCGCGAGCGCGGCGCGTGGGAATGGTATCGGTCACCCCGTGTTTGGTAGAGAGCGTGCGCGCTTGAAGTGTATTAATTGGTCAAGAGATGAGAGATTTTTGAGCGTTTTAGTTGGCCATGATGAAAATGAAGACGACGATGATGCTGATGATGACGATGATGTGTTCGTCGTGTTGAGCAGAGTAGGGAGGAGGGTTTTGAAAGTCGATTTGCGCGATTTGAGACGAAGTGAACGAGTCATTGGAGGATTCGTGAGTGATCGATTGAGTAGCAGTAGCAGTAGTAGTAGCAGTAGTAGTGTCGGCGATGGTAATCAGAAGATGAAGATGATGAGGAGAGTTTGTGTGTTCGTCGAGCGCGAGAGAACGGGCGTTAGAGGTAGTTTGCGCAGGATGTTTTCCTCGTGGTCCAAAGACGAGAAAAAGAAGAGGAGGAAGTGTTGTGAATTAGAATGTAGATATGTAGATATTGATTTAGAGTCTTCAGAGGAGGAGAACGAAGCGGTCGTTTTGAGTCAGAAGATGAGACGCGTGCAAATGAAAAACGTGGAAGGTTTCTTGAAAACGTTCGGGTTCGAATACGATTGCGAGTTAGACTCGGTCACCATTGTAGGTAAAAAGGATGAAGATTTTAAGACGCACTGCGTTACGATGTATGACGTATCTTTTGCATCTTCTTCTTCGAATTTTGTAGCGATTGCTTCGGGTAGTTTTCAGCAGATTTCTAATAATAACGATAATGAAAATATTAATTATGGAGAGTGTTCTGTGAGCGTAGCTATTAACGCAGATGATGGATGCGCTTACTTAGGTATTTTTGATTCAGAGACGCAAAAAGCGCAGCTTTGGAAAACGACCGAAAAAATAGTGTCGCCTTCAACTACTGACATAGCAAAGAAGATCGACAACAACAACAACAACGGTAACGAAATAGATATTACTAATCGAATCGTACCAATTGGTGCCGCATTATTTGAAGACTCAGAATCAGACAAGATTGCGTTTGCGGCGATTCTTTCAAAGAACTTGTCAGCTTACTCGGACGTGTTTGGAAAAACGACTATACATGAATTCAAATCAAATGATCCACAAATCAAGAATGTCTTGTTCAAGGGCGCGTTTGCGTTCGTATCCGGCATCGCTTGTATTTCTAATAATAACTCAAACAACTTAAGGCGCGTATGCGTCTTAGAGTCTTTTCCAGACGACGACCAGTCTTGGAGGATAGTAACAATAGATGAACAAACACCCCAGGAAATGTATATGAAATATCTGGATGCAAAGTGTTGGGACGAAGCGCTCGAACTAGCTACGAAGTACGATGATATACTCGACGCAAACTCGACGCATAAGAAAAAATGGCTTGCTCTAATCGAGAGTTTACATAAAAATAGCAACAAGAATAACGATACTCCTGCTGCAAGTAAAATTGCTCCAATCGTCATAGAAACATTATCATCCATATCGGACCGATCATGGGTTGTCGCAGAGTGTTTATTACAGCTCGCACCGACGTATGAATTGCAGCGTTTATTACTCTCAAGAGTCATAGCGGAAACAGAAAAATTCAAAACAGAAGACGCGAACGTACAAACGCTTTGGTGGCTTCAAGCGAGAATCGCCGCATTTGGTGCTCTCGATCGGTTAGAGACTTTGAGAGCTATGCACTTGGGCAATTTTTCATCTTCTGCTTATGAAAGTTTTCGATTTTTTAATTACGTAGACGCCGCAAAAGCTGTAGCTTTAGCTGGAAACGTGAGAGCTTTGGAAATATTACTCCAACGACATAAGAAGGAATTTTATCGAAATCCGAACGATTTATTAGATATTTTAGGAGAAATTCCCGAATGTACTAATGTGGAAGAATATGGACGTTTATTAGTGGAGACACTCGATGATTTCGATAAAAACGGAAACGGAGGCGGCGCTCAAAACCACCATCGAGCGCCAGATTGGTGCGAACACGAAAATATTACCAAGTTCATACTCGAACACTATAATAACGATAATAATAATAGTAACGAGAAAACATTCATCGTTGAAAGACTAGACGAAGATGATAAAGCAAGGCATACAATTAAGTTATGCATGAACTCTTTCATTGAAAGCGGAGAGAAGGAGAACGCAAAAATTGCCGATATTGGAGATTGGGTAGTCGAACGCGCTTTTGAAATCGACGAGCGCGTAGGATCCATCTTAAATGCACGCGATTTTTTGGCAAAAGTTGCAAAGTCATCGAGTAGGTGTATAGAAGACGAGAGCATAGCACTCGCATTGCAAAATGCGACCTCTCTTTGTGAATTTGTTCTCAATGAAGATGTACTCGATTCCTTCTTGGCTTTAGCTTCTTCGTCCAGCAAACGAAATGATAGTGCTAGCGAGAACGACGACATTCCTTCGCTCTTAAAAATGCGTGTGCAGAATGTTTCATTGAGAGAATTTCACGCGATGTCATTAGATGAGAAAGTATCTTTACTTTTAAACGAAGTTGATACTACAATTGATAATGTCTGGGTAATGCTCGACGTAGTAACTCAAAATCTTGGACGCGCTGATTCGTCGTCGCAACAAAATATGATGACGATGGAGGAACTTTTACAGGATTGGCTTATTTCGATTGCGTTTGATATGCCAACTCACTTAGATTATTTTTCTTACGCATTGGAGTGGTTTACGAAAGACGAATGTTCGAACGCAAAATTATATCTCGGCGGTTCACTTGGTATTGATCGCGTCGTCACAGAAATTGTGCATTCGTTAACTCGCGTCGATAAGCGGTCCATCGTGAAACTCAAATCGATATTTTCGGGCATCCTTGTGATTAGAGGTCACGATCATGACAAAGACGACGATGATCCGTTAATGCGTTTGATACAATTTGTAGATGCAACCGAAGTCGTCCTTGTTCGCAAAAATACTTTAGACGTTTCAATGCGTGAGCTTTCTGAAGCTTGCGCGAATGAAGCATTCGCGCGAGAGCTTTTAAGTGAAATTTTAGAAGAAGAAAAGATTCGAAAATTAAACGATTCTGGATGGCTCAAGCTCTTCAAAGATATCAACGCGCTCTTAAAAGGTGCATTTTCGAAAGTGGAGTATCGGGAAGATTCGGGGATTCTGTTATTTGCGCTGAAGACCATTGTTCGCAGTCAGTTACGTAACCACGCGTGGTCAGCTGCGAAGATACACATACTTCGTTCAGAAAATGCAATATTGTCATCGACGATTCCGATTTTACGTTCTAGAGAACACGCTTTGCCATTATTGCTTGAAGTTGCAAAGGATTTTTCTCGCTCGGCGTTATCTGTCGACGATGCGGCAGTTGTTAATTCCGAAATTATTTTGCGCATGGTACCGCTTGATCCAGAAACTTCTATGCAATATCCTGAAGTTCTCGAAGAATTATTCCTCATCGATACGCTCAGAAAGTTAAGCGCGTTTAATGTTTACATAGCGCCAATTGAATTTGAAAATGCCAGAGAGAGTCAAGAAAGTATCATATTGTCCTGTCTCTCTGATAATCCGAAAAATTATTTGCGCTTTGACGAGCTCGTAGATGTTGGAGAATGTCTTGGAATAGAAACGAAGCGCGTCGAGCTAATGTGTGCCGAATACGCATATTCAGCTTATAGAGATTTTCAAGCGTCTGCAAGGATGGCTTTGCGTCTGATTTCGTGTGGATACAGCGAGTGTTGGCGTCTATGCGCTGCGCTCGGTAGTAAAAATGGCAATAGTAAAAGCAACGTGTTGACGGCAAAAACGAGGTTGTCTTTATTATCCTTCGCAGTATCACACTGTCCAGTATCTCAAGTACACGGGCTATTGGACGAATGGCAAAGAACAGAGTTGGAAAACTCGCCTTCAGAGTTATATGACCTTGGTTTAAAAGGAATCGAAGCTTCGGATGAAATGTTGGTGAAATTTTTGCACGAAGAGGAACCGACGATGCTGATGAGAATTGACGAGCTTGCGAAGTTTGCAATAACAACGAAAAGTAAAACTCAACATTTGGAAGAACAAGAAGAGCAATTTCCCAAACTTCCTCAACTCGCGTGTGCGAAATCACTCGGATACCTTGCGATGATAAATGATCCAAATCTCGCGGGCGACGCAGTCGATGAACTTGTTGCCGCTGCACGAAGTGGCCGTGCCCTTCGCATCTTGCTATCTTTAGGATTTTTTTCGAGAGCCGCTCGAGCATTAGATGATGTCGAAGATGATAACGACACCGCATCGTTTGCCTCTGCGAATATGAGCGATTTGACGAGTGCGCTTCAACGCAGCGGAACCGTTGATGCTAAACTCGCGGGTAAATATCGTTCTAGAGTTCATGCGATGAAAGATGCAGAAACCTTAGCATTTTTGCTTGGACGCGAGATTTTCGATGCAAGCACATTCGTTGCTGCCGATGATACTACGTTAGCAGATGAAGGTTACGGGTATAGAGCTAAATCAATTCTTGCGTTGGCAGGGAGTGGTATTCAAGACTCAGATTTATCGCGTTTACCTAACTCGTCGTCGGAAGAAGATAATGATACCGCGACGAATTCTTCATCACTATCAGGGTCATCATCTGTTTTGAAACTTTGTTTGAGGCTCGCAGAGACGCACGGCGTCGATCGGCAGGACATTTACGTCGCTCGAACGGAAATATTCTTTCGTTCTAATTTCGAAAACAGCGAAATTATATTGAAAGAGTATGCTGATGCGCTGAGAATGAAAACAATGCAAAACTCTACTTCATCGTTGAAAGATCTTTTGGCGCGGTTGGCATGGCAAGTGGTTTCAAATCTTCGTAGAGTCGACGTTTTAAAGTCATATTTTAAAATCGCTTCATGCGATGACGCCTTGACTCGACTGGATTTATTTCAAGAACTCGTTCCATCTCTCGACGTATTTCAAGTCTTCCAGTCCGATGGATTATTACACGAGAAAGTAGCTACGATTGAAATCTCGAGATTGTTAGCAAACGAATGCGCTTTACAGAGTACTCATTCGCCAGAGTTTCCAAATGCACTCAGTGCTAATCTCGGAAAAGCGTTTGAAAATTCACCGATTTCTTCCGAAACTATATTCGCCATAGCGGTTACGACTGTTTTAAAAGAAACAACATCATCGCGAACTGGAAGTAGAAAGAAACGATCAACATCTGCATCAAGATGGGAAGCCGCATGTTCGGCGCTTTCTTTTCTAAGCACGTCGTTTTTACTATCTCTGTTGAAGTTGAATGATACGTTTCTCGGTGAGTCGTCTCGCGAGTTGAAGATTACGATATTTTCAGACATCCTTTGCGAACTTGAAACGAGAACTGACTTAGGTGATGATGATATGGTTAGCTTGAAAAGTGCACGACAAACTTTTAAAAATCTTGAGTTTGTGCACGAAGTTGAAAGCGCGTTGCCTCGTTTGCACCCTGATAAACTCGAGAAACTCGAGGAATGTGTTGATATCGCTCGAGACGATGATGATGACGGTAAAAAGAATAGCGTTGCCGCGTTGTTGGATATTACTGCAAGCTGGATGACAAAGATTGTGGTTGAACCATTTCATTCTATTCAAACGGTTGCTAGGATATATTTAAATCGCACCGAATCTTCTTCTTCTACTACAACTTTGACGTCTACGATGTGCGCAAACGCTTTAGAAATTGCTCTCGATGAGAATCCGTTTGATTCCGAAAAGCTCGAAAACTTCGTCATAAAATCTCTCGGCAATTTTGAAGAAATAGATGGAGAATTGAAACAAATTCAAATTGATACAATCGACAGACTCGAGCGTTTTGTAGGAGAAGCTATTAATGAGAACGATCGTGCGTTTGTCGTGAACATTTTGAGTAGGAGCGACATTCCGTGGATATCAGAAGTTGTCGCTTCTGAATTGTTATCACACTCAGTCGAGGAGGCAGCAGATGAACAACATCAACTTCAGGATACTATTTCCCAGTCTTTGAGAGAAGAAGAGAAAGTTGTATTAACTTTTAAGAAAGAAGAAGAAGAAGAAGAAGAAGTCAAAGAAGTTAAAGAATTGACGAAAGATGTGTTGTTGGTTGATACCAATACAGCTGCTACAACAACAACAACTTCAACTAAAACTAAAACTGCAACTACTCCTCCATCGAAAGCGAGTAGAACAACGATTAAGACGAACGTTCCTAGATTGTTCTTGATTCAAAGCGAAAATTGTTTGAAGGCGCTTCAGCAAACGAAGAAAATTGAGGAGTCCGACTTAATTAATTTAGATTCCGCAAAAGCATTCATCGATAGCGCTCTCGATACTATTGATGATAGTGATGCTTTGAGTATGAAGATGAACGCGATTAGGGACGTTTTGTTTCTGTGGGAGGATATTGCGCCTTGGGCGCAAGTAATCAACGATAACGATGGTAACAACAACAACGTTGGTGACACACTTTTAATTACAGACAGCCCGTTGTCCGCTATGTGGTTTGCTCTCTTCAAAACGAATTTGCTAAAGCGAAACTATGCGATATCGTTTGCGAAAGATTGCGTCGCGCTTTCGACGATAAAATTGAAGAAGAGAAAAAAACAGTTGTTCGACGCAGATTCGTATTCCATTTTATCTGAAACTGAAACGCTCAAACTATTATTCAATGATATCGCAAATGATAATGATAATAATGAGTCGTCATTAAAGTTGGAAACGGCAAAGCTCGCGTTGCTTTTGCCATACGACTCTGCTCGAAAGCAAATTCTTTGCGCTGACTTTTTGTTTCCTGCCGATGGTATTGATATGGACCGAGAGTTCGCTTTAGCGCTCGTGAGCGTGAAATCGGCTCTCATGACGGTCTTAACCGAATTCGATCTCAAATTTGGGAAAATGAAGACTACGAATGATCATCAATGTCATCAACAACAAGTGCTGCTGAAAAAAACTCGTATTACTATTGAAAATATGAATGAAAGTTCTTCGCCGAGAAGTAAGTTTCTCGTCCGCGTTATTAAAAACGCGCTTAAAGGAGAAGGCGCAGAAAATCAAGCAGCTACGGCTTCGTTGTATTATATCATCTCCGTCCTTTATAACGATTTCAGAGAGTATGATTTAGCCGCTAACGTCTTATTTACATGTTTGCGTGTTTCCGAGGCGTTTCGGAACCCTGATACTTCGAGGCTTATTTTGAAGAGATATTTATCGCGAGATAATTTGAAGAAATTTTGTGGTAGCAGTACTGAACAACGCTCGATCGATGATGATGAAAAAAAGAATAAATTAAACTCTTATTCATCTTCTGAAGTTTTAGCGATTGGGAGAATTAAGCGCGAGTTGTTACTAATGTATAATAATAGTACTGTGGCGGGTAGGTAATATTAGTTTTTTAAACTCAACTACTTGGGTAAAACGAATCATTTCACTATATCCCCTTTCTATCTAATACACACGTGCTACTAAGTTATAAACATTCTATTATTATTATACTAATTTACATCACTCTCTTTCTTTTAAGAAAACACCAACTACAACAACTTAAGCATCTCCTATTAAATAACTCAACCGTGTCCTAGCCATTTGACTCGATTGCGTGTTATGTATCCTCGCTGATAAGTTCTTCGAAAACTTAGCCTCTCTCATCGTCACTAAAGTCTCGCCGTTTAATCGATCTTCTCTGACTAAGTACTCTCGATTCCCTCTCGTCGCCGCGAAATATTTAGAACGCATTTGTCTAACTGCCATGGCTACTGCAAACGCACACTTCTCTTTCAAACTATCATCATCACTATCATTAGTACTAGTATTATTATAATATTCTTCGTGGGTGCCTTCGCACGTTCCTTCCTGCACGAACACTTCTTCCGAATCTCCAGTGAACGATAGACATCTCGGTGAAACACCTAAGCAAACCACGGACGAGAACTTCCTTAATCGTAATCGATCAGTAGTCGATGGAGAAGTACATTGTACGGGGCTGATGTTATTCGCGCACGAGGACGAAATCATCTTCTGTTGTTCGAATCCATTGGACCAATCCTTAAATACATTATCTTCGAAATTTGCGCGCATTGGATCCAATTGAGCCTTGGAATAATATCTACACGTGCGCAAAGAAGGTCTCAAGCGTTTTAGTTCTTTTATTGATCGAGTGGTGTTTGTTTGTTTAAGCGCGTTCATGTCGTTTGCGTTTATCTCCGCAGTTTAAATATAGTGAGGTGGATTTATAGAAAAGAAAAAGGGCACACGCCATTTTCTGGTTTAGGGTTTCATTTTTATGTTTAGGGTTTCATATTTTGGAGTGAGTGATATTTAGATCGGCGGGAGGATAACGAAGGGTATCATCATTCAGTTTCACAGAATTTCCTAGACCATATTACAACACGGATAAGACTTGATCGACGTGCGCGGTCGATTTCACGGATAACATCTTCTCGCCCTCGTTCTTCGCGCCAGATTCTTTCCAATGCGCGATGATCTTTGAATCTTTCGCGCTAATAACGAACGTTTGTCGATCGGAGAACTTCCCGAACACTGGTAAGTTCAATTCGGCTCCGTACGATTTCGAAACCGAACCGTCTCTATCGCTCAATAAAGTAAACGTTAACCCTTTCTTATCGCAGAACCCTTCGTGCGATTCAATCGAGTCCATCGAAATACCGACGACGCGAGCGTTTTTCTTTTGAAACTGTTCCTGCGCTTGATTAAATCGTTCGGCTTCGATCGAGCATCCGGTACTCCCGTCTTGGTTATAGAAATAGACGACGACGTACGCGTTCTTCTTTAACTCGGTGGATAACTTAAACGACCCGCCGCCGGTTTTCGGGAGCTCGAAATCGATACAGTCGTCGCCGACGTTCAACGCTCCTTCGTTAGCTTTAGCCTCTTCAGTGCTAGTACTACTGCTACGAGCCGTCGTCAGTAACAGACCGGCTAAACTAACAGCCCTGCGCCTGTTGAGTGTGTTATAATTACCGTTGTTGTTGTTATTATTATTATTATTAGTAGTACTCTCATCAGTGTTAGTATTTTTATTACTACGCACCGTGACAACATTATTCATCCTGTTCTTCTTCTTTTCGATTATCGACCTCGCATCGACTGCCGTCGTCAAAACCATTCGATTCGTTCCGATCTTCGCGGAGATCATTTTTTCAACGCAAAACCAAGACTTTGTTCTCTCGCGACTATTCTCTTCGCGCGCACTTCAGAGAAGTAGGAGTAGTGTGTTGCCGCGATATCTTTATCCAAAAGATGAGTTTAGGGTTTAGGGTTTAGCTGAAAAAAACGCGGCACCCCTAGTGATACTTCTTTATTAATCTTAGTTGTAATCATTATACACACAAAACAACGCATATATATATATACATATACACGCACGCTCAGCACGCGCTTACGTGAAAGAAGTTCTAACTCGTTTCGAGATATATGTATATATACACACACACACACATATACCGATTTATTTTTGTTCCAGAAAACCATCCCAATCCGCGTGTTCTGTTTCCCCTTCCTCGCTCTTCCTGTTTTCTGTGTAACGGTCCTGAATCAGTCGCGAGATGAATACTGTCGTTAAAGAAAGCGGTCGAGGCTCGATACTAGGCCTGATCGGGAAAGAAAAACGTGCGCGAATACGATTTAGTGTAGGGTTTAGGAAGTGCACCGCGACAGTATTCGCGTATGAGAGCTCGGTGCGTAATGAACTGCTCGAAGACGATGATGAAGGTGAAGATGATTTCGATAGGAACAACACAAAAAATGGCGATACGATCGTTTCGACGACCGTAAAGCTTAAGAACGAAAGGCCGAAACAGGACTCGTTCATACTCGAGCAAGAACAGAGACAAGTGATCGATACGAGTAAGAATTTTATGGAGATTGAGGATGAGCGAAACAGGTTTGATATGTTCTTGGAGGTTTCTAGTTTGTCCGTTGACGCGAGCGCGGACGAGGCGACGATGCGTAGTAGCGGTAGTACTAGTAGTAGAATCGAAAAGAATAGTGACGAAAATAGCAACAACAACAATAA
>Ga0302126_10001400_pt1 | contig 14357 bp, 15 predicted proteins | sample CB4_20m_MG_FD_203108 | JGI IMG/M metagenome (GOLD analysis project Ga0302126, IMG submission 203108) | Marine microbial communities from Western Arctic Ocean, Canada - CB4_20m | ecosystem: Environmental > Aquatic > Marine > Oceanic | place: Canada: Western Arctic Ocean | collected 2017-09-24 | reverse complement strand
GCATATCAAGATAGTACGTGGTTATTATAAATGGTAGGCGCGATTGGATTCGAACCAACGACCCCCACAATGTCAATGTGGTGCTCTAACCAACTGAGCTACGCGCCTATTAAACTTAACAACGGGCTATTCTATCTTAGTGGGCATTTTCAATCAAATACCTTCTTTTAATTTGTAGTAATTAATTATCTCACTATAGCCCAATTTATAACTTTCATACTTAAATACAAAATCTAAGTAAGGAAGTATTTGAGAGCGTAGCTTTTTCCCCTCAACTTTGTTTGATAATAGCGCCTTATTAGAATCCAAGCCCAATTCATTCCTTAACCAGGCTAATAATTCAAAAATTGGTACTGGCTTACTGTCTGTCACCAAATAAAGCTTTTTCAGGGGGTTCCCTTTTAACAACTCCTTAAAAAGATATAAAATAAATAATGCCGCGTCTACCTCATGAATTCTATTAGTCCACCTATTAGTTTTTGGCCATCGAGTAACATCAGAAGCGATTTTCAGCATTGATGCCCTATCATTTCCATATATACCAGAAAGCCTTAATATTGATGAATTAAATTTCACACTATCAAGAAGTTTTTCTGAGCGAAGAAGTGCTTTACCTCTAAATTCACTGGGAACAGCAATCGAATCCTCGGAAAGAAAGTCATTTGTTTTTTGTCCATAAACCCTAGTACTTGATATAAATAAAAGATGTTTAAATTCTTTGCTACTAGAAATTGCATTTATTGTGAGCTTTAAACCCTCATAATAATTTTTTAAATAACTATCTTCTGTAGAGGAGTCTGCTGAAACAGAATAAATGATATATGTTGGATTAATCTTATGTAATTGATCTAAAAAATCTTTTGAAAATATATTTAATTCATGTATTTGGAATGAAGGCTTTAATAGGCCTATATCACGCCGTATTCCAATAACTTCGATTGGCAACTTAGATAGCATGCTTCCAGCAATTAACCCTAGTTTTCCACAACCGACAATTACCAATGAGGTAGTCACCTCCAAATAACTTTATAAATAAACCCAGGGAATGAAAATACAATAAATAAGCAGAACGTCACAGCATAAAATTCCCAATCTTGATCATGAGTGTTCCCTAAAGCCTGCCCTTCAATGAATAAAAGAAAAATACCAAAAATAAAATAAAATACTATTAACTCAAGGAGCACAAGAAAGTTATTTTTTTTTGGTTTTTTTATGAAAATTAAGAAGTTACTCGTTAGCCACGGCAAATTTGCAAAAAGAAGAGCTGATAAAATAATTAAAAAAATCATTGCACTATATTAGTAGTTTCCTCTGAATAAATCAAAAGAAAAATAGAAGGTTGTATAAAGTAGGCAATGCCAATAAACTATATGTAACCTTACAAATATTTTTTTAAATTAATTACTGATAACTTAGATTTTAATTTCTCGATACTTAAGGTGTATATTTTGCGAAATTAATAAAACTTAGTTATCCTAAAGTTTCTAAACAATTAAAAAAACATATATGAAAAAAACAAATACTAAAACCAGGACATTATTAGAGATACTTAACGATAAAGATATTAAAGAACTTTTAACAATAGATTTAAAAAGTTCAGTTATTGATGCCCTTATCATTATGGCTAAATTTAAAATTGGCGCCCTAATTGTGTTGAAAGAAAAAAAATTGGTCGGCATCGTGTCTGAAAGAGATTATGCTCGTGAAATTATTCTAGAGGGTAGGTCATCCAAAGAGACTAAAGTAGAAGAAATTATGACCAAGAAAGTCTTAACACTTTCTGCTGGAGATAAGTTCGAAAAAGGCCTTGAGATTATGACTCAAAAAAGAATTAGGCACATGCCTGTAATGGACGGAAAAGAATTAATAGGAATGGTTTCGCAGGGTGATTTAGTAAAAGAGATGATATCCTATCAAAAAGAATTAATAAAAGAGTTAGAGGCTTTTGTTTATTGGTAATTAGCCCCCGAAATCGTCCAGCATAATATCTTCAGCATCAACTCCTAAGTCCAGCAACATGTTGGTAACTGACACATTCATTATAGGAGGCCCACATAGATAATATTCACAGTCTTCTGGCGCAGGATGGTCTTTTAAATATTGCTCAAATAATACATTATGAATAAAGCCTTTATGACCTTTCCATTTGTCATCTTGGGCTGAGTCAGATAAAGCAACATGCCATGAAAAGTTTTCGTTTTCTTTATCTAACTTTTCAAATTCACCTGTATAAAACATTTCTTTTTCAGAGCGTGCTCCATACCAAAATGAAGCTTTTCTATCTGTCCTAACCCTTTTTAATTGATCAAATATAAGGCTTCTCATCGGAGCCATACCAGCACCTCCGCCTATAAAAACCATCTCTTTTTGTGTTTCTCTGGCAAAAAAGTCGCCAAAAGGTCCTGAAATTGTGACATCATCACCTTTTTTTAAATTAAATATATAGGAAGACATTTTGCCTGCAGGTATACCTGATGATCCAGGAGGAGGTGTTGCTATTCGAACATTAAGCATCACAATACCCTTTTCTGCTGGATAATTTGCCATAGAGTAGGCTCTCTCAATCGGCTCATCAACCGATGAGTTTACATCCCAAATTTTAAACCTATCCCAATCTTCATGATATTCTTTTGCAATATCAAATTCTTTATATGAGAGAGTGTGTATGGGTGCTTCAATTTGAATATAGCCCCCCGCTTTAAAATTTACATCTTCATCTTTCGGTAACTCTATAATTAACTCTTTTATAAAAGTAGCAACATTATCATTACTTAAAACTTTACATTGCCATTTTTTAACACCGAAAACCTCTTCAGGAACCTCGATTTCCATATCTTGTTTAACAGCCACTTGACAAGATAGTCTATCTCCATAGGAAGCGTCTTTTTTACTGATATGCCCTTCTTCAGTTGGTAAAATAGAGCCCCCTCCTGAATGGATTCTGACCTTACATTGCGCGCAAGTTCCACCACCGCCACATGCAGAGGGTACAAATAATTTTTCTGCCGCTAATGATTGAAGGAGTTTTCCACCAGCGGGGACTTTTATTGTTTTTTCTCCGTTTATAGTAATGTTAACTTCGCCAGAAGAAACAAATTTGCTTCTTGCGTAGATAATTATCGTCACTAAAGACAATACTATTAAAGTAAAAAGTGTAACTCCAAGAATAAAAGTATCCATAAAAAAAACCTTATAATTTAACACCAGAAAAACACATAAAAGCCATTGCCATTAAACCAGCCGTAATAAAAGTTATACCAAGACCTTGTAAGCCCTCAGGTATATCGCTGTATTTTAATTTTTCTCTCACCCCTGCCATTGCAGTGATTGCTAAAGCCCATCCAAAACCAGAAGAGACTCCATATGTTAAAGCTTCTGAAAAATTATAATCTCTTTCAACCATAAATAAGGAGCCGCCTAAAATGGCACAATTAACAGTTATAAGTGGCAAAAAGATACCTAAGGCATTATAAAGTGGTGGAAAGTACTTATCCAGAATCATTTCTAGTATCTGAACTAATGCAGCAATTACTCCAATGTATGAGATTAAACCTAAGAATGTGAGATCTACATCAGGAAACCCTGCCCATCCTAAAGCGCCAGGCTTTAAGAGGTAGGTAAGAATTAAATTATTTGCTGGAACTGTAATGGATTGAACGATCATTACTGAAATACCTAAACCTATCGCAGTGGTTATCTTTTTTGATACAGCAATAAAAGTACACATCCCCAGAAAAAAGGATAAAGCTAGATTTTCAACAAAAATAGCTTTTACTGCTAATGAAATTAAGTTCTCCATTAATGATCTACAACAGCTTGAATTTTGTATTCAGGCTCTTCAACTTGAGACTTTTTCCAAACTCTTAAACCCCATATTAAAAAACCTATTATGAAAAAAGCTGATGGGGGAAGTAACAATAAACCATTTGGCACATACCATCCACCATCGCCTACTGGATTTAATATTACAATACCAAATAGTGAGCCTGCCCCAAATAATTCTCTCACCACGCCAACACACATTAAAAGCAAGCCATAACCTAAACCATTTCCAATTCCATCAACAAAAGAATCAATTGGTTTATTCTGCATAGCAAAAGCCTCCGCTCTTCCCATGACAATACAATTTGTAATAATTAATCCAACAAAAACTGAGAGAGTTTTAGATATTTCATATGCATAAGCTTTAAGTAATTGATCTACAACAATTACTAAAGAAGCAATGATTGTCATTTGTACAATAATTCTAATTGAAGTAGGAATATGGTTTCGTAGCATTGATATAAAGAGTGATGAAAACCCAGTAACTGCAATAACTGCAAGAGACATAACAAAGGCAACCGTTAGTGATGACGTTACAGCTAATGCTGAACAGATACCTAATACTTGAAGGGCTATAGGGTTATTATCTACTAGCGGATCGACCAGAAGTTTTTTTCTAGTTTGTGACATTAAGTTTTTCCATTTTTAAAATTAGTAAGAAATTTCTTAAAACCTGCTTCACCAACCCAAAACCTAACTAAGCTATTAACTCCATTAGAAGTTAGAGTTGCACCTGCAATAGCATCTATGTGATATTCACTCGGACCAGGAGTTTTTGCAACCTGTATCATCAATATCTCATCTTCATCTCTAAGTTTTTTACCTTTCCACTGTGCTTTCCATTTTGGATTATCTACTTCAGCGCCTAAGCCGGGTGTTTCAGCGTGTTTATAAAATTGAAGGCCAAAAATTTTATTAGTATCTTCTTCTAACGCCACAAAACCATATAAAGTTGACCATAATCCATACCCATATATTGGTAAGATTAATTTATCTATAGTTCCATCTTTATTTTTTAATAGATAGATAGTTGCATAATTTGATCTTCTCCCAATGGATGCTGGATCATCCTCGAGGGCAACACTCAATAATGGATCTGATGCTGCTTTAAGATCGTTGAAGATCTTAGGATCAAATTCATCTGTAAATAAACCACTTTCAATATCCACAATTCTTGGCTCAACAGAGGTAAAGGTTTCTTCTATGTTAATGCCCTCAGAATATAATCCTGCAACTTGTAATATATTTTTCTGTTTATCACGAAGTTGGTTTTCTTGCTGAATGGATTTAAGTTTGACAGCTGCAAAAGAAACTAGCATTGAACAAAAAAGGCAAAGCGTTATTGCGACAAGTATAGTTTTTGGAACACTATCAATTGGTAATTTTTTAAATTTAGAAAAAATATTATCTTTTTTTTCACTAGACATTGAGTGTTGTCCTTCGCCTAAGAATATTTGCTTTGACAACAAAATGATCAATTAGGGGTGCAAATACATTACCAAACAATATTGCAAGCATCATTCCTTCGGGAAATGCTGGATTTAGTACTCTTATCATTATTACCATAAAGCCTATTAGTGCTCCATAAATATAACGGCCTGTATTTGTATGGCTACCAGAAACTGGCTCTGTAACCATAAACACTAATCCAAAAGCATAGCTTCCTATTACAAGATGCCAGTACCATGGCATACTAAACATTGGGTTTGTATCAGAACCGATCCAATTTAAAAAAGACGAAAATACTATCATGCCTGCCAAACAACCAACTATCATTCGATAGTTTGCTATCTTAGTTGCAAGTAAAAAACATAAGCCAATTATGATTGCTAATGTTGATGTCTCCCCTAGTGAGCCTTGTATTGTTCCAAAAAAGGCATCCGACCAAGTAATCCCATAGCCTATAAGAGACTCATAGCCTTCAGAGGCGGATATACCTAATGAGGTTGCTGATGAAATACCATCAACTGGAGTCCAAACAGAATCACCAGACATATATGCAGGGTAAGCAAAATATAAGAATGCTCTGCCAGTTAAAGCGGGATTTAAGAAATTTTTCCCTGTCCCCCCAAAAACTTCTTTACCGACAACAACTCCAAAAGAAATACCTAATGCAACCATCCAGAGAGGCGTTGTTGCTGGCAATGTTAGTGAAAATAACATCGATGAAACTAAAAAACCTTCGTTTACTTCGTGCCCTCTGGTTGTGGCGAACAAAACCTCCCATAAACCACCAGCGATTAATGTCATTATATAAATAGGCAAAAAGTACAAAGCACCATGAGCCATATTAGAGAAGATACTGCTAGGGTTGAAAGGTATTCCAAATAACTGTAATAACCATATCCTCCAACCCGCAAGGTCCGCTGGATTTAAATTTGATAGGGCTAGATTTGTTTGTAGACCTGTATTATAAAAACTCCATAAAATACATGGGATTAAAGAAATAACAACATAAGTCATTATTCTTTTCATATCTACAAAGCTTCGAGCATGAGGAGCTGCTTTAGTTACTGTGTTGCTGGTATAGAATATTGTTTCAACCATTTCAAATATGGGATAAAATTTCTCATATTTCCCATCTTTATGGAAAAGTGGCTCAACAGAATTAAAAAATTTTCGGAATGCCATTTTTTAACCCTCCTTCTCTATTTGTTGCAAACTGTCTCTCAATGCTGATCCATATTCATATTTAGCAGGGCAAGCAAAAGTAGCTAAAGCAAGATCCTCTTCATCCAACTCTAGGGCGCCTAGCGACTGAGCAACATCAGTATCCATTACTATTAGGGATCGAAGTAGCTGAGTTGGTAAAAAATCTTGGGGCATTAAGGTTTCAAACACACCAGTGGGCACCATAGCTCTTCTCCCACCATTTAAGTTAGAAGTTAAATTGAATAACTTTGAAGACTTAAAGGCTGATATCAAAACAGGCATCACTGAAAATTTGTTTGGTTGCGGTTTAATCCATCCAAAGGATATTTTTTCTTTATCTTCTTTTATTAATGTAACTTGACGGGAATATCTACCAAGGAAAGATAACTCATTTTCAGCAATAGCTCCTGACAAAACAGAGCCTGAAATAATTCTACAGGGATCGTCATTCAAAAATTCATTTTTTAATAAATCATTTAATGAAGCTCCTAGATATGTTTTTACAAGTCTTGGAGATTTAGCTAAAGGGCCACAAATTGATATTATTCTTTCAGTGTCTAAAAACCCAGTTAAGAACAATTTTCCTATTGCTAATATATCTTGATAACCTATGGACCATACAGTTTTCGTTGCATTTGGTGGGTCTAAAAAATGCATATGAGTACCAGCTAAACCAGCTGGGTGCGGACCCTTAAATTCATGGGTTTCAAAATTTTCAACTTCAAGCTGACTTTCTTCTTCCTTACAAATAAAAACTTTTCCTTTAGTTAAAAGCGCAACCCTTTTGACGCCCTCTTGAAATGCATTTAAGTTACTATTAATTATTAATTCAGCATTAGGACTTAATGGCTCTGTATCCATAGCTGTTATAAAAATAGATGCTGGCTCAGAATCTGGGGATGGGATTCTAGAATAAGGCCTAGTTAAAAAAGAAGACCACAAACCACTATCAAGGAGGCATTTTCTAACAAACACTTTTTTTGAGTTAATGTCACCGTGAAGCTTATTATAGTTAATTCCATTATCTGACAAACTTTCTACATCAATTATAACGCTGAGTAGAGTCCGTCGTTCCCCCCGATTAATTGCCTGAACCTTTCCTTTGCATGGAGAAACAAAAATAATTTCAGGAAAATCTTTATGGCAAAACAGAGGGGTACCTTTTACTACTTTTTCGCCCTCTGAGACTAACATTTTTGGCTTCAAACCGTTAAAATCTGGACCCATTACCGCCATAGTATTTGGCTCAGAGCCTTTGTATATTTTTTGTTCTGGAGAGCCTAGTATAGGAATATCTAAACCACGCTTTAGAGAGAATTTTGCCATAAAAAAATATATTCCTGATAAATGAAGCTGTTCCAGTACAGTTTCATTTCGCATTATATTCTAGTTCATGCATTTGATGAATTAAAAAATTTAATTTGTATTTAGTATAGATTTTAAATATCTATATTTTCTAATTATTAAGGCAAATAAATACATTGTAAGTTCCATCTTAATACTTCAATCAAATATATTATTAGGTGTGAATTTAAAATATTAAATCGTTAAGCTTGCAATTTGGAACAAATTTTCTATATACTCAAAGTCATAATGGAAACTTTTATAATATCATTTATCTTTTTAAGTCTAATAGTCACACTCATGTCGCTTGGCGTTATGCTAATGGGGAAGAATATAAAAGGAAGTTGCGGTGGATTGAATGCTTTATCTAATTCAGACAAGTGCCTTGTTTGTAATAAAGACATAGATCCTAATAGCCCACTAATTACTCAATTAAATTGTAAGAAAAAATAATTAAGAGTTAAATGAGATTTAAATATCTAAGGGCACAAGAGCTATAATAAAAAAAGAAGTAGATGATATTAGTCCGTAAACCCATGCTTTTAAAAACCACCCATCATTTTTATTTTTCCAATTCTCTCTAAACGCTCGGCCAAAAAAAATCATTAGCAATACTAAAATTAGTCCTAGATATGGTGGAAGATAATTATTTAATAGCATGAAAAGTACCGAGATATATCAATATCTAAATAAACGTGATTAGTAAAAGTAAATAATGGTGCCGTCGGAGAGACTCGAACTCTCACGACTTTCGTCACTACCCCCTCAAGGTAGCGTGTCTACCAATTCCACCACGACGGCAAAGTTGTATTGTCATGCTAGTTTGGGATATCTTGAGCGCCTAACGGTTCTTCTGACTCAATCTGTTCACTAGCATCACTTGATTGCAAATTGCTTATTGATTGCTCGACCGCACTTTTAGATCCGTGCTTGTTACTTGCAACTAATGCAAGAGCAATACTTGTACAGAAAAAAATTGTTACGCAAATTGCTGTCAACCTTGTAAGGAAGTTTGATGAGCCCTGCACTCCAAACATACTTCCTGAATTGCCGCCTCCAAAAGCAGCTCCAGCATCAGCTCCCTTCCCGTGCTGAATCAACACAAGCCCTATGACACCAAGGCTTGCTAAAACATGAACTATAATGATTAAATTTTCCATAAAAGCTAATAAAGATATATAAAATTAAAAAATTCTTTGAACTTGCTGACATATATTACTAAATTCATTTTCGTCAAGCGAGGCTCTACCAATTAATGCACCGTCTACACTTTCAAGACTGCATAATTGTAACGCATTTTTACTATTTACGCTCCCACCATAAATAACTTTTAAGCTTTTTAAGTTATCTGGGCTTACCTCATTAACTAATCTCTTTATAAAGGAGCACATTTTTTGTATTTGCTCAGAAGTTGCAGCATGATCTGAGCCAATAGCCCAAATAGGCTCGTAGGCAATAATTGAGTTGTTCAAGATTGATTTGCCATAAAGATTAATGATGGTTTCAAGTTGACTGGATACAACACTTTCCATAATACCAGCCTCCCTCTCTATGTGTGTCTCTCCAACACATAAAATAGGGGTCATATTAAATTTTTTAACTATATTGAATTTTTCAGCAATGTTTTCATCTGACTCGCAATATGCGGTGCTTCGCTCCGAATGCCCAACAATGACAAACTGGCTTCCAAACTCCTTAAGCATAGGTGCACTAACCTCACCCGTAAAGGCTCCATCTTCGTATTTCGCAACATTCTGGCTACCCCAAAATAAGTTTGATTTAGCAAGCATATTTTGCGCTTGATACAAGTAAGGATAAGGAACGCATAAAACAATATCCAGATTATCAATTGCACTTAAGTTGTGTTTAAGGTCAGAAAAAAGGGACTCATTAAACTCTTTTGAGCCATTCATTTTCATATTACCAATAATTATTTTTTTTATATTTTCAGGCATTATTTAAATTTTTAATAATAATTTGTAAAGATTTTTTATTATTGAACTCATTTGCATCAACTGAATAACTAATTGACATTCTATCAGGCAGCGTCTGGATACTATTAAAAAAAATTGCATTATATTTATTATTATTATTATTATTTAAAATACATTTTGTGTGCTTTTCTGCAATAACTTTTTGGTCCAAAACATCGAAAGTACCAAAAAATATTGGCGCAGGAAAACCTTGCCCCCAAATTTGGGTATTAATAACTTTTGCTGTTTCATAGTTAAAGTAATTCGAAGGTATTTCTTTATCTACTTCAATAATTAAATTCAAATCTTCTTTTTGTATTAACTCCCTGGATACACTTTCAAACTCCTCGCTAAAAATCTTGAAATTTTCGGACTTAATAGTTAGTCCAATTGCCATAGCATGTCCACCAAAAGTATAAATTAAATTCGGATTTCTTTTAGAGATTAAGTCTAAAGCATCTCTTAAATGATAAGAAGAAATTGATCGGCCTGAGCCCTTTAATAAACCAGTACCTCCTTTAGCAAAGATTATTGTTGGACGATAATATTTTTCTTTAATTCTAGCTGCAAGAATGCCAATAACACCTTGGTGCCAGCTTGGATCAAACATAGTCACAGAATAACAATTTTTTATGTTTGGCTCAGATAGAGTTAATAATGCTTTTTCCTTCATTCCTTGCTCAATAAACTTTCTTTTCTCGTTAAATGCATTTAATTTTTTTGCTAAATTATTAGCACTTTCCATATTATCTGAAAGAAGACATTGGATACCAAGAGTCATATCATCCAACCTACCAGCTGCATTTAACTTTGGTGCTATAACAAAAGAAAGATCAGTGCTTTTGACATTTTTAGTATTTTTATTTAAAGCAAGTATTGCCCTGATGCCAAAGTTACATGAATTAGAGTTTATTTTATCCAGACCAAACTTAACTAAAATACGATTATTAAAGTCTAGGGGCACCAAATCAGCAACAGTTCCCAGCGCAACCAAATCTAATAAATCTGCTAGATTTGGTTCTAATCTATTCTCAAAGAAACTGGTATCTCTAAAAGCAATTCTTGTAGATAAAAGAACATAAAATATTACACCAACGCCACATAGACTTTTACTTGGAAAGGTACAATATTTTTGGTTAGGGTTAACTATATATAAAGCATTGGGTAGTTGCTTGGATGGTAGATGGTGATCAGTAACTACTACCGTGATTCCTAATTTATTTGCCTCTTCGACACCGTCAATACTCGCAATTCCATTATCAACAGTAATTATAATATCAGGAGATTTCTTTGATGCCAATCTAACAATTTTCGGGGTAAGGCCGTAACCAAATTCAAATCGATTAGGTACAATAAAATCAATATTAGCTCCAAATTTTCTCAACCCCAAAACACAACAAGCTGTTGCAGTTGCTCCATCAGCATCGTAATCCCCAACAACAACAATTTTTTGTTTAGCGGTGATTGCTTGCATTAAAAATTTACCAACATCAATGTTTGATTTTAATAAATCTGGAGATAGTAACTTATCTAACTGGTATTCAATATCACTAGAGCTTTTAATATTTCTTGCTGAAAAAATATTAGATAAAGCAGGATTAAAGCCTTTGCTAACTAGGTCATTATAAATATCTTTATCAAAATCTCTTTCTCTAAATTCCATTTATAAGCAACTTATATTATTAAACGTAGTATTTATTTTACTATGGGATTGTAATTAATTTTTAATTATAAAATAGATAAATAAGAAGACCGAAATATAGGGCTGCAAAAAAACCCACTATACAAAAAACATATACCAGTGTCCTATGTATTTTTTTAAGTATAATTTTAATTTCTTTTAAGTGTTGAGAATTCATAATTTCGAAATAAATGGTGCCCGGGGCCGGAATCGAACCGGCACGACCGTAAAGTCGAGGGATTTTAAGTCCCTTGCGTCTACCAATTTCGCCACCCGGGCAAAAAAATTACCAATACTTTTATTGGAGGCGCGTGCCGGAATCGAACCGGCGTCTAAGGCTTTGCAGGCCTCTGCATAACCACTTTGCTAACGCGCCAATAAAAAGGGGTGATTTACCTCCCCTATTTTAATAAAATATGGAGCGGGAAACGAGGTTCGAACTCGCGACCTATACCTTGGCAAGGTATCGCTCTACCAGCTGAGCTATTCCCGCATAGAAAAGCCAGTATTTTAGCTTTTTTTTACAGCCTGTCAATTAATTGTTACTAAATCTATTTTTTTATTAGTTCTCATCACTTAATGCTTTTATTGATACCTTAAGATAATAAAGCATAGAAACAATGGTTAAAATTGTTGCTGCATAAATTAAAACTAGTCCAATAGTACCGATTGGTATAATTCCAATATCTTCAAAATAAAGTAGAAAAATAATCGCTATCATTTGTAGTGTTGTTTTAAATTTTCCAATAAATGCAACAGCAACGTTTGATGATTTTCCAAGATAAGCCATCCACTCTCTCAAAGAGCTAACTATAAACTCACGTCCTATTATAATTATTGCTATTATAGAATCTATTCGGCCGAGCTCTAACAATAATAGTAAGGCGGTGATAACAATCAACTTATCAGCAACTGGGTCTAAAAAAGCTCCAAAACTTGAACTTTGTGATAATCTCCTAGCAAGGTAACCATCCAACCAATCACTAATTGCAGCTATTATGAAAATTATTGTTGCAATTAAATTCCTATCATTTAAAAGAATTGTTTCTCCAGGGTAGTAAAAAGTTACAACCAATAGTGGGATTAAAAACACTCTGAATAATGTTAGTAAATTAGGAATATTAATAATCTTCATAGTGCCTCCAGTGTTTAATGAAAAAAGTTGTATATTTTTTCAGCTAAATTTGTATTAATACCAGCAACCATAATAAGCTCTTCAACAGATGCATTCTTTACGCCATCAAGCCCTCCGAAATACACAAGCAAAGATTTTCTTTTGTTTGAACCCACCCCTTCTATAGTCTCTATCGATGAAGTTAGTCTTGCTTTAGACCGCCTAGCTCTGTGTCCCGCAATTGCAAACCTATGAGCTTCATCCCTTATTTGCTGAATTAAATGAAAACCTAAATTACCTGAATCAATGTTTTCTAAAACGGGTCCTCCTGCAATATATAGTTTTTCCTGGCCAGCTTTTCTTGCTGGTCCTTTAGAAACACCTACAAGCAGAATGTCAACTATACCTAAGTTTTCCATTATACGCATTGCAACACCAAGTTGCCCTTTGCCTCCATCTATCAAGATTACATCCGGCTTTAATCCATCTGTTGCAATAATTTTTTCATACCTTCTTTCCAGAACCTCCTTCATAGCTCCATAGTCATCTCCAGGCGTAATATCTTTTATGTTATACCTTCTGTACTCTTTATTTTGAAGAGAATTTTTATCATAAACAACGCATGAAGCAACAGTTCCTTCTCCCATAGTATGGCTAATATCAAAGCATTCAATTCTATTTGTGTCATTAGAGACACTTAATAAATCTCTGAAAGATTCAAGTCTTTTCAACTGACTTGCTTGCTGGCTATTTTTTTGTTTAAGAGCTTCACTAGCATTTTTTTTAGCCATAATCATCCACATTCTTTTATCTGCCCTTAACTTAGTAATAATTTTTACAGCTGGGTAGTTTTTAAGTTCGAAAAAATCATTAATTAAATTCCTATTAACAGTCTCCTCTGAAACTAGAACTGGTGGAGGAGGTTTTTGATCATAATATTGCGAAATAAAAATTTCAATTATATTTTTCTCTTCAGTGGTAATATTGTTTTTTGGGAAAAAACTTTTATCGCCCAGATGTCTTCCGCCCCTAATCATAACTACATTTACGCAAACCTGACCAAGGGATGATACAAAAGAAATAATATCTGCATCTTTTTCACTAAAGTCACTAACAGATTGTTTCAACCTTATCTGCCTTAAACTTTGTATCCTGTCTCTAAAAATAGCTGCTCTTTCATAGTTAAATTTCTCTGAATGTTCATTCATTCTTTTTGTTAAATCACTTACAACCGCTGAGTCTTTACCTTTTAAAAATAATGCAGCTTGTTCAGTATCTTTTTTATAATCTTTTTCACTAATCAAATTTACGCAAGGACCTGTACATCTTTTAATTTGATATTCCAAGCAAGGCCTTGTTCGATTATTAAATACTGAGTTTTCGCATGTTCTAAGCATAAAAACTTTTTGAAGTAACTTGATACTTTCTCGAACAGCGCCTGAATTAGGAAAGGGTCCAAAATATTTACTTTCTTTTTTTTGCTTACCACGATGAAATCGCATTCTAGGAAACCTATCATTAGAGATACTTAAGTAAGGATAAGACTTATCATCGCGAAAAATAACATTATACCTAGGCATAAATTTCTTGATTAAATTATTTTCAAGTATTAGTGCTTCGGCTTCCGTATTAGTCATAGTGAATTCAATAGAATTAATATTACCCACCATTAGCCTTGTTCGTGGGCTAGTTTGAGTTTTTCCAAAATATGAGCTCACACGCTTCTTTAAGTCTTTTGCTTTTCCTATATAAATAACCTCTTTCTTTATAT
>Ga0302126_10001395_pt1 | contig 14389 bp, 10 predicted proteins | sample CB4_20m_MG_FD_203108 | JGI IMG/M metagenome (GOLD analysis project Ga0302126, IMG submission 203108) | Marine microbial communities from Western Arctic Ocean, Canada - CB4_20m | ecosystem: Environmental > Aquatic > Marine > Oceanic | place: Canada: Western Arctic Ocean | collected 2017-09-24 | reverse complement strand
GATAATTTCGTGCAAAGTTCTTCGCAAAACTCTAAAGTCACTGTATCGAACCCAGATTGTTTCAACGAATTTAATAGTGACAAAATAGTTTTATTCGTATTATTATTCGTCGTCGTCGTCGTCGTCGTCCTAGTGACATGTTTTTCTCCCATTTGGAATACGAACTGTACGACGTGTGGTTCAATGAAACCTAACAATATTTCTAGTTCTTGACTTAACCATTTCATGAGAGCTCTTCTCATCGTCGTCTTCGTTTGATCATTTTCTTCTTGTATCATTTTCTTATATATATATATATATATAGTCGTCGTCGTCGTCGTAATATCACTCAATCAACTACTTAATTTAGTTAAATGTGTCTGTCTGTGTGTGTGTGTGTGATACAAACGTGTAAGAGAGTACTGGTACTATTTATTATTCTTCTATAGTAATCTTTCACGATCGAGACTGACTGTTATTATTCATCATCAGTCGTTTATTAAACTTATTTATTATTATTATTGTTATTGTTATTGTTATTATTATTATTACGTGCTGCGCGTGTTTTTCTACTCTCAGTATTCAGCAGCGATCAGCAGAACACTTTTTAGGGCAGACAGCATGGACACAACTTTAACACAAAAAATGATGAGAAAAGTAGTAATACAATCACAATCACAATCGAGAGAATCGAGATCTGGTGCAGTAAAAAAACTGACAGCGCTCGCTATCGCGGGCCAGAAAGTCCTCTCCCTTCTCTTCTTCTTCTTCTTCTTCTTCTTCTTCTTCTTCTTCTTCTCATCGTCGTCATCGTCAGTAGTAGCAGCAGCATCAGCACCAGCATCAGCGTCGTCCAGAAAACTGTTATCATCGTCATCATCAAAACCTTCAATAAGCAGTAGTGCTAGTACTAGTACTAGCTTTGTTTATGATAAACTACATTTCTCTTGGGAAACGGAATTTAAGTTACCGAAACAGATAATAAAAATAGTCGATGAAGTGAAATTACGAAAGTATCTAGAATCGGAAAATCTACGCCTATGCTCTTTAAAAGCGCAAACGCAATGTCAAACACAGTTTCAAATACAAACGTTCTTATCATCCAGTGATTCTGAAATAATACCAGTCGAATCAGTCCTTAAACAAATCAAAAGAGACCGAGTGTTATACGACTCGTTCGTAGAGTTTGAAATGAATAGAAACGCTGAGATGGAATCTTTAAAGACAAAGAACGTTCTCTCAACGAGCGTCGCAATCATGAGCTCGATCGTTTTAGCGTTCGTATTATACTTGCAAAGAGCGACGGGAATAAAAATACCAATTAACTCAGTGTTATTTCAAGGTTTTTCAAAAAAATCATCGGCGGCAGGCGATGACATAGAGAATAAATCATCGACGATAAACTTACAACAGATTAAGGAAGATGCGAAACAAAGAGCGAGGAGATTAGAAGATGCAATTTCGAACCTAAAAAAGAACGATCATAAATAGAGAGAAGAAGAGAGAAGAGAGAAGAGAATCAACGTGTACAGTAGTTTTTAAGAATACGAACGTTAATAATAGTATGTATAAAAAATTTGTATTCCAGCATCACTGAATAATACCACACCTAAAATAATATATATAAAAATTACTAATAGAGAGAGAGAGAGAGAGAGAGAGAGAGATTAAGAAGAGAGAGAGAGATCATCTTCCTGTAAATGTATATATCTATCTAAACAAGGTCTCCAATGAATCCAGCGAATGAGAAAAGCGCTGGAGGTACGGCTAAGCAGCCGCCAACGATAGCCGCAGCTTTGGCGTAATCCACAGGCGATTCACATTTACCTCTCAAAACTTTCGTTACAGATTCCTCCATAGCCCAATCGATCGTCTTATCGATCGGTTTCACGATGAACGGAATCGTAATCAACCCAATAAACGTCGGCAACGCTTTTTCAATCGTAACCGCTTCTAATCCTCCAATATCTGGAATATCCGCAGGAAGCTTGGAGACTAAAAGAGTCGACGCGTTTACCATGACGCGAATAAAGCTCCCGGGCCAAAAAACTGAAGCGAGCATTTGCCACGTCACTGTATCAAGGCCAACGATCACGCCCTCTTTCAAGCCTTTTTCGTTATTCGCTTTAATCGCTTTATCAAACGTATCCGCTAAAACGTACAATGCGGCAATGCCGTAAGTCGCTGGAACGCCAATTGGCGGTAACCAAGCCGCGAATGATTCGCCGCATTCGTTCGCGTATCCCATATATCTCAACGGAGAGTCTCTATAAATATCATACTCTTTCTTTTCATCACCTGCTTCAGAGTCCGCTTCCTTCGTCGTTGAGAAAACTTTCGTTGAAGAAGAAGAAGAGGAGCGGGCTTTGTTTTTGCTCTGGATTTGATTATTATTATTATTATTACTACTAAAGATGAAATTATTATTATTACTACTGATACTGATACTGTTCTTATTAACGGCAGTATTTTGGTGTTTACGATGAAAAGAGGAAGAGGAGGAGGAGGAGGAGGAAGAATTTGATTTTGATTTTGATGCGTTTACGACCACCAAACATCGCGACTGTGTGAATACTGTTAGTTTCTTCGAAGAAGAAGAAGAAGAAGAAGAGACGGAAACGGAAACAATCTTCGATAATATAGTGCTGTTAAGTGACGATTGAATTGCTCTCATTTTATGATATTATTATCGGAATGGAATGGAATAATAATAGCACTAATATTATTATTATAGGATGATTTTTCCGTTAATCAGCTTTGCAAGTTTTGTGTTTTTTGCTCGTCCATCGTCAGCGATCATCAGCTGTCATCAGCAGCAGCAAAAAGCAGCAGGAAAGCCTCTTCTTCTTCTTTTTATTTGTTATTGCTTAATTGGACTGCCGTGACTGCTGTGGTGCTATGGCCCGATTTTTATCACACTTTATTCACGCGCGCGCTGTCTCTCTCTCTCTCTCTGGCGCCGTTTGATACGATACCTTAATAGTATACATTAAACATAGTCAATAGTCAATCAATAATTTATAATCAAAAAAGATAACAGACGCGATGGAACTTCTTCCTTTTAAGACTAAACAGACTGAGACGATTGATGATGATGAAGAGCAGAACAAGAACGAACGACGACGACGACAACCACCACGTGTTACTCCTTTACCGAAGATAATAATGGCCAAGAACCACATCCTCATCAATAGTGGAAAACCTAGTAATAATAATAATAATAATAATAATAATAGTAATAGTAATAATACTTTACTATCATCAACGTCGGAGAAAGAAGCCATTATTGATACTTCTGATCGAAATCATAAACAAGAGAAACGACCGAAAAAAACGGACGACAAACAGAACGAAGACGACGATGACGATGATGATTTCAATGACAATAACAATAACAATAAAAACGTTCTTAAAGAGTTGGAAAATTTACATTTAGCTCGCGAGGAAGAATATAAACGAGCGCGGGCAGAAATATTCGGAACAGACGACGATGATGAAGACAACGACGACGACGACGAAAAAGGGGGAGTAGAGAAACAGGGTGCTGTTCAAAGAGGAAAAAATAGTATTTGGAACGAGAACAAGAACAGTAGCAATAGTTCTTCTAGCACTCTTCCTCCTCCTCCTCCTCCTTCTCCTCCTCCTATAAACACTACGAATACAAACGAGAAAACAGAAAAAGATGAAAAGGATGATAATAAAACAAACGCCAACAACGCTTCTGCTGGAAACAACAACAAAAAAGCAATCGCGAAAAACGTTTATGCGGATAAAAACGACCCCGATTTCACGCGAGCCAGAGCAGCTGCAAGTACAGCCTCAAATTTTGGAGGAGGTATGCCTTACAACAACAACATCATCAACAACAACAACAACGGGCAATATGGACAATATGGACAATTTTATTATAATAATATGCCGCAGATGCAATACGTGAATAATAATGGAGTTGCGACGCCAATGATGACGCCCGCAGGAATACCGGTGATGTATCAGTCGAACGCTCCATACTATTCGTATGTTCCTGTACAACCACATTTCATATATGCTCAACAACAACAACAACAAGGTAGTGGCGGCCATAATAATTACCAACACCATCAACAACAACAAATCATGTTCCAGCCAGGTTATCAGCATCACCAATATCAGAACACGGCTGTGCCGCCCAAGCCACCAACAGCAGCTCCTCCACCTCAACAACAAAAAGAACAACAACAACAACAACAAAAAGAACAACAACAAGTGAAAGAAAAAGAGCCTGCTGTTGAGGATAAAAAAGAGAAGAGCCAAAGCGAAACGACGGAAGAATCTAAGGAAAAGAATGAGGGGGATAGTCCAACGAGTAGCAGCAAACAACAACAAAAACAACCAAAAAAACAACCTAAAAAACAACAGCAACAACAACAACAACAACAACAACAAAAGAAGAAAACGAATAAGCCTTCGTTTTCGATGATCGAGAACGATTTTCCTCCTCTCTAGATATCGGGAGAAAAATATATGCTTGTATGTGATATATACGAGAGAGAACGTAGTAGTAGTAGTGGTAGTAGTAGTAGTAGACGGTTTTATATAATTATATAATAGTTTTTTACTTTACAACGCCAGCTTATTTGACATTACTTTGCGCATACATTCAGATGTCCTTCGTTGATTATCTCATCCAATTCGAGTGTTTCAACGTCGCCCGTGGCATATAAAACTTTAGCGTTGCGCGCTCGAGCGTTGAGCGATAAGACTTCCGCCTTGTACCATAACCCGTCGTCCGGCCAATAGAGCTCTATTTTCGCATCGACTAAGGAGTCTAAAGACGCATCTTGTTGTATGATTACTCCGGGAGAGGGTTTTTTCAAGCCAGCCGCGTCGTCGTTATTAGTATTATTCTGTTTGATTGTTGTGCGTGATTTGTGACGAGAGAGTAGGAGAAATAAAATTAATGAGAGAGCGGGAAGACAGAGAGAAAAAAGTACAAAAAAAAATGCTCACAAAACAAGAACAACAAAACAAACAAACATCAAAAGCGGAAAATATTAAGAAGAAAATCAAATCGAAATTATTTTTTCAATTTTGAATTTAAATTCGAGTCGTACCATTGCTGCTGCGGGCCGTTTATTATTATTTGCTGCTGTCGCCACCTAGTTATTATTACGATATTGTGTTAGAGAGAATGTTGATTATTAATAATTGAAAGAGAGGAGAGTTGGGCATCTAAAATGTGAATCGAGAGACGATAATAATAAAAACTAACCTTTACCTTCATTTTCTTTCCACCTTTTCCTGATAAAACCTCGTAAGTCGTCGGTAAGCTATTGATTAAATCGAACAATTTTTTTCTGTTGAAGATGAATAAGTTCAATGTTAATCATATAAAAATTCGCGTTTGAGAGAGTATAATCAAATTCCGCGAGTTTTGGCGACGACGATGAGAGAAAGAAAAAATACATATTGCTCTCGTATATACAAAAAAAAACACACCTTTGATCTGCCGAGAATTTTGCTGAATAATAAAACGCAACGGACATGAGCCAAGCATCGGAATGAACGGCTACAAGCGCGAGCCAATCCGTGCGTTTCATCCCATCTCTTGCAAAGTTAATCCCGAGCGCCGGCTCCGGGAGTTCGGGAGGTACTTCCTCGGCGGGAAGCGAAACTACCCAGCTTCCATCTGGATTGGAGTATAAGGAGAGGTTTTCCCGGTCCGGATCACAAGACGCGAAGAACATAGCCTGTTATTGTCGTCGTCGTTATTGTTGAGAGAGAGAGAAAGAAAAGTTAGTTATTATTATTGTTGTGAAGCAATCTTCTTTTCGAATCAAATCAACGAAACAAATCCTCTTCTCGCATCACTCACACACTCTTCTCATTCAAATCGAAATTTTAAAACGAGAAGAATTGTTGACGCGTTATTAATATTACAGAGTCCGTCGGCGAAATTAATATCAACGCGCTCGCTAAAAAAACACACGCAATTTTAATCGAACAAGAAATCATATGAGAAACAATTGTAGTTCTCTTTCTCTTTATATATATATATATATATATATATCGAGAAAGCTAATTTAGAGAAGAAACTCGATTTCACGAAGACTACGCGTATTTTATCACACTCACAACGTCTTCGTTCAATGCTTTGTTTATCCCAGCCTGGCGACCTTTGAAGTTCTGAAACACTTCTTCTGCCGATCGTGGTGAAAATTCTACTTGGCTCATTATTTCGCAAGCGTATGTTAAAAGCACACTATACTTTGTTTTCAAATGAAGAATCAAAATGCTCAGTTCTCTTCCATCTTCTTCAGCTTTTTGCTTTTTTTGCAGATTTTGACAAAGAAATCACCATTTTGTTGCAAATACATAGCACGCGATATCTGAGCAGTTCTTCGCGCAAGTTTTCGTACAAATCAACTCTGCGTATCTATATCTTTCATTTCCAAGCAAAAAATCTACTTCGCGCGACCGAGCGGCGCTTTTGCATTGATCCAAACTTCGCATCTTTAAGAAGAAGCGCATTTTCTCGTTTCAACCGTGCGTGGCAAAAAAAACAATTTGTTGCAAACGATCACTGCTTTCGGTTCGAACGATCGTTCAACGAGAAAAGTTGGTCATAAGGTGGCGAAAGACTAGTAGTTTCGATTCCGGTCAGTTTTTGTACGCGAAACGCGTGTTGAGAGCGCGTTGCGGAGTGTTTGTGTCATCACATTTTGAGTCTTAGAGAAGTGTTGATTCGTCTGGAATAACAGAAAGCGATAGAGTACACGGGATCCAAACGTGGTAGATATTGACTGCAGATATATCTCATACACATAGTGAATTCAGAGATACCGTTTTCGAAGGAAGTATGATTTTATAACAACAAATATAACTATAGGATAATAACATAAAAGAGAGAAAGGTGATGATGATGATATTAAACGGGAAGAAAATCTTTACTTTACTCTTAGTCCTCGACGAAAAGAATGAACGTGTCTTACTGGGCAAGAAGAGAAGAGGATTTGGTGTTGGTCTCTTTAACGGATTCGGTGGGAAAGTAGAGGAGGAGGATCATTCTGTATACGAATCCGCACTACGCGAACTCGAAGAAGAAGCGACGATAAAAGCATTAGATTGTGTTGAAATTGGGAGAATAACGTTCGATTGGATCGATGAGGAAGATAAATGCCCTTGGTTAGTACACGTTTTTAGAGTAACAAAATTTAGTGGTATACCAGAAATGACGGAAGAGATGATTCCCGAATGGTTTTCTTACGATGAGATTCCATTTGATAGAATGTGGGAAGGTACGATGCGCGCGTCGTCGTCATCGCGTGTAATTTTGTTCTTATATCGTTTTTTTTATGCGTGTATGCGTGGCTGAACGTCGTTTATGATTCCAAATTTACTTGCTATTCGATTGTTATGTGATGATGATGATTAGTCTGATTATTGACTTTCTTTCTGTCTCTCTTCTCTCTACAGATGATATACATTGGTATCCGCACGTTTTACGAAACGAGAGATTTGAAGGAACGTTTAATTTTAAAGAAGTCACTAGATTAGTCGATTTTAGTTTGATGGAAGTAGATAGTTTAACGATGACATAGTCTAGTTTGTATAGATATGTGTTTTTGTTGTTGCCGTTGTTGTATTTTAGTTGTAGAAACAAGAAATATAGAAGTATAGAACTTACCGTATTAGAGAATCTATTATAGACTAATGATAGACCAAACGAGGTGAAAGAGGGAGTTGTTATAAATCTCGTAGCAGCATACTCTTTATTACCTCATTAAACGAGCGAGTTCTTAATCATAAGTACAAACACACACAATCTCTCTCTCTCTCTCTCTCTCCTCTGCACACACGGCAGTGTATTTAATTCTTGCAACGCAGAGCGCGTTCTCACAAAGCACACACACGCTAGGCAACTTTTTCTCTCACTACTCTCTGTCATCTTTGAGTACATACTGGAATAGAGAGAGAAGTTGTGTTAAGAGTTAGAGAGTATGATGATGTTGAGTACTTTTTATACCTCAGCGAGGATCGCGATCGGTACTACTACAACAACAACAACTACTACTAATAATAATAATAATAATAATACTAATACTAATAATCTGGTTTTAATATCACGCAAAAATCATAATAATCGTCGAGTAAATAATAGTATTCAAACGAACGCGATGCAAACACAAACTCTTCAATTGAAGGAGGAACTGGAGAAGAAAAATGAACGATTGGAAAACGAAATGACGGCTTTGGAAATCATGGATGACGCATTGAAAACGTACGGCGATGATATTGCAATTGCGTTCTCCGGTGCCGAAGACGTTGCTTTGATTCAATACGCGCATTTAACGAATAGACCGTATAGAGTGTTTTCTCTCGATACTGGACGTCTGAACCCGGAAACGTACGAATTATTCGATCAAGTTGAGAAATATTTTAAGATTAAGATTGAATATTGCGTTCCAAACGAAGAAAAGTTGGAAGCTTTCGTTAACGAGAAAGGTTTGTTCTCGTTTTATGAAGACGGACATAAAGAATGTTGCGGCATTCGTAAAGTGCAGCCGCTTAGAAAAAAACTCTCGACGTTGAAGGCGTGGATAACCGGTCAAAGGAAAGATCAATCTCCAGGAACAAGAATGCAAGTTCCAGCAGTACAATTAGACCCGGCATTTCAAGGGATTTTGAACGGAAACGAACTCGTTAAATATAATCCATTAACGAACGCGACTTCGCAAGAAGTGTGGGACTTTTTAAGAGTGATGGCAACGCCAGTGAATGCGTTACATTCGAGAGGATACGTTTCAATCGGGTGCGCGCCGTGTACGAGAGCGGTGACACCTGGTCAACAAGAGCGCGAAGGTCGCTGGTGGTGGGAAAATGCGAGCGATAAAGAGTGCGGCTTGCATTCGGGAAATTTAAGTAAAGAGCAGAAAGAAAAGCAAGACAAGCGCGAGGAAGATGCAAAAGATATCTTCACCGATACGTCTGCTATTAAAGTAGAAACTCGAGAATCGATGCAAAAAAGAATCAGTAATAAATCTTCTTCAGCTGCTGTAAACGAGGAAAACGAAATGATCGTGTTATATGCACCATGGTGTCCATTTTGTCAAGCCATGGAAACCAGTTTTACTGAATCGGCTTTGACTTTTGGAAAGTCCAAAAACGTTCGATTCTCAAAGTTCCGCGCCGATAAAGACGAGAAAGAATGGTCGAAAGAAAACTTGAGTTTAACCTCTTTCCCGACCATTCTTCTCTTCCCGAAAGGTCGTCAAGGATATGTAAAACTTGGTAGCGAAAGACGCGACGTGGAGTCTTTGCAAATTTTTGTTGAAAGCATAGTAGGGAAATTGCCTTCATGATTATTGTTGATCTTTTTTAAGCAGTTGTTATATGTATCCATGTATATAAACACGCGTTCATATACGTGTACGTATGAAGTTTTCTATTCTTTTTCTATTTTATCAAATATAAAATTACGACATGCATAACAAATTCCGCGGTTCATTTTTACGTCTTGCTGCTGCTGCTGCTGCAGCTGATGGACCTTACACTGCAGTGATTATTCTTTTTTGTTATTCTTGTGATTATGATAAGCGCACGCTTGACAATTATATCACACAAAACGACGTACAAGTTGTGAAGTATACACAAAGACGTATTCAAAAATACACTGATGATGATGATGAAATACGAATAGTATGATATAATACGGATATGGAATAGTATAAAGTTACCTTCAAACAATAATAATTAGAGTAGGACAGAGGAAGAGAGGACAGTTAAATTATTTATATACACGATAATAATAATAATAATAATAATAATACTAATCTACAACAACAACAACAACAACAACAACAACAAATGAAGAGCACGACTGATGCGACGACGACTTCTATAAAAAGCTGTATCGAAGCGAAAACTGTTTGGGATCCACAAAAACGTGGATTCTTCGTCCCTAAAACCGTAAGGAAATTCAAACCCGATTGGTCCTTTCACGAGCGCGAGCACGAACGTGAGGACTACTTAGCTAAACATAAAGAGGAAGTCGTATTGTTGGAATCGGACGTTGGACAACGAAGATTCGAATTCGTTATGAAAGCTGTTGGAGATTCTTTTGTACAAAAGAATTATGAATTAGTCGAATTAGTAGTTCGTTCGTTGATGGTTTGTACGAATTGCGACGTTTCCGCAACTTTAAGCAGGGCGATGAGTTACTTCGACTTTTATACAGATTTATTTGGCGATTTAGGTCAAAAGCAGGCTTTAGAAGACGACGAGTTGAGAGAATCGCTCGAAATGAATTGCTTTCAAGCGTTCGAGAACGTTGACCAAGACGGAAGAGCGATGATTTGGGGATTATTCTGTAAAGCCAAACCCGGAGATGAAAGAACAAGCATGGTTCAGTTATTAAAAGTATTGAATTATATTATCATCAGAACGCTGAGAAACAACTATTCCGTTCAAAAAAATGGGTTTATAATGTTGTCCGATATGATCGGATTGAAGTTTGAGAATTTCACTTTTACGATGCCGCGAACATTCTCGTTCATGTTATCAAAATTCATGCCGGCGAAGATTCATAGAGTATGTTTGCTCAGGCCATTATACTTCGTTCAATTTATTTTGCCAGCAACGCGATCGTACATGTTTTCAGGGAATATGTGCAACAGATTCCACGTCTTGTCGCAAGATCCTAGAGATTTGATGCACATGCCTTTGAATTTGCGTCCAGAGATTTTACCTTCAATGTTAGGAGGAAATAACAACTCATACAATTTCTTGAATCGTTTACGCGCTTGGCGATTAGAAGAACAGGAAAACGAATATTCAAATGGGTCATCATGCAGTGGAGGCGATGATTTAAAAGAAGATATGTTATTTGACACGGCACAAAATAATAATAGAAGACAGCGTAAGCAAGAAAGTAGCCAAACTCGCGAATTCGCCGAAGATTCAACGATGGATCTTGATAGTAAATAATTATACTAATTATTCTCCACCACGCTCTGGAGTGTCTCTCGTAAATAATTTCTCCTCTCTCTCTCTTTCGTTGATTTCGACTTTATAAACTAATTCTTTGTCGCCTTCGAACGTAGGTGGCGCGAAATCGAGAAACAGTAAAGGATTTTCGAACGTGTAGTCGCTTATATAGCTGTTGCTGTCATCGTCTTCTTCTGCCGAGAAATTTTTTGTTGATTTCTTATTGCTCGCAAAGTTTTCGTAGTTATAAGAATCCGTTGTTTCTTCATTATTGTTATTGTTATTGTTTATGTCATGAACAAACTTTGCGTCGGAAGTAGTAGTAGTATTTTGAAGATTTCGGACGTCGTCGTCGAACAATGTTAATGATCTCGCATTCGTCTCCGCGTCCATTAAAGTAGTTAAAGACTTTCCTTCGTCCTCGATTTTACTCTTTCGCTTTTGCATTAATTTTATTGCTTTTTTATGCTTCAACGAACTCGAACGCAAAAGAGGCAAAGTAGACGAACTTTTTCGCCCGGCGTTCGCTCTCACGTGCCTTTGTTTATAAATCGTACTTCTGATTCGTAAAATATCAGCAGGCCAAGGTTTTCTTGCATTATGGTACGGGTTCAACAATAGCAAGTTCGTTTCCTATTATTATATATATATATAGAGAGAGAGAGTAATTTAGTAAAAGAAATTAGAGAGAAGTTATATCGAAACGTACAAACAAAAAGGAAGAGAAAAACAAACAAACAAGAAGAACGTACCACTTTCAAGGCGTATTGCCTTAAGTGAACCAAATCCGCTCTCGCTGCCTTAACGACCTCTACGTTAATAGCTTGAACACGTTCGTCCGCTTCCATTAACGTCTTCTCGCATGACTCCTAAATAAAGTAATGATATTGATTGAGTGATTGATTAATTGATTGAGTAAGAGAGAAAAAAAAAGTATGTGCGTTTTTATTTTGCATCAAAGAGAGAAAAAAGTCAACGCTTTTATTAAAAAAAAGAAAAACATCCTCTCCAAAAATATTTAAAATTTCCAAAACCACACCGACGAAGAAAGAGCTGTTACATACATACTACTCGTACCTTGTAATAACTCGCTAGCGATCTATACATAGTCAACAGAGAGTTCAATTTTCTATGAGACCACCTTTCGATACCCATCGATCGACATCTTTTTGAAAAGAGTGTTGTTGTTAATATTAGTAGTTGAATCATTGTGTATACATAAAAGATAATGAAAAAATGTAAACAGAGTATTAAACACAACTTAAGATCGTGTAGTTTTAATTTCAATTTGCGCGCTTAACATCTCTCTCAAAAGAAGAAAACGATAATACTTACATTGCTTTAAAGCGAGTCGTGCCACATCCAATCTTCTTCGCCGCTTCGTTTTCACTATCAAGAGCATATTGACTGAGTTCTTCGTGCGTGATTATATTCATAAGCTCTGTCGACGACATTTCGTGTGCGAAAATGTAGAGCCCGCGAATGAAGAAAACTTCTGTTATATACTAGATTAAGCCGCAAAAGGAGGAGTGCTGATGAGCACTAGTATTTATTTCTGTACTATACTATCTAAAAACGCACGAACGAGAAAGACACACACACACACACACACACGCGCGCGCGTAGTATGTGCCAACTCAGTGAATGAGTTTGTTCTTCGTTCTGATAAACAGAGTAGTGCGTTGTGGTTTTTAATGAGAAAAAATAATTAAATATTATTGTTAATTTCCAAAACTTATTTGAGCGCTTTGCCAAAATCGCTCAAAAAAGGGTGCCAACAGGTGCCATCAAATAATTAAATCCAATTTACAGCTCAATAATAATAGTCTTACATCAGTCTCTTTGATCGGATTGATGAGAGAGTGATAAATATGTAAATTTTCTCATTACAAAAACAGAGGTCAAAGAGTGATTAGAGGAAAAGTCGAAAAGTGGAACCCACCTCACTTAACGCTTGTGTTGTATAATCATAAATCTTTAAATCAAACAAAACTCTCTTTCTTCTTAAAGCATACATATTTATCACACACATATATACACGCGCTCTCGAGGTCAACGAGTTTCTAATTAATTAATTAATTAATATAAAATGGGTATAACGGCATCTTCGCTTAATTTGACCGATTTCGATATAGAACGTAAGTACTACGCGACACGTTATCATACTATATTAAAAATAGTAGTCCGTGTGTCTGTGTGTTATGTGTTAGAATCTTCTCTCTCGTCCCTTTCTCTTCTCTTCCAAACGTGATTTTGATCTCTTCGCGTTGTTGTTGTGTGTGTGTGTGAGTGTGTGTGTGTTGTAGAGCAAGTTTATTAAGCTTATTTAATTACGTATCGCGTTATATCGTTATCACAAATAATATGCTATGATGATGATTTACTCTGACTGACAAAGTTAATCCTCTCTCTCTCTCCCTATAATATATTTATATTTATATATGCAACGACAACAACAACAACGACGTGATGGTGATGATGTGTCAAAAAAACTTCGATGATTATAATGATTTCCCGATGATTGTGTATGTAGAAATCTCTCAATACTGTTGTAAGAACACGTTCACATCCTCAGAAATTCAAACGTTATACAAACGCTTTCAACAATTGGACAAAAGACAGAAAGGATATATTAGCGAAGATGAATTATTGAACATACCAGAGTTGGCAATTAATCCATTAGCACCGAGAATAGTACAACTATTCGTCAACGTGAACTTCAAAGAGTTCTGTCGCTTACTTTCGTTCTTATCGAACAAGAGTATGGACGAGGAAAAAGTGAAGTTCATGTTCAAAGTCTACGACGTCGACGCCGATGGCATAGTATCGAGGAATGATTTGGAAATCATCTTAAGGCAACTCGTTGGATCGACTTTGAGCGAAGATAAAATAGATGGATTAGTTCAAAAAGCGATGAATGAAATCATCGAAATTGAAAGAGGGGGAGTGATAGTAGGCGACGACGACGACGATGATGATTTTAAAAATAGAATTGACGAAGGAGAAGAAGAAGAAATCAATAGAATGCGAGAAGTACGCTTTACAAGAGTTAAAAATAATAAAAATAATAATAGTAATAACATCAAAAGAGGAGAATTAGGAGGAGGAATAGGTGACGATGATGACGGAATAAAGTTACCTGGATTATCGGAAGCTGCTTTTTGTAAAGTATTCGCCGGTAACGTGCCCACGGTGTCAATTGAAGAAAGTGATGATGATTGATTTTTTTGACGTTTTTGGGTTTGTTTCTGTGTGTTGTTGTATTTTAAACATGAATATAACCGTATACGACTCGCTATATTCTCTACAGCTAATCAGCTATATCAGTATATACTTTTTTTTCGTATTTCATTTTCTGACTTTGTCGTCGTCGCATACCACGTGCGTACAGTGAGAGCTTTAAAAACTCTAGTATTCGACCGCGTGTCAATCAATCAATCGATCC
>Ga0302126_10001393_pt1 | contig 14398 bp, 17 predicted proteins | sample CB4_20m_MG_FD_203108 | JGI IMG/M metagenome (GOLD analysis project Ga0302126, IMG submission 203108) | Marine microbial communities from Western Arctic Ocean, Canada - CB4_20m | ecosystem: Environmental > Aquatic > Marine > Oceanic | place: Canada: Western Arctic Ocean | collected 2017-09-24 | reverse complement strand
AATGAAGAGGTTTTTGTTCAGAAAACATTTTTAATATAGTTTGTAAATGTTTATAATCATCATCAGATACTTTCATTTTATTTTCTTGAATACCCATATTAATTGTACCTAATAATTTCATCATATTAGTAGTTGGTACCATAACATCTTGAGCATTAGAACCAACAAGTTCTTGCTCATATATTCTTTTAAATTCTGCAAATTCATCATCACTCAAATTGTATTTACTTTTAAATTTAAGTGCTTTTTCTAAAAGCATATGAAATGGGTAGTTTTTATTACTATATTTTTCTCTAATTAGTTGAGCAAATTTTTTAGCTTTTTTAATAATTTTTTGTTGTTTTTCAAGGAATGCAGATTGAATTTTATCAGCTAATTCTTCATTATTATATTTAGATCTGAGTTTAACAAACTCATTGTTATCTTTTGCTCCTTTTCTAAAAAGTTTTTGAACTTCTTCATCAACATCATTTTTATTACTTGACGGTTTATTTCTAGAATAACTTGAATTATCCATATCTTGTATATATAAAAATAGAAAATAATTTTATAAAAATTTAAATATTTTTAAATTAATTTTTAAAGTAAAATTTAATTTTTTTATATAGTTGTTTAAAGACCTATATGTATATATATGTTATTATATGAATAATTTATGGATAAATAAATATAAACCACAAAATTTAGATGAAATTATTGGTAATAAAAATCAAATAAAAAAAATAGAGGAATGGTTAATAAATATTAATACTATGAAAACAATGTCATTAATAGTGTCTGGTAATCATGGTATAGGTAAATCTTTAACTTTAAAATATATTCTTCAAAAAAATAATTATCTTGTTAAAACTATTTTACCAAATGAAATTAAATTATATAGAAATGAAGATGATTTTAATGATTTTTTTAATTATAAAAACTCAATAATAAATAAAATTAAATTTTCTAATAATGAATTAAATAAGAAATTAGCAGTAATTTTTGATGAAACAGAATCAATAACTCTAACTAGTGAAAAAAAATTTATTAATGAACTTTTTAAGATTAATAATAAAAAAAAAGTATTTCCACTTATTTTTATTTCAAATAATCAACATAGTAAACTTTTAAATGATCTTAAAAAAAATTGTATTGAAATAAAATTCATACCACCTGCAAAATATGAATTAAAAAATCTTATTAAACAAATTATTAAAAAAGAAAATATTATAATAGAAGATGATAATATTATTAATAAATTTATTGATTTTTCTCAGAGTGATATAAGAAAGTTAATTAATATATTACAAGAATTAAATTATCATTATAATAATAAGATTATTAAAGAAAATGACTTTAATAATTATATTAAATTATCAAAACAAAAATATAATGAAGTTGGTTTATTTGAAACAACATTAGAAATAATAAATATTAAAAAATCATATAATGAAATTAATCAATTTTATGAAAATGAAAAGGTATTATTACCTCTAATGATTCATGAAAATTATCCAAAAAAAATTTTAAATAAATCAAAAAAAGATATAATTAGTTTACTTGATACTATTAATGAAATAAGTGATTCAATATCAATTGGTGATAATATTGAAACATCTATATACACAGACCAAAATTGGTTTTTACAAAAAATACATTGTTTTTTTTCTTGTGTTAATACAAATCATTTAATTAATAGTGATAAAATGAAAGATATAAAAATAACAGATATTAAGTTTAGTTCAGACTTAAATAAAACATCATTAAAAAATATTAATAAAAAAAATATTAACACTTTAATTAAACTTTTACCAAATAAATCTATTGATGAAATTTTATATATTAATAAAATTACTAATTATTTGGTAAATCAAAATAAAATAGAAGATATCATACAAATATTAAAACAATATAATAATAATTTTTCTATAAAAGATATAGAATTATGTATTAAAATTGATAAAACATTTGATTTTATTAAATTTAATTCTAAAGAAAAAAAAGAAATTAATAAAGCTATTAATTATTAAATTACTTGTTCGGTAATTTTATTAATAAATATTAATTGAATATTACCATTTGTATTTATACTATTAAAATAATATTTATTTCCACCCAAATATAATAATAATGATAATACTTTTTCTATTAATTGATCTGTAAGTAAAATACTATCTTGTGTTAATATTCTATGAAATAATAACATATCTGGATGACTTGAATTTTCAAATAAATAAGACATATTTTTTATTTTTTCAATTTTATCAACAAATTTTAAATTAGCACCAGGTATCATATAAGACCAAAAAAATTGCCCATTTGGTTTTATTATTCCATAAAAATCATATGTTGCAACAAATATTTTTTTATTATTATCTAATACATTAATTTCATTATTAATATTATCAAATTTAAGTTTATATTTTTTTTTAATATTAAGTATTTTAGTAATTAATTTAAATTTATTTTCTTTATTAATATTAATTTTTTTTAAAATATTAGGTACATTTGTATCTACCATTAAATTAATATATATTTTTAAATATTTAAAAATATTTAAAAATATTTAAAAATATTTAAAAATATTTAAAAATATTTAAAAATATTTAAAAATATATATTTTCTATACTAAATTATATATGCAATATCAAAAAGAAGATAATAAGATTATGTATGCAATAATTTTTGGTGTAATTTTTTTTATGTTTATTTTACCTGAAATGAATAAAAATAAGAATAAAAATAATTGTAACTGTCATGAAAATATGTCAGGATTGTTTGGTAATGCTATGGGTGCAATATCTTCGGTAGTTACACCACCTGGTAGATGTTCAAATAATTGTTGTAATGCAGCATTAAATGATATTCCACAATATGGAGTTATTAATGATGCTGTATGTCAAGGTAGAGGATGTGTATGTTTAACTGGAGATGAACAAGATAAACTTAGAAAAGGTGCATTAAAGGTAACTGATGTTTTTTAAAATATTAGGTACATTTGTATCTACCATTAAATTAATATATATTTTTAAATATTTAAAAATATTTTTAAATAATTTATATACTAAATTATATATGCAATATCAAAAAGAAGATAATAAGATTATGTATGCTATAATTTTTGGTGTAATTTTTTTTATGTTTATTTTACCTGAAATGAATAAATGTAAATGTAAACGTATAGCTAGTGAAAATATGTCATCTTTAATTAATCAAGAACCAGATACAATTAACAAATTAGATACTAATAAATGTTCAAACACTTGTTGTTTACATACTCAGTGGCCTGTTCAACATATACCACCAAACACAAATAGTCAGTATGTTGCAAGTAATCTTATGTGTAATGGTAATAATGGTAGTGGGTGTTTATGTGTAACTAAAGATGATAAAAATTATCTTGCACGTAGAGGTTTAAATACATAGATTATATGGAGTTAAATATTAATAACAACTTATTATAAAAATATGTTTAAAAAAAAATAATTTTATATCAATTAAATATATAAATGAATATATTAGTTGAAAAAAAAAAAGAATTTACAATTAGAATAATTAAAATTTTATCACCATTAATTTATGAAGGACTAACATCAATATATAATAAAGCTAAAGAAAATTCAATTGGAGATAATGTTTTAAAATTATTTCAATCTTTTTTAAAAAGAGTTCCAAAATGGGATAATGACCTATTATTATTAGAAGTTAATAGAATTAAAACAAGTTCAAAAGATTTTGAATTTATAAATGATCTTCTTCGTGCTTGTTTAAAAGCAAACTTATATATAATGGTATTTTCTCCTTATCAAAAAAGTTATCCTAAAATAAATCAAGAACATTATAATAATATTGATTTTAATAAATTTATTCATACTGTATATATTGAATGTGCTAGAGAAATTTGGAATAATCCATATTTATTTTATCATATTTATCCAAATATTGAAATTAAAAGAAATCAACGAGATACACTTGAATTAATTAAAAATTGTATAGAAGAAACTATTAGAAAAACATTACCATTAAAATATATTTTAGAGTTATATTTAGGCGATGATATGATTGAAGATATACCAAATAATGATTTTAATAGTACTATTACTGAGGTTGAAGTAAAAAATTTAAAAACATTATTAAAAAAAGAATTAAACGAACCAGTATATAATAATCATAAATCTGAAGAAACTATTAATAATGTATCTGAAAAACAATTAACTAATAATAAAAAATCATCTGAAGCAAATTCTAATTTTTTAATTAAAGAACCTACACTAACACACCAAACTGAAATAAAAGAACCTATTATACCTACACAAAATAAACAAGAATTAGAAATGAAAGGTGGTACATATAATAGTAATATTAATTCTAATTTAAATACCACCTCTACACAAAATGTTAATAAAAAAATTTTAAATATATTAAATAATAAAGATTTAGATTTATATGATAAAACATCTGAAAATAAAATGAAACAAATTAATGTATCAGAAACAAGTTCTGAAAAATTAAATTATTATACTAACATGGATTCAAATTTAAAAAAAATATTAAAAAATGATCTTGTAGAAAGTGAATCAGAATCTGTTGCAGGTTCTCATAAACAAAATAATAAAACATATCAAGAAGTGTTTTCTAATTCAACTAATATTAATGAAGAAAAAAGTAAAAATAAATTTTTTAACAATTATTTACAATTTTAAGTATTTTTAATTACTGTGACAGACGGTGAAACCATATCTAACATTGCAAAAGCAATAGATGCAATTGATGCAACCATTATAATTTCTTTAGTTTCAATTGGTTGATTTGGAATATATCTTACAGAAACAAGTATAATAAAACCCATTAAAATATATTTAATCATTCTTTTACATTTTTTTAAAACATTATATTGATCCATATTGGAACTATCCATATTGGATCTATCTATATTGGATCTATCTATATTGGAACTATCTATATTGGAACTATCTATATTGGAACTATCCATATTGGATCTATCTATATTGGATCTATCTATAGTAGATTTTTTTATATTATAATTTGACATTATTAATTTAAAGTAGAAATTATTTCTTAATTATAATAATGAAAAAAATTATATATTTTATGGCTGGAACTTTTATTTTAATTTATATGCTACAATTATTAGATACAAAATATAAAAATAAATCATATAAATATAATATTTTTAATAAAACAAAAATACCATTACTTGCTGCTGCAATAGTTGGTTTAACTACACAATACATATGCGAACCTAAAAAATTATCAACAGTAACACAAGATATATTTACTGAAATTCCTAATTTTTAAAATTAATATATATTAATATATAATGTGTACAAAAAATATAAAATTTGGTCAATCTCAATTAAGATTAAAAAAATTTAATGTAAAAGAAATGGTTGATCATGCAACAGTAGCTATGATTGCTAAAAGAGCTTCTGGTAAATCATATTTAACTAGAGAACTATTATATCATAAAAAAGATATTCCAACAGCAGTTGTTATTAGTAGAACTGAAAAATTAAATAGATTTTATGGTGAATTTATACCAGATTCTTATATTTTTGATGATTTTGATTCAAGTATTCTAAGTAAAATTTATCAAAGACAATCTAAACTTAATGAAGATAATATTGAAAGAAAAAAAGAAGGAAAAAAAGAAAAAGATGATAGAATCATTCTTATTATGGATGATTGTATGTCATCTAAAGGATCATGGGTAAAAGATGAAACTGTTTTAGAACTATTTTTTAATGGAAGACATCATAGAGTATCATTTATTCTTACAATGCAATTTTCATTAGGTATTCCACCAGAAATGAGAAGTAATTTTGATTACATATTTCTTTTAGCTGAAGATTTTATATCTAATCAAAAAAGATTATATGATCACTATGCCGGTATGTTTCCTTCATTTGATATATTTAAACAAGTTTTTGCTGAAATTACACAACATTATGGTATTATGGTAATTAATAATAGAATACATAGTACAGATATTACTGAAAAAGTTTTTTGGTATAAAGCTAAACAAGTGCCAACTTTTACACTTGGTTGTAGTAAATATTTAAAGTTTCATAAAAAATATTATGATTCAGAATGGAATAAACGATTACCACTATTTGATCCATCTGAAATTTTAGCTAAAAAAAGAAATAATTATAGAATTAATATTAAAAAAGTTAAAGAATAAACTATACATCTTATGTTAGTTTGCTTTTATTTTGTGTCATTTTTTCTAATTTTTTTTCTAATTTAACCTCTTTCTTTTTTAATTCATCTGTTTTATCTTCAAATTCTTTAATTGTTTTTTCAAGATTTTTTAGTTTATTATTTAACATACTAGTATTATTAGTATCTGCAGATTCTAATAATTGTTGTTGTACTTCATTAATTGTATTATTAGAATTTTCAATTTGACTTTCTAAACTTTTTCTTATATTCTCAACTTTTCTTTTTTCTTCAAAAACTTTAGCCTTATTTTGATTTTCTACATATCCTTTCATTAAATTATTTAATTCTTCTTGAACATATTCTGCAGAACCTGCTTTTTCGGATGTTGGATTTGGATCATATGGTAGCCATTTACCTACCTCACCTACAAACACATTAAAATATTCATCAATTGATTGAAGATTTTTAGCATGTTCAGATGCTTCCTCCATAGTAGAAAATACACCTCTAACTTTAATACCGGTTAATGTAGTTTTATTATCTTTATCACTTAAAAAACTTAAACAAACATAATTTTGATCTTTTGGATTACTTTTATCTTCTATTAGATAATCTAGACTTGACATTATAATTTATACTTGTTTTTCTTTAAATTATTTTATTTAAATTAATTTTACATTTAATTTGTAGTAATATCTGTAGAAACAAAAGCATCGCTTGTTTCATCATATTTAGAAACAAAAGCATTGCTTGTTATATTTGTACTTGAAAAACCTTTGATACCAGTCTTCTCAAAATTATTGTAAGTATCTATTGCAGGAAAATCAAAACGATATATATTATGTCTATCATCTATACTTATAATATTTGTTTTTTTTAGTGGATTTGATAATGTTGGGTCACTCGTTCTGTTATATAATTCAAAACGAGCTCCAGGTATTCTACCTGCTAAGTTATTATATTTTCCTCCAAACATATTATATAAAACAATAGATTGAATTTCATATATATCAAATGCAGAAGTTAATGGAATATATAGATGTATATACTTATTGGTGGGGTGTACTGAATTTGCTTCAGTATGATGCTCTTCATCTACTGCGTTAGAAGCATAATATTTTTTATCACCATCAATTGCAAAATTTGCAGCTACTAATTTACCTGAATCATCCTCATAACAAAACTCTACTTTATTACTTAATGGAAATCCGTCTTGCGATACTAATTTAGATTGGTTTGTTTTTGAAGGTAGTATATTTTTACCATCTATCCATAATTGAATTTCTCTTACATTTGGACCAAATCGTGTGTGTAGTTTTCGTAATAAAATTGTGTCAAATTTTACGGGACCCGATGCTGATTCAGCTTCTGTTAAGGATACTAACGTCTGGTGTAATTTTGGGTTGTGGTTGTACTGGTAAGTAATTTTGGATGGTGCGGATGTAGTTGGTGTAGTTGCGGGTGGTGCGGATGTAGTTGGTGTAGTTGGTGTAGTTGCGGGTGGTGCGGATGGTGCGGATGTAGTTGCGGGTGGTGCGGATGGTGCGGATGTAGTTGCGGGTGGTGCGGATGGTGCGGATGTAGTTGCGGGTGGTGCGGATGGTGCGGATGTAGTTGCGGGTGGTGCGGATGTAGTTGCGGGTGGTGCAGATGGTGCGGATGTAGTTGCGGGTGGTGCGGATGTAGTTGCGGGTGGTGCAGTTATTTCACTTAAAGGTAATATATACTCATCATTACTATTATACTCATCATTACTATTATACTCATCATTACTATTATACTCATCATACTCATCATTACTATCATCAACTATTGGTACATCAGTTGTTGTTGTATCAGTTGTTGTTGCATCTGTTGTTGCATCAGTTGTTGTTGCATAGGTTGTTGTATCAGTTGTTGTTGCATCTGTTGTTGCATCAGTTGTTGTTGTATCAGTTGTTGTTGCATCTGTTGTTGTATCAGTTGTTGTTGCATCATTTGTTGCATCATTTGTTGCATCATTTGTTGTTGCATCATTTGTTGTTGCATCATTTGTTGTTGCATCATTTGTTGCATCATTTGTTGCATCATTTGTTGTTGCATCATTTGTTGTTGCATCATTTGTTGCATCATTTGTTATTACATTATCTTCTTCTTCTTCCGATTTATGAAAAAAGATAAAATAAATAATTATAAATATACCAACAGCAAAAATAAATATACCAAAAACTTTTTTAGCACTCATATATATTATATATATACTATGATAATAATTTTTTACATATTTTAATAATAAAAAAAATTATACTTTATTTAGTTAATTTTAATAATGAAACACTTAATAATAACTATACGATATATTTTTAAAAGAGCTAAACCATTAATTATACTCTTCATTAATATTATACTCATCATACTCTTCATTAATATTATACTCATTAACTATTTGTACATTAGTGGTTGTTGCTGTTGTTGTTGCTGCTAACTTATTAACAACATCAGAATCATTATAATTATCATCATCATATGTTGTTGATGCTGCTGTTTATTCTTCTTTATAAGTTGTTGTATTTTTATTTATTAGTGGTATAAGAACAAAAATAAAAATATTTTACCTAATTCATAACGTACATTAATTGAAGGTTTAGAAAAATTCATATATATATATTATAATGATGAAATAAATTCCCATTTTATTTTTTTACATATTTTTTCCCAAACTTCTTCTTGTTCTTTTAAGTTTTTAGTTGATTTTAATAATGGAAAACTTGATAATAAATGGTCTAACTCTAATAATTGACAAAATTTATGTAAAACATATGAATATGATAAAAAGTTTTTTCTATTTTTAGGTTTATAAATTTCCCATGGTTCTTGAATTTTTATAAACATATCAATAAATATCATTTCCGTATGTCTATCAACCATTGGGGGTGATAATCCTGTTAATTTATTTATTATATATGGAATATGCTCATATAAATTATTATATCCCAATTTTTTTAATATTTGTTTTAATTTATTTCTATCTAAACTACGTAAATCTTTTATTCTATTTTTATTAATTTCATTAATAACTTCAATAAATATACTTTCTGTAATTTCAGTTGTTTCTTTTGCTTGGAAATGACTAATCCATTCTTTAAAATGATTAATTCGTTTATAAGGTGAATACTCTTTTATCTGGCGATCTTCATCTAAAATAATTTCTTCACTATCACCACATGTTGGACATACATAACTTGATTCTCCCATATCTAAAATTTTTTCAATATCACAATCATTACAATACTTTATTCTATTTGTACCATCGTCTTTTATTATACGTGTTCCCTCTACACATTGACAATATTTATCAAATAATCTTGTTCTTGATTCTGTATCATCTTCTTTAATAACTTTTTTTTTACTAAAATAATCTAATATATTTTTAGTTTCATAAAATTGATTCTTATTATCATCTCTTAATTTATAATAATCAAAAATAATATATCCTGTTTTATCATAATAATCTAATTCTTGAATATTATCATTAATATTATATATTTCTTCTTCTAATTCTTCAATTTTATCTAAAATACTTGCTTTACGTTCATAAAAAATATCAATATTTTGACCTTTTTTTAAATTTAAAAGATCTAATTCTATTTTAAGTTTTTCAATTTCTTCTTTTTTTGAAGGTATTTTATATTTATTATTTCTAAAAGATTGAGATATTTCTTTATGTTTTTTATCTAAAGTGGTTGAGTCTCTTACTTCTATTTTTTTATTTTTTTCCTTCTTTATTTTAAAATTAGACATTACTATTTATATTAAAATTACTTTAAATAGATTGAAAATATATATATTAAACGCAAAATAATAGGTTTAATAATCATAAACTTTTTATCTAAAAATAATAGGTTTTATAGTTTAAAGTATATAAAAATATATAAAAAATTTTAAAAAAACGCTTTTTTAAATTTTTAAAAAAATATATTAAGAAATTTCAAAATTTTTAAAAAATATATAAATTTTTTTTTCTTATATAAGTTATATAATAATATGGGAGGTGGTTTAATGCAACTCGTAGCTTATGGTGCTCAAGATGTATATCTTACTGGGCAACCACAAATTACTTACTTTAAAGTAGTATATAGAAGACACACAAACTTTTCTGTAGAACCAATTCAACAAACTTTTCAAGGTAATGCTGAATTTGGTAGAACTATTACCTGCAACATTAATAGAAATGGTGATTTAATTACTAATATGTACCTTGTTTCTAAAATTGATAGAAGTGCACGTTCTAATTGGGGATGGGTTAGCAAACTTGGTTATGCAATGATTGAATCTTGTAAAATTGAGGTTGGTGGATCTAAAATTGATGAACAATATGGTGACTGGCTTAATGTATGGAACGAATTAACTAGAAATATATCTCATGATCGTGCAAACAATGCAATGATTGGTAATGTAAGCGAATTAACCAGTTTATCTGCTGATGCTGGATCTGAAGAATATACAATGTATGTTCCACTTAAATTTTGGTTTAATAGAAATAATGGTTTAGCACTTCCACTAATTGCTCTACAATATCACGATGTACGTATTACTCTTAAACTTAGAGAAGCATCTGACCTAATTAATTACTCTGGTACTACTGCACCAAGTGATGTAAATAATAGCTTAATGAAAGATTCTTATTTACTAATTGACTATATTTATCTTGATGCTGAAGAAAGAAAAAGATTTGCACAAGCTGCTCATGAATATTTAATTGAACAAGTACAATTTACTGGTGATGAAACATGGAATGGATCAAATGCTAAATATAGACTTAACTTTAATCATCCTTCTAAATACCTTGTATGGAATACTTGCTCCACCAAATATACTGAAAAAGGAAGTTGGTTAGATTGGGCTGTTGATGGCAACTGGGAAGCTGCAAAAGAAAGATTTGCTAAAAAACTATGGCTTGCAACCAGAGCTACAATTGGTGGTACAACTGGTTCATACAGTATTTCATTTAATGATTCAACTCTTGAAATTGGAGATGTTGCTGAAACTGCAAGTGGTTTAAGTAGTGTTGTTTCTGCTATTGTTAACAAAATTGATGCACAACTTTTATTTAAAGGTGAATCTTCAAGCTCTGATGCTAATCTTGAAAATGTTGTTATTCTAAGAAATAATATAACTATGGAAGATATGGCTAACATGTTATCTGTTTTTACTAATTCAACTTCTGGTATTTCTTCATCTGGTGTAAGTTTACTTTCTGATAACAGTTTATCAGTAAGAGATTACTTTAATTACTCTATTAATCCTAATTACACTGGTAATCCTGTTGTTAAAGCTAAATTACAACTTAATGGTCATGATCGTTTTACTGAAAGAGATGGTAACTACTTTAACTATGTACAACCATATCAACACTTTACTTTTACTCCGGCTGATGGTATTAACACATACTCATTTGCACTTAAACCAGAAGACCATCAACCATCCGGTACTTGCAACTTTTCCAGAATTGATAACACTACCCTTAACCTTACATTAGATAGCACTCTAGAAGGTGTTGTTAAAATTTACTGTGTCAATTACAACGTATTTAGAGTAATGAGTGGTATGGGAGGACTTGCTTATAGCAATTAAAATTTAATAATATATTTACCTTATAACAGTATTAAAAATAAAATTATTTGTTTATTGCAATTATTTTACTAATATTTTATCATATTATGTATACAAATATGATAAAATATATATTAATTATTTTAATAATTATAATAATATCTAATTCAAATTGTAAAAAAACTGAACCATTTAAAACTATTTGTAATTCACAATTAAATGATATAGAATTTTTAGAACATATGATTGAACATCATCAAGTAGCTATTGATATTAGTAAGATATTACAAAAAAAAACAAGATGGGATCAGTTACAAAAAGTGCTTAGAGAATTAATATGGACCCAAACAACTGAAATTACATTAATGAAAATATGGTTAAAAAGCTTACCTGAAAGAATTTCAGATTCAAAAAAAACATTGAATAGAGAATATATATCAACCTATTCAGATTTTATAAAACCAAATAAACTTGGACTAACTAATGTATATTGTGATCCATTATTTTTTGATCCAAAGAAACATATGAAACACTTACATCATGTTACTGATAAATCATATATTGATCATATGATACCTCATCATATGGTAGCAGTTGATATGAGTAAAGTTTTACTAAAAAATACAAAGAATGATTTAATGATAGGATTTGCTTATAGAATAATTAAAGCACAACAAAGTGAAATAATAATGTTGGAAAATCTAAAAAAAACATTATATAAACATCATAGCAATCTAATATAAAATAAAAAATTGATATTTATTAATTAAATTTTATATACATATTATTTTTATGTTGTTTATAGAAGCAAAAAAAGCTATTGAAAAATCAATAGATACTACAAATGATCTTAAAAAACATAATATTCCAAATGAAACAATTTTAAAAATTATTAGTAATGAAAATACTAACCCCGAAATTGATAAGTGTATATTAGATGATTCTATATTATTTAAAAAAGTAATGGAATATCATATTAATTATTTTGAAAATAAATCAGCATATAACGAATTTAATAAAATATTAAACAATTTAACTCAAGATTTTATAAACAAAAATAATAATATTAAGAGAAAAAATATAATTTATGCTCATTCAGTTATTTTTAATTTTTTTAAAGATAATTATATTTATAATGAGTTGTATAAAATTAATAAAAATGAAATAGTTATACCACACGAAAAACCATCAAACTTATTATCAACATATGTTCCTAGAATAAATCAAAAAGAAGCATGTGATATATTAAAAAAATATGGTCTTCAAACTGGTATTCATTGTCAAGCTACAGGTTGTGGTAAATCATTTATTATTATACAATATATTGATTATGTATTTAAAAACTATAAAGAAAATTCAAAAATAATTCTATTTACATAAAGAGTTAACATATTACGAGATATGTTTGGATTTACTAAAAATAATAGTGAACCTGATAAACAAATAATTCAACATTAGAAAAATATTGGTGTTGGTGATTTAACACATTTTAAAATTATTAATTGTGTTACAAAAAAAGATAGAAATTGGTATAAACAATTAAACAAGTTTGGTCCTATGTTGATTGTTATTAATAGAGCTTATTTAACATCAAGTAAATATTCAACTATTAATAATTTATCATTAATTTTACATGATGAATGTCATAATACAACCAGAGCTACAATTGGTGGTACAAGTGGTTCATAAAGTATTTCATTTAGTGATTCAACTCTTGAAATTGGAGATGTTGCTGAAACTGTAAGTGGTTTAAGTAGTGTTGTTTCTGCTATTGTTAACAAAATTGATGTACAACTTTTATTTAAAGGTGAATCTTCAAGCTCTGATGCTAATCTTGAAAATGTTGTCATTCTAAGAAATAATATAACTATGGAAGATATGGCTAACATGTTATCTGTTTTCACTAATTCAACTTCTGGTATTTCTTCATCTGGTGTAAGTTTACTTTCTGATAACAGTGTAGTGATAACATTACATTTATAGATAATAATAACTTAAATTATTGTAAAGAAAATTTAAAAATAATAGATGATAATATTATTTATTATAATATGGATATTTATAGAGTTTTAAAAAAAATAAATGGTCATACTAATAATTTAGGAAAATCTGCGGGTATTATGAAAAACTCAATATTTAAAACTATTAATATTAGTTCTCAAGAAATAATATATTTTATGGAATGTAATAATGAATATACTATAATTTCTAAAGATTCTATTGAAAAAATACAAACTTTTAATAATAAACATATGACATGGTATAAATTAGCAAATGGTTATATTGGATCTCATGCTATTATTAATAACAATGATACAATATTATATCTACATCAACATCTTATGGATTACTATGGTAATGGGCTAGATAAAAATGCAAAACAATTGACCATATTAATAGAGATAAACTGGATAATAGACTATCTAACTTAAGATTAGCAACTCAAAGCGAACAAAATATGAATACTGATAAAAGGAAAAGAAAAAAAGACGCTAAGGAATTACCTGATGGTTTAACTCAAGATATGTTGCCAAAATATGTTGTTTATTATAATGAGTGTTATAACAAAGAAAAAGAACTATATAGAAATTTCTTCAAGATTGAAAAACATCCAAAATACGAAGGTACTGTATGTAGCTCA
>Ga0302126_10001387_pt1 | contig 14428 bp, 19 predicted proteins | sample CB4_20m_MG_FD_203108 | JGI IMG/M metagenome (GOLD analysis project Ga0302126, IMG submission 203108) | Marine microbial communities from Western Arctic Ocean, Canada - CB4_20m | ecosystem: Environmental > Aquatic > Marine > Oceanic | place: Canada: Western Arctic Ocean | collected 2017-09-24 | reverse complement strand
TACTGTTTAACATGCACCATTTCATGTGCTACAGTTTCTAATAGGCGTCTAAGTCTTGCGTTCTTGTTTATTTCTAATTCAAAGCATCTAGGATTAGAATGATCATCTAGCGGCATTGCATAGCCACAAGTATCGTCTTTACCAAAACTTTTAATCTTAATTTCAATATCAAGAGTTGTAATTTTAGGCATAAGCATTTTACAGCAATATTCTGCCATGCTTCTAGCATGTTTTTTTTGCCCAACAGTTCCGCCAATTATTTCTATATTGTTCATAGACATTCTTCCATAAGATACTACTTAACTAGTATAGCATCTTTATTAATGTTAGTCAATCTCTATTCTTCCAACTTTTCAATAATTATTGTTCCTTGATCACCAACAGACATTTTTAAATTATCGCCAACTACCCAGCCTTTTTTATCAGAGATTTCTTTTGGAATTTTCATTGTAACCATGCCTTTTTCGTCTGTTTCACTAAAAATTTCTTCTTTCTTAAATACCCATGTTTTTTCTGCCATTGTGGCTCCTTTTGTTTGTATACATATTTAACTGGTTTAGTATTTTAGTAAATACAATATGGACAACTATTTTAATGCGTTTTACGATATCGTAAAAGAGACTCAAGAAACATCAGGATATGTATTGCCGATTGATCTTGAATCATATATCGTTATGTTATTATCTCATCATATAGATAAACCAGACTGGCTTCCTGAAAAATCGTTTGCTGAAACATACCTAAGTTTATCTGACAGTAGACGAAAACGGCTAACTGCAAAAGAACTTGGCGATTCGTGTCTTTTTCTAACAGGAGTATTTCCTCAGTATGCCGAAAGTAGAAACAAGAGACGATATTATCAAGATATTGGTTCTAGTTCTTATGAAGTTGTAAGTGAATTACTACCAGGCGATTTATTTGAACAGCTATCTATTCACTTTATCTTTTTAAGTGATTTTATAGAACTTACAGTAAATACTAAAAAGGATAGTATTAACGATATCTTTGTAGTTTAAAATTCCATATCTGCTGCTACAATAAATCGATCTTCTTGTGATTGTACAACACCAGGCCTATGCCATTGCTTCCCAGGATAGATTATCCAATTACCAATTTTTGCTTCAGCAAAGTATCTTGTAGTAGGATCAGCTTCGGGACCTTGCGGGGCCATCTCTGTTCCTGCTTGATGTAAATTGATATCTTTAGGCAAGTGAAGATAATACACTCCGCTAACTGTATGTGTTGTATCACTACGATTATGATGGTGCCAAAGTATATCACGTTCTTCTGGATACTTTAACGAAGTCATATAACTCCAACTTTGCACTTGTTTAATTGATACTTCTCGTTTCAAATAAGCAAAGCAACTCCAAATAAAGCTCATACTAAGATTAGTCCAATCTTCAGTTCCAAACTTAAACGGCGACATTACCTGAAACTTAGGTAAGTCTTTTGAATAGTTGTCAGCGTCTACTTGACTCTTAATATCCTTACACATCCTTAGACGTGCTTCGTCGGATATTAAAGAGTTCCAATCGTAATATTCATCATTCATGCTTTTATTGTAGCACCGTTAAAACATAAAGTCAACTATTATTTTGCTAATGGATTATCTAATGCACGTTGCAGTTTTTTCTCCATGTCACTTTTAAGTTGATTTACTTTACTTTCTAATAGTTCTTTGTTAGCTGTATTCTCACGTATTAACATATCCTTTTGTGCAGTATATTGATTACGTAACTCATCTCGTTTAGTTTCAAAACGTTTCTCTGCATCATCTAGTAATTGACGAGTTTTTGCTTCAACACCATTCACATCATCTTCCATCTTATCAATTATACGTTCTAGTCTTACAATATCATCACGTAATCCGTTTTTAATGTCGCGACTATAATCAATTGCGTCCGACAGTGATTGTTCTGTTAAGCCTAGTTTTGCATTAATACCAGACAAGTCTGGTGCTACGTACTTTTCAATCTTTGTTTTCATATTTGAGTAGTCTTTATAAAATTCAAAACCTCCCCATAACACTCCACCTAATGTTGTTAGCAATGGAATAAGAAGTAGTAGCTTACTGCCTCCTAATTTTATTCCACCATATTCTATTTCTGCCATTTTAATTACTCCTTAAGTTATATTGTAGATCTGTCATCGCAGCAAATCCTGGGTCATTTAAAAACCATCTACTAAATTGATGGTCAACAATACGTCCACCTTTAAGATTAACCTCTTGTTGTAGGTTGCCACCGTCTATATTAGTTTTTCCGTATTTACTAAAGTCTGGCACAAATCCAATAATGGCTAATAATTGATTTTGTAGTTGCTTTTGTACTTCAACTGTAGCTGCAACACTCATTTGTTGTGCTAAACTTTTTCCTCTTGCTTGAACAATTTCTTTTATCTTTTTAGCCTTAGCCTTAGCCTTTTGTTTTTTTGTTAACACTTTTTTAGGTGTAGGTTTCTTTACTATTTTTTCTTCTACAACCACTTCTTCAATAGTTTCTTCTTTATCAGTAGTTTCTTCTACAACTACTTCTTCTTTTGATCCATCTTCTGTTATCTCTGCTACAGATTCTTCTACTACTTCTTCAGTAGTTTCTTCTACTTCAACAACTATTTCTTCTGTAGTATTTTCAGTACTTGACTCTTCAAATGCTTTAATTTCTTGTTCAATACTACCTTCAAGGTTATCTGATGCAGAAGCTACTGTTTCTTCAGGTGTATCAAATGTATTAGATTCCTGTACAGGAGCAACTGCAACTACAACCGGTGTAACTACTTCAATTTGTACAGGTGTAACAGTAACTGGATTTTGTTCTACAGTCACCGTTTCAGAAAGTATTGCGTCAACAATAGAATCACCAGTAATACTTGGTTCGGCAATGGTTTCTGCACTAACAACAGCAGCTTCTTCAACTACAAAACCTGGACAATTTTGATCGTATTGGGGGTCTTGTGTACATTGTTGGTTAAAGAACGCTGTTGTATATCCTGGACATGCTGTGCTGAATAATGGATTTGCATTACATTGCTGCGTTTGGAATAACGCAGTGTATCCTGGACACCCTGGGTCGTATAACGCATTAGCCGCACAATTTGTATTATATTGTTGTGTGGCATAAGCAGTTGCATACCCCGGGCAACTAGAGCTATGTAAAGGAGTACTTGTGCAAATATCTGTAGAAACTATAAGTTGTCCTGTCATGTTTCTAACTTTAGGTCCGTAATTTCCTAGCCAGTAACCAGCATCATAACCTTGAAGAAGAATGTCAACAGTACTAAGGTCAGTACCCGGAGTTAATTGTCCAGTGCCTACCCAACTTGTTATTTGTTCTTGTATCCAGTCGTCAGTAACTACTTGGCCGTAATCAAATGTTTCACTATAAATTGTGCTTCCATCTGCAGACTTAGCTGTTATTGATAATGTTAATGGATCAATACATACACCATTAACTTTAGCAACACTACAATTACCGCCAATAGTATTAGTTTGATTATTACGATATTCAAATGTAGTTTGGTACCCGTCTATCTTAAGACCAGATCCTATTAATGCTTGTGTTATTGCATGTTGTATTGCCCAAGATCCTGGGTTGTGTTTAAAGCGTACAAAGCCGTTATATCCAGTGCCAACTTCTGTACTAGCACCAGTTGTAGTGCCACCAGTTAATCCACTTTGTATTGTTACAGTTGATTGTGTGGAATTTGCACAGCCAGTACCAGTGACAAAGTTAGTTGTGCCATCGGTAGAGCAGTCTCCAGTTCCTAATGTTTGTGCATTAGAGTAAGAGGAGAAGCAGAACGCCAAGGCCAACGCCAGCGCCAGCGATAATACCTTGTTTCTTTTGAACATCATCTTTTGTCTCCAATACTACAGGAGGTGGTAACATTTTAGGATTTTCCTCCCACTTAGTTTGAGCCGCCTGGCCAATTTCACCTAAGAACGGACAAGGTGTACCTGCCATACTCATAGCATCAAATACACGCCTGTCTTGGCATAATACACTGACTGCAGCAACCTTCATTCCCATGTCGTATAATGTTTTGCTTAATTTCAATCTTTCGCAGTTTGGGTCTCTAACAGTCTCACCTGAACTTATACCAAGTATTTGTGTTTGAACTGCACCAGCTACACCTACTGTACATAGGTCACTATTTGAACTGTTTACACTTGGTGCAATTGCACTCGCAGGCGGACTAATTACAAACGTTTTTGTATCCGCATCTGTAGTAACTTTGCTATTACTGTTGCTATTTGTATTAACATTACTAGTTGTTTGAGCAACCGCCGTGCTTGCTAAACTTAAACCTAGTATCATAACTATTATAAATTTTTTCATATTTGCCCTTCTTCTTTTAATAAGTGTTGCTCGCTAAGATCCCAGTGCAACATTTGTATCTAAAAGATATATTTGCCTAACTCTAACTTTTTAATTTCTTAGATATCATTCCTATTGCAAGTATTTATCATATGGTGCTGTTATATTACATTATACTTTAACATGGAAATTTGTAATCTAATACCGTCAAAATTCCAACACCGTCAAAATTCCAACGTATTTATTACAAATGTCAAAACACATAATATAAAATAAATATATTGTAAGTGAATGACGATTCAATTTACTACGGTATACAACTATGTATAATAATAACTTTATAAAGGAAATAAAATAATGAGTGAAGTACAAGAAGCAATTGCAAAAATGCAATCAGCGGCCCAGGGGCATGTAGACCCTACTAAAGACGAGCTAGAACATCTAGGACGTAAGGTAGGAATTGAATTAGATAAACGCCATGATATCCCAGAATTAATAGATACACTTAAATCACATGTAATAGCTGAACATGGTATAGATATTACTATGCCTCATGCTGAAGCCTCAGCTGGCGTATCAGAAGAAGCAAGTGTAGAAACAACAGTAGCAGGAGTTCCTATGGAAGCTCATGCAAGTACAGAAGCTGAAGCTCATGCATCAGCTGGCATCAATGATGGTGTAGCTAGTGCAGAAGTAGGTGCTAGTGTAGGCGCTGAAGCAGGCGCAAGTATTGGTAACGACACAGCAGGCGCAAGTGTTGGCGTAAGCGTAGAAGCAACAGCCGGTGCTGAAGCACATGCTGGATTTGATGGCGAAGACGTAACAGCAGGCGGAAGTGCAGGAGCAATGGTTGAAGCACACGCAACAGCAGAAGGACACGTTGATGTTGACACTGGATTACCAATTGGTGATGTAGGTACTAACGCAGGTGTTGATGCATACGTAAAAGCAGGCGCACACGCAGACGGTGATGTAAGCGTAGGCGAACATGGTGTTTCTGCAGAAGGTTCAACATTCGCAGGACATTCAGAAGGCGTAGACGCTACTGTAGGTGTTGACACTGGTATTGTATCAGGCGATGCAACTGGTGGTGTTAGCGTAGGCACACAAGTTGGCGTAGGTGGCGGAGCACACTTTACTGTAGAAGATGGACATATCAATATAGGAGTTGCTGGTGAAGCGGCTGCACTTATTGGTGTTGAACTAGATGTAAATGCTGACATTGATGTAAATGCATGTATTGACACAGCTAACGCAGTATACGAAGCAACTAAAGATCCAAAAGCAACAGCAGAAGCACTAGCAGACTCTGTACATCAAGCCGAAAAAGCATATGATGAACATATGGCGCTAGTAGCAAAGCAAGCTAAAGAAGTAGCTGATCAAGCATCTAAAGCCGCAGCAGAAGCTGCTGCTGAAGCACAACGCGAGGCTGAACGTATGGCTGAAGAAGCTGCCGCAGAAGCACAACGTCAAGCTGAAGAAATGGCAAGACAAGTTGCAGAAGCTGCCGCAGAAGCACAGCGTATTGCTGAAGAATCTGCAAAGCAAGTACAAGCCGCAGCAGAAGCTGCACGTAAAGCAGCTGAACAAGAAGCCGCAAGAGTAGCAGAAGCTGCCGCACAAGCTCAACGTGCCGCAGAAGAAGCCGCTAGAAACGCAGCCGCAGAAGCACAACGTCAAGCAGAAGCTGCCGCAAGAGCAACAGCTAAAGCCGCTGAGGACGCCGCAAGAGCTGTATCTAATGCTGCTAAAAACGCTGCTAAAAAGTTAAAATTCTGGTAGACCGTTAAATTTAATAGGTAGGTAATTCTTTATCTACCTATTTTTTTCTAATAAATACTAGTAGGAGATTATTATGAACCCATTTGATAAACTTGGCATGGACTTTAGTGATGTTATGGCACCTTGGATTGCTATACTAGTATCAATCGCGATAGCATTTTGGTTTAAAGATTTTGTAACTAATCTAATGCAAGGACTAAAGTTTAAAATGAATCCTGCATTTAACGAAGGTGATGCAGTTATATTAAATGACGAAGACGCCATTATAGTTAAAATAGGATTAAGAGAGAGTGTATTTGGCGTATACAGTAAAAAAGGGTATACATGGCGTTATATACAAAATGATCGTTTACATATGATTAAACTTGAAAAAATAGTAAACAAGAACTTACATCTTGATACTGATTACGAACAAGGTCGAAAGATACAAGCAAAAATTGATGAATTCCAATCGCATCAAATTAACGAAAACTCTTCAGAAATTTCAGCTAATAAAGAAGAAATAGAAAAACTAAAGAACGGAAAGTAAATGTCCTATTGTCAAAATTGCGGACACCCACAACATGACGGTCCTTTATATAAAGAACATAAAGACGGCGATAATAAGATTGTTGTTATAGAAGTTTGCAAGCAATATAGAAGTAAAGAAGCAATTAAATAAAATTACTTACCATTTGGCATCTTAAATGCAAGTTTACCAGTAATTTTAGTTGAAGCGTAATTCTTTCCACCGTTAACTGTTATAACACCAGCAAACTGCGGCGGATATACGCTACGGAACCCAGTTACAATAACATCGTCACCACTAACCTTTGCATCAGTGTATACTTGTATAATTGATGCTTGTTTCATAAATTCCATCATTCCGTTTCCAAAATTTACACTAGAGTTAAGATGTTTAGCACAAATCTTTGCAACGTTAGTTACCATATGATTATAAATGTTATAGTTTGGATGATTTAACCTAGCACCAAAGGAATGATAAACTTCAAGTATCTGTGCTTTTTGTGTTTGAATATCTTCAACACTCATATTAGCTCTCTTCATTTCTGAAATAAACTTAACAGTTGCGTCGTCTATTAGTTTTAAATGTTTAGCTAGTATTAACGGTCCTACTTCGGCATTGTTATTATTAACTATATCACAAATTTCTACTACTTTAGGATATGAGTCATATAGTTTTTTGTTTTCATTTTTGGCCTTTAAAATAGCATCACTAATATTTTTCATACTAGCATCAGCACCGTCTTTGCCTTTACTACTAATTCCAATTTCTAAGCCATCTGCTCTAACAAATATACTATCAACTAAGTTATGATTTTTTCCAGCTGGCCAATATAAATCTAAATCGTTCCATGATGTACCGTTAAGCAAATCAGCGGCTGCTGCATCTACGCCACCTTTGATTACTCCTGCCATAATACCAATTGGTTGTAAAACTTCGCCTGCATAATCTCTAATTGCTGTTAAGTTAGATTTTTGACCTTCCATTGTAATTGGAAATTGTCCTGCTGCTAAATTTTCAAAGCCAGTTAATACTTGAGGTTTATCGCCTAAACTTACTCGAACCTCTTTCATCAACGACTCTAATCCACGGTATCTTTTTTCTTCTACACCAAGAATATCTTGCGGGGTTAATCCAGTTTGAATCTTTGTTGCTGCACCTGTTTGTAACCGATACCCATGAAACTGATTATTTTGCCAACTTGCAGGAATTCCTGCTTGTGCAACTTTCTTAAAATATCTACCAAATACAGCAATCTCTTCAGGTTGTCCGTCAGCACCAGTTTGATCATCTACAAGATATGCTAGTCCAAAAGCTAGTGTACCAGCATTTGGAGCATTAGTCCATTGTATTGGTTGGTCCAGACCTTTATCTAAAAGTTCAACAGCTGCATCTCTAGATGCAGTATCTTGAAATTGTTCTGCGTCACTAGGATATGCATCTATTTTTGTAAATGTTAAAATATGGTTAGTATCCATGTGCAAGAACTGTTGTCCTGCTTGTCTATTAAAGATACCAGATGCTTCGTTTATTTTAGAAGAAGCAGTAACTTTAAATTCGGTAAATCTCATATCTTAATCCTATCTTGTTACTGTATTTATGTTAGATTTTTGGAAACAGCATAGTAGTACAAAATGTTTCAACATCAGATTCTTCTAATCCTAGACTTTTCATTACATTAGGAGTATGTGGATTCATTTGTTGATGCTCGCAATAGAAGTTCTGTGCTCCGGCAACCTCGTCACTATTTCCTTGACCTGCAAACTGTTTAACTTCGTCAAAGTATGCACGAAGATTATCTAACGCAATGTTTATAATTGGTGTTGCTTCATCTTCTTTAACATTACCTGCAGCAAGCATTTTATCTGAAAAGATTGCTTTAGCCCAGTCTGGTAATTCTCGTTGTTTTTTAGGAATAAAATCTTCAACAGATTCTTTATATCCTAGGATCATGTCATGGTTAAAGTCTAGAGTAGGACTAAAATCATGAAATGCTCCTGTAATTTTATTTTTGCCTGCAATAACATCAAATCCGTAAATAGGAGCATCATTGTTTATATTAGGAAAACAACATACATGCATCATCCAAAGTCCTTTAGTGGCTCTTGCATCTACAACATCAATATGACAACGACGAAGGTAATCATTACGCCATACGCGATTAACCCAGGAACCGTCTTCTTTGTTGAAATGTGCCAATCCTGGCTCCGAGAATTCTTCCGCATTGTCATTAAATATTTGAATAATTTCGTTTTGGCATGCAATTAACTTCTCCCATAGTATACTCATTCGTAAGTTTCCCCAAAGAAATCATAATGAAAATATTGTGTTCCGTACCTAGGGACTTTTGTCTTCCATTCTCCGTTTATAATTACTCCACTTTCGCTACTTGTCTCACCTTCATATGGATCACCGTTCATATGTATAGAATTATCAACAGTAATAATCGGAGTTCGACCTAGATGTGATAACATTGTTAGGTGTGAATTATGCCAGTCGTTAAATAATTTATCTAACTTTGGATCGCCGCCACGGCCGCCGTTAGTTGAATGAATGAATAATTGACATTCATTACGATTGTTCATGTTAAAATTCTGATACGCTGTCCAAACTATTGTTTTTCCTCCAGACCAACTATGTCCCCACATGTCATTACATATTAGTCCAACTACATTAAATTTAAAACTGTTATCACCTAACGCCCAACATTTAATTCCTTCTTTTTCAATATCGTGTTCTAAAAACGGAAGGTCTTGGGGATTAATACAATATGTCTTATTAGTAGTTCCTCGAAGTTCTCCGTCCTTAGTATAAAACCTTATTTGATTACGTCCAACTTCGCCAAATCTTTCTTTTTCTTTCCAAAGCGTACCTAAGCATAATCCAACCTTTCCTTTAGCATACTCTTCAATTTCAGATAGTCCTGCTTTTAACTCGTCAAAGTTATGAAAAGGATCAATGCCAAAATGTGTTGCTGCTAACCCACCATGGCTGTATCCGCTTAATGAGCCTTCTGGTGTAACAAGATAGTCGCATTGATTTTCAATTGCATAATCAATTGCTTTCTTAATAGTACTAACGTTTTCTGAAATATTAGTAGTTACAGGAATTTGAGCACCTGCAAACCTTTGTGGAATCTGTGTCATGCTATATACCTAACAGTTGTAGAATTAGTTTTTTGAAAGTCTAGTTTTAAATTTTCTGCTTTAAACACATAATTAATAACTAACCTATTTTCGGTTTCTTGCGGACAAGTTCCTGTGTGCATTTGATTAGATTTAAACAATATTGCTCTTCCTTTTTTTGGTTCAACTTCTCCAACTATTTTTAAGTCTTTGTATGGATTAGGATCTCTTGTTGTTTTATTGAAGAACCTAGTAGGCCCATCGCTATCTTTAATATAATAAATTAAAGAAAAGTAGTCATTGCTTTTATGATCAGCATGTGGAGGATGATATTTTCCTTTAAATGATGTATCTAACAAGTTCATATTTACTTTTATTTTATGTATACTACCTACTTTACCACCTGAAATAGATTCTAGAAACACTAGTAGCATACTGGTTAGTGCAAAGCTATCAGAATCAGGGTTTTCTATGTGGCCTGGTTGATGAATTAATTGCGGACATTCTTTAATAAGAGGATCAAGTCCTAATTGTCCTTCATCGTTTCCAGAAGTAAATGACACATAATTCCATTTTGTTTGATATTGAAACATATCCTCTAATTGATCTTGTATGCTTATTGGTACTATATTCTCAATTATTGTATAGCTCAATTTCTAACTCCATTAGCTCTTTAAACAACTTAGTAGCAGATGTAAAAACATACTTTGCTTCTTCTGCCATATCGTCGTTTATTTTATTTCTAATTGCTTCTTTTAGTTTGTCTGGGGCTTCAAACTGATACATTGTTCCTGCACCTGGCACTTTTTTAGATATCATTTGGCCACCACTGAGATCTCCCATATGCAATACGTATACATGTGCCATAAGCAATTCAGGATCATGCATAATATCCTTCATATGCATAATATAATCTCTTGTGCTTTGTACTAGTGGAGGTGGGTCAGTTCTCTTCCACAGCTCTAAATAATCTGTTTCAATTTTCATCTTACGTCTAATGTCAACTAGATCATTTAATACTCCGTTTGCTCCAGCCATCGCTTCAAGCAAGTCGTATTTTTTATGTTGGTTCCATAAGTAAGTAGCATATAAATCTGGATTAATATTTCCGCTCATCAAAACTTTTACAAAGTCTTGTCGTTCAGCATCTTTATGATGCTCCATTGTTAAGTCTTTTAGACTCATTATACACTCCTGATCTAGTTATTATTCTTCTTCTACTTTAATCTGTAACGGATAGGACCGATCTCGACTTGCAGTGGTTGCTTCAACAGCCTTCTGTTCCGCCACTTCATATGTATATATACCTACAGTTGAGCTACCTTCAGTGTGGATCTGAAGCGTGAGATGTTGTGCTGTTTCTTCTGAGTGTTTGAAGATTCCCGTAAGCATCTCAATAACCCATTCCATTGGAGTAGCATCGTCGTTAAAGAAAATTACTTTATATTTAGACGGCTCTGTAATTTTTTGTTCAATAACTTCATCAATTTTTACATCGACGTCAAATTCAGTATTCATCTTATTCTCCATATAAGTAACGGGGGGCTGTTACACCCCCCTAGACATTTACTTGCTTTCTTTTGCAGTGCCTTCAACAGTTTTGCCTATTTCGATTGTAATCTTTTTAGGTTTTAACTCTTCTGGTATTTCACGTTTTAGGTGTACGTTAAGCATACCTAATTCTAGTGTAGCACCTACTACTTCAACGTGGTCAGCAAGTGTAAACTCTCTGCGGAAATTACGTCCGCCAATTCCTTTGTGTAGGTAGTTTACTTCATCGTCTCCTTTAGGAGCCGTGCCTTCAACCTTTAATTGATCTGCATCTTTAGTGATCTCAAGGTTGTCCATACTAAAGCCAGCAACAGCTAATGAGATCATATACTCATCTTCGTTGATTTGTGCAATATTATATGGAGGATACCCTTGTCCATTTGGACTGTTTGCAAATCCTCTTTCGAGTTCATTAAATAGTCTGTCAAAGCCAATAGTTGCTCTGTGGAATTGGGGTAGGTTTAGGGTTTCTAGTCTTGTCATTTGGTTTCTCCTTTAAAAAGCAAGATTATATTTGAGCCCCATTATGGGCACTCATGTACAGCAGGATCATCCTTTTGCACACTTTTATTTATCATTGAAATCCTAACTTATACGTTAAATTGGTTGAATACTTGATTTACCTGTTTTGATACACGTACAAACGTTGTACATTTAGGCATATCCTTAATACGTTTAGCACCAATATAAGTGCAAGCACTTCGTATTCCGCCAAGGATTTCTGTTAATGTATTTGCAACTTCTCCTTTGTGGGGAAGCTCAACTACTTTACCTTCTGCGCCTCGGTAACCGTCTTTACGTGATCCATGTTTGACCATAGCCGCATCTGAACTCATTCCATAAAATTGGATCTTACCATTAACAATTTCACCTTCGGATTCATCGTGTCCTGCTAACATTCCGCCTAGCATTGCAAAGTGAGCTCCTGCCCCAAATGCCTTTGCAACATCTCCAGGATGCACACAACCACCGTCTGCCATAATATGTCCGCCTATGCCGTTAGCTGCATCAGAACATTCTATAATGCCTGACAATTGCGGAACTCCAACACCTGTCATTAATCGTGTTGTGCATACACTTCCTGGACCAATCCCACACTTGATGATATCTGCACCTCGAATGATAAGTTCCTCAGTCATTTCAGCAGTAATAACATTACCTGCAATAATTGTTTTATCTGGATAATCATCTCGTAGTCGAGCAATAAAGTCAGCATAGTTTTCGTGATATGCATTTGCAACATCAACAGTAATAAACTTAATATCAGGATACATTCCCAGTACTGCTTTCATTGTAGCAAAGTCAACAGCATCAGGATCCCAAATTACAGATGTTCCGGTACATACACTAATGTACTTCATCTTAACACCTTTAGAAAGTTTTTGCCAATCATCTAGTGAGTAGTGCTTTCGTATTACAGTAAGCATTTTATGCTCTTGTAATATTTTAGCCATAGCAAACGTACCAACCCCGTCCATATTTGAAGCAACAATCGGAACACCTGTCCATTCGTTGCCACTGTTATGGAATTTAAACGTGCGAGTTAAATCAACGTCTCGACGACTTTCTAGTTTAGACCTTTTTGGCTTAAACAATACATCGCTATAGTCAAGTTTAATATCTTCTTCAATTCGCATTTCTTTATCCTCTAATAACCAAGTTCTTCCATACGTTTCTGCATTGTACGTTGATGCCTTCTGACAGCAGACGCTTTTGCACGTTTACGTTTTTCACTAGGTTTAATGTACTCTTGTCTGTCTTTATAATCTTGTAAAACACCAGACTCTTGCACTATTTTTTTAAATCTACGTAATGCTCCGGTAATGTCTCCGTTACGTACTTCTACATATAATCCGGCTGCTGGTTCTTTATTCGAACGCGGCTTTCTGTTATTTCGATTCTGCAATTTTAGCTCCTATTATATCTACCAAATAATCTAATTGGTATATTCTTTTATTGCTTAGTTTATTATAAAACAGATCAGGTCCGTTTGTCAACCAGAAAGTGTTAGTATTGGCAATAATATATGATGCAACATTTCTAATTGATTGGGGACTGTTGTCTATGTCCATAATAACATAGTCAGCAATATGACAATGGTTTAATAACCAGTCAGGTTGGTGGAAATCTTTCTTAGCAATTGTGGCATCTCCAATTTCCACATCTTTTTCAAGTTCAAGTTCTTCATAAATGTAAACGGTAAACGGGTCATCGAATTTCATTATAAGATTTTGAAAATCATCTTTAACTTCTCTGCTAGGATATATTAATAAAAAACTTAGATTATTAGTTAATAAAGTATCAGGTGGGGTTACCACTGTTAAATCACTCATCTTTGTCTCTTACTCTCCTCCATGCAGTTTCGTCAGTTTGCTCTTCGTTCTGTATATATCCAGAATCAACAGTAGTTTTGATTGAATCTGGACTGTCTTCTTTATCAAGATAAGTTTCCCAAGGAAACGAATCTATTTCACCTAGCAAGTATTTTTCTTTAAATGCCTTAATAGTTAAATTTGGATTCTCATCTTTCCATTTTCTTTTAGCTTCAGACCATTCTGGATGCTGATCTAACTCGTTAATTTGTTCTTCAGTTAATCTAATTTCTTCAGTTTTTTTTTCCGGAACTGTGTCTATTCTCATTTGCGGCTTAGCTTCAAGTACAATACCCATATTAGATGGAGGAGGTTCTACTGGTGTAGGCACGTTATACTCTTCTACTACTGATAAAACTTCGTTGGTAATTTCTTCATCTATTTTTTTAATTTCTTCATCTATTGCTTTATCAATTTCGTCATTTGGTAAAAAGCTATCTATTTCTTGCTCTAGCTCTGCTTTAAGAGAATCTTCTTCATCATCAATTTCTTTCTGTAATTCTTCAGGACTAACGTCTTCGAATTGTGGTGGAACGTTGTTAACTATTGCCTGAGCTCGAACCCTATCGTACTCTGCTTGGTCAAAATCCTCTTGTTTGGATCTCTTTATAAATTGGAACGTGTACTGACTTGCAATTAGTAATAACACTGCTAACGGGTCAAATACAAATATAATTGTAATTATAACCCAACGTACTGCTTCTTCAAGCATATTTCGATCAGCAGCTTCACCGTAAACAAATTCAGCAATATACTTAATAGGGCCTACCT
>Ga0302126_10001382_pt1 | contig 14443 bp, 6 predicted proteins | sample CB4_20m_MG_FD_203108 | JGI IMG/M metagenome (GOLD analysis project Ga0302126, IMG submission 203108) | Marine microbial communities from Western Arctic Ocean, Canada - CB4_20m | ecosystem: Environmental > Aquatic > Marine > Oceanic | place: Canada: Western Arctic Ocean | collected 2017-09-24 | reverse complement strand
TTCGCTCGGTTCTTGCCAGCAAGGCGCGATGAAGTTCCTTCTGAGCACGATCTTGCAAACGGTCAAAACAATCTGTCTGCATTCGAGAGAAGAAAACTTTCTGTTACATTTGAACGAGTAGGATCGTCCGAGCAGGGCAGACCATCAGCGGCAGCGACTGCCGAAAATCATAAACACGAAAAGCATCGGAGCTTCTTCGTTCTTGAGCGAGAGCAGAGTTTATTGGAAAAAGCCAAGACGAAAATGAAGAGTACGTACTATGACGAAGAAGAGAATAGGAAGAAACAGGACTTGATGCACGACGCGTTTAATAGAGCGCGCGGGTTTGGTCGACGCATGAGTAGGAGGAGAGAAAAAGCGAGTAGTTCCAAAACTGTCGATGATGGCGTTGATGATTCGATGAAGGAAAATGCGAGAGAAAACGAAACCGAGAAGAACAGAGGAGAAGAAGAAGATGAGACAGTGAAGAAGAAGAATTTGTTCCGCGGAGCGAGAACGCGTTCGTTAGAGCGATTAGAAGCTCTCGAGGATTCGTATCAACAAGCGATGAAGGAGTATAGAGATGGTACTGGCGGCGTGACGTTAGCGAAGTTGGACGAGATCGGGGCGAGGTATAAGCAAGCGTCGAGAGAGCATCACGAGGAGTTAGAACGAGCGAAACGGATGATTGCGAGAGAGGAGATCGTGAAGAAGAAGATTGAAGAAAGAGAGAATATGAATAAGGATAGCGATGATAGTAGTACTAGCGTAGTAGTAGCAGTAGAACAACAAATAGGCGAAGAAGGAGAGATTGATTTGAACGAAGAAAAGTGTAGGAAAGAGTTTTTCATGCAAAGAAGAGGGAAGCATAACGAATTGATTTTACTCGCCGTTGGTGATACTCGAGATCACAGACGTGTGACAAAAGACCCGGCGATTGCGAAGATATCGACCGATTTCGTTGCCAATTTAGCGATGAATTTTCAAGCGATGCAAATTGAACACTACATCGTCGTCGCGTCTTCGAAAGAGTTATGTACGACTTTATTGAATGAGTATCCGCACGCGTTTAATAAGTATTCGTGCGGGTATTCTTCGGCTTATACAGATTCCGTTGCTGACTTAGAAAAGTGGAACTTGAAGAAAGGGGATATGTTCCTTCTATGGATGCAACAGTGGTTGTTAGTCTCGCAGGCTTTGGATTTTGGCTATAGCGTAATGCGAGTTGATTCCGACGTCGTCTTTTTGGAAGATCCGTACCCGATATTAAACGGTCCACTTCTGAGTCCATTTAGAGTAGTAGCGCAAACGGATTTGTTTGCTCCTAATACTCGTCCACAGTGTAACCGGAAATCGGATGAAAACAATCTTCCAGCGGACCATAAACGGCTAGCAATGCACTTGGGCGGTAAACATGGAGGCGTGAAACTATGCGATGATAGCGTTCCAGGTGCTCTTCTCAACATTGGTTTGATTTATTTTCGCAAATCGCAAATCGTGCCTCACGAAGATACCGCTTTAGCAGCATTTTTCCAAAAGTTGAACGAAAAGTTCTCTACAATTTTGCGAGGTGCGCCAACGCCCGATGCAAACGCCGAACGTTTACTCGATCAGCCAATATTTCGAGAAGTCTTCAATCAATTTATCGTTGGAAGTTGGAAAGTTGCAACTGGTCAGGATTTAGAATCGTTCTACGCTGGACAAAAACCACCATGTCCGCATAACGGTTGTGATGTAGCCGAATATATCGTCGATAAGGAGAGAAAATCAGCGCCTTTATCGTTTTGTGAAATTTCTAGACCTGGTTCAAACAGAAAAACTGACGATGGTTCAGATGCAATCATCCCAGAGCTCGTAGCCGGTGCGCCCGATTGGTTTTTCGGCCGCGGTTGCCTCCGCGGCGTTGCCGATGGCACAAAAACTGTCTATTCGCTCAGAGAAACAATCGGGAAGACTGACAAGACTGAACATCCAATATGTCTCGCACACGAGGGCGATTCGCGAGTCATGCGTGCGCCAGGAAAAGCAAGTCGCGGCGGTGGCCTCGTTGCCGTTCACGCCGTTTATAGCAAAGCAAAGAAACGAGTAGACGCGATGAAAGCGTTAGGATGGTGGCGACTCGATCATGGCAGTTTATCGAGCGATGTTATCACGAATAAACCGCTCGATGAAACTTGCGAAAACAACGCTCAAAATAAAAACGGCATTTTGTTCACGCATACGTATTTTCGTCAAAACGCAGAAAATTACAAGGCTTTTGTTTGTGCCGGGCGACCAAAACTAATAGGTGGATGCCCGTGTTGTTCTGGAGTACCAGAAAAAACGCACGAAAGCTTAAAATTCATTGAATATACTCCCGATGATCGCACGAATGTTGTTAATAATAACGAAAAACTTCAAAGAGTATCGCACGGCTGCGGGGCCTATGACGATCTCAATGGAGGGTGGAACGAGTTTTGGAATAAATAATGGGATTATAATTGTAAAAAACCGCACGTAAAAAGTTGTAATAAATTGTACTATATATCAATCAATTGTATACTTCAAACGCTTGGCAGCACTAAACTCTCTCTATTTTACCAATAATCAATAATCAATCGTACCCGTCCATTTTATCCGTCAACGCGCTCGCTTTATTCGCGCCGTCGATCCCTTTCATCCAAAAGAACGCACTTAACGGGAACCCAGTAACAATGAACCACCCTAAAATGGGCTTATATAACGCGCTCGTTGATTGAACTACACCGAAAATAGGCTTCTCGAACGTCCATTCGAATACGCTCCCAGTAGCCGCTAACAGCGTGATCAAGGAAAGTAATAGGAAAATTGGCCACGCGAATTCGCCTTTTTGTTCTTTTCGTTCGATATCTCTTCGTGCCCACGGTGGTACGTCTTCCTCTTCTTTTCTTGCCATCATCGTCTGCGTGCTTTTATTCTCATCGTCATCGCTTGCAGCGGTCGCTTTAATCGTCCGCTTTAGCCGTTTAAGTCCAGTTTTCAATTTCGATCCCAACGCTAGCGAAGAAGACAAAGAAGAAGAAGAAGAAGAAGAAGAAGAAGAAGAAGACGTTATTGTTCGTTGTTCAGATGACGATGACGAATTTCTTCCAACGATCGCGCTCGAGTTTCTGTGCAAAGTAAACGCAGTGCAACGCGCGCTTGATCGGTACTCCTCGTGCCATAGCACTCTCTGAGCGCATTGCACAGAGCGCATTTGTTGTTGTTTTCCGAAATCGAAGCGTTGTCGTTTTCCGAATGGAAACGAGATTAAGGTTTCGTTTAATAATAAACGAGTTTAATTATGACATTGTGCGAATCATTTTTCGCTCTTTACTAACCGTGCGCGTTCAAAAATCAAAGGGCTAATAAATCGATAGGAGCACGTTTGGACGAAACACGAAAACACGAAAAAGGGAACTATGCAGGGATTGGTTCAAAAATTTACGATAAAACGAACGCATAGTGAATAACATTTTTCTTATCATTGAAATAAATATATACATGCATGCATATCTTTTAGTCATAAAGTGGACTACTTCGAATCGATCGATAACGTCTCTTATTATCACGCGTGAGAGCGAAGGCGTGTTTTAAATTTACGCCTTGCCTTCATCGGCGCCGTAGCCGATGACTTCCATATCAACCGGCAATATTGCGTTCAAGAACATGGCGAGAATGGTACCGATGCAATATGGTGTAGACAAGAAGAGGACGACACCGTCGCGAATCGAAGATTCGCCTTTAGTGCAGTCGCCCCCGTAATGTCTGAAGGGACCGGTGCACGCCCAGAATGGTGCATAACCGGCGTTGCCGTTACCACGCTGATCGGCGAAAATCCACGGGACAGCAGCAACACCCAATCCAATGCCCATGGAGACGGCTAAGATGATTCTGTTACGTCTAGAGTTCAAGTCAGCCTTGGCAACGACAGTTAAGCCAGAGACGAAGACGTTGCAAAACAAGAACGTCGTCATACCGCCAATGACTGAATCTGGAATGGACGAAATGATACCCGAGATCTTTGACAAGACACCTAAAGCGATTAACCAAATACCGGCTGCAATACCAGCTCTTCTCGAAGCGCATTTCGTGAGTGAAATAACGCCGTTATTTTGAGAAAATGTCGTGTTTGGCATACCAGTTCCGAGAGCAGAAAAGAAAGAGCAAATGCCATCAGATAACAACCCGCCTTGAACGGATTTATCAAACTCTTCAGATTCGACGTCTTCTTCGGAAGCTTCATATGTGGCAGTTAAATCCCCGACTGTTTCAACCGACGTAACGAGAAATGCGATGAGAAGTGGGAATACCGCTGGGCCGTAAAAGCCGATTGGAAAGTTTTCGACCCACGCAAAAGTGATTGGCTCGGCGGATTCAATCTTTGTGTCTGGAACATACTTTAGCCCGTTGTGTGTGGCGGCGCCAGCACACATGTAACCAAAGAGTAATGCGATGATGACGTTACAATTCTTCATAAATGGAGAGCCGAATAATTCGACAAGAATAAGCATAAAGACTACGGAGAAACCGAGACCGACGTATTCTGGCGATCCAAAAGGCAACTTGACATCACCAGATCCATCACAGACAGATTTAACTCCACCGTTGGCGAATTTAGTTCCACCTGGGATTGCAAAGACGATGGATGGAGCTAACGGGGGTGCGCCGTTTTGGCCTGGCATGCCAACCAAATTATACACTTGCGCGTTGTTCTTCCATGCCATTTCAGCGCATACAGCGCCGCCGCCCCAATATTTAATACCAGTACCAGTCAATCCAGCACCGATGAGCATGACCGCAACACCGGTGACGATGTTCGGGAACAATTTGCGTAAAGTAGTTTTCGGAATGAATGACAAGACGACTTCAAATAAGGCGCAAACCATTGTAGTACCGAGCATTTTGCCGTACGCTGTTTTCCCAGAGTCTCCTTCCGCCTTCATTTGCGCAATTGCGGTTTCGAAAATTGGCAAAAAGCCGAACGAGGTTCCAATGACAGAGAGCATACCAGTACCAAACACGTATTTCGTGCCCGGAATTGGAAATTGAATGCAGTTAATAATCGTGCAGATTCCAGAAATGATCAATGAAACCGCGATTGCGTATTGTTGTAACTCGACGTCGCCAAACGCGACCGAGAACTTCATCACGACAAACGGGGGGACGATGAGACCACCGACCATGGCAAACGCGTGTTGAAGGCCCATGACCATGGCGACCAAAATTGGCAAGTCATCGTTCTGTTTCATTCATAACAATAATAATAATAATAATATTCATGATAAGTCAGTCAGTCAAGCGTCGTCGTCGTTCAAAGACAAAGCAAAGGTTGTCTATTTTGCCGGAAAATTTAATCCCCCTTTCCTTTTGCAGCGCCCTTTCACGAAGGGACACGCGATCAGTAAAAAAACATGCGTTGAACGATCAAAAGAACACGATCAAACAACACTCGCGCGCACTCAAAACACTCACGAACACGAACAACTAGCGTTCATTGCTCGTTTTTGATCGTTTGCGAATCCTTTTTTTCGATTGGACGAACTGTTTCATCGAAGAATCACTTTTGGGGATTCGACCATTTCTTAACATTCAACAAATAATACGGACGACGTCTGAAGAGATAACGTAAAGATTTGAACATCGAAACGCAAAAAACGGGAAGAAGAAGAGGAAGAAGAAACGGCGCGTATTCACTCGATGAATGATGTTACGAACCTTTCTGAAGAACTGCATCTTGCGCGTACTCTTGCCCCAAGGGACCGTGGGTAAACATAACGAAACCCAATCGAAGTTTCCAATGAGTTGCACCATTTTTTTTAAACGCGTGTTTTGAGTGAGGCGGAGTCGTTTTTAGGATTTTTGATGACTATATTTTGTGGTTAACTTGCTTATAAGAAGTTTAGGGTTTCAAGTATTGTATATATTTTGAGAAAGCGCGTATTAAATTTATTTTACGTACGATAATAACAAATGACTACTTCTTCTCACTATTAATAGTACTATTGGCATGATCGACAACGTTCGAGACCTTGGCATAGGATGGTAAAGGACCGAAAGCTTTCAAGGGCCAATATTTCGCGCAAGCGCGTCCGATCACGCGCGATTTCGGTAAAGGCCCCCAAGCGTGCGAATCGAACGAATTATTCCTATTATCGCCCATGACGAACAAATCGCCTTCTGGGACGACGTATTTCTGGAACGTATACTTAATAGGTTCAAGTTTTAGTTCTTTCCCACGCGATACACCGTTCACGAATAACTCGCCTTGCTTCACTTCGACTTCGTCTCCCTCTAAAGCGACGACGCGTTTGATGAAGACTTCGTTATAGACCGTTTTCGTCTTTTCGGTTTCGGGGGGGTTAAATATGATCACATCGCCAACTAGAGGGCCATGTCCGCTAAACCTATACGTTAACTTCTCCGCTATTAGTCTATCGCCGATATCAAAGTTCGGAAACATCGACAGAGACGGTATGTATCTCGGTTCGGCCACGAACGTCCTGAACCCGATCGATATCGCGAACGTGACGATGACTGTTACGACGTCTTCTTGTGATACCCTCGCCCATTCTGGGATTTCCGATGGCCATTGAAATCGCTCTCTGCTTTCGTTCTCGCCTTCGTTCTTATCATCATCGTCATCGTCATTAAAGGCTCCTTCGTCGTCGTCGTTTTTGTTACCACTGCCATCATCGTCATCATCAGCCGTCGTCGTCGTCGTCGTCGTCGTCGTCGTCGATAACACGCAGCTTGAAGTCTCTCTTCGTTTACTTCTCAAAGCGCACACTTTATTACGATTCCTATCGAAACATTCATGACTAGTACTGCTTCTCCTATTCCTGCAATTGATGATCACGCCTCTAGCAGGAACACTGTTCATCGCACAGAGCGAATTCTCTTTCTTTCTTTCTTTCAGTTCGTTCTTCGCAAGAGCTTTGCCTCTTATTGACCGAGGCTTACTACTGACGTGCGTCTAAAATAGATACGTTGCTGATGGATCCTGGCTACCCCTCGCGCGTCTAAAAACAAGGTCTTTGGCAAAGTCTCGTCAAAGTAATTCGTGTGTTCTTGATATATATCTTTTATGTTCATGCAGTGTGGATTCACTACTTTTGCATGAGATATGGAAACAGTACTATGCGTCTAAAAAGTATGTAATGGCCGGAAACACCTGCTTGATGTGCTGCACTGGGCAGAAAAGCTATTTCGATCTATTGTTCGATGGTACAGAGGGGGATTCTGTTTCGTCTAAAAAAGACGTAGAACCAACCGTCATGGTATTAAAACAGAGAAAATGGAAAAGCGGCATTATTGATTATTATTCAAAACGAGGCGAAGAAATCTTTTTGAAATCGAGTTTATAATCCGCATTTTTTGTAAACATACCAGTAAGAGTAAGAGTAAGAGAGAATGAAAGCGAACGATTTAAGCGCAATCGATGGATTTCTTCGGAAGACGTTAGCGGAAGGAGCGGGCGAGGACGACGATTTTTGGAATCGTACTCGTACTACTTGGCGAAGAAATGCGAGAGCGACCATGAAAACGAACGAAGAAGATTGTTTCGACTGGAAGACGCAGGGCAGGAGGAAGAAGAACGACGACGACGACGACGACGACGACGATGATGATGATTATAGACACGCGCCCGAAACAGAATCACGCGAGAACGAGAGAGATCTGTTCAGCGAGAGGCAAACGCGCGATAGTGATTTGAAGACGCAGTATCCAGAACCGAAAACGGTCGAGAGACAAAGAAAAGCCGAAGAACGAGTCAAAGAGGCTCTGAGGAAGTTGAAGTTCGAAGAACGCTCAGAGCATACGCCGGAGCTGTTTCAGAAGAAGAGTTTAAGTGAGCGAAGGAGTGCGAGAAATGATATCGTGATAGCGTCTACGACTGCTCCGACTGCGACTGCGAGGAGGGAGTTTAAGTTCGTGAACGAGTTCGATAGAGAACATTTTTTGAAGACGCCCGAGTCGAGTAAGAAACGAACGTCGCCGTTAGGGCCAGCGAGACGCGTTATGGTTGAGAACAATAATGGTAATAGTCCGAATTTGATCCAGTTTAGTCCAATAACAATTCAGAACACGCCTCGAAGGGTAACGATCGGGAACGAACGAAGTATAACAACGCCCCTTCGTTCGGAGAAGAAGAACAATTTTAGCACTACTCCTCCACTGAGTTCTTCGTTAGGACCTGCGAGGCGAGTGATGAAAAGCGATCAAGAGAACGCACTACTTTCGCCGCCGCTTAGTAGCAGAAGAAATGAGAGTATGTTCAATACACCACCACCTTTGCATTATACGCCAGAGGTGAAAATTTACCCAACGCCAGAAGTCATTCAAACGCAATCGAGGTTGAAGAAAAATTTATTAGAACGATTAGCGAAAATTGCAGCGGCAGAAAGCGAAAAACAGCTTGCTTCCGCGCGTCTGTGATATATTAATGTATTTATTTATTTATACTACCAGTAGCACAATCTATTTATTATTTTACATTTTCTTCATCAACGCGTTTTTAAGCATTCTCTTCAAGTCTCTCGTCTCAAACGCGAGTGATTTTTGCTCGGCTACGTCAATCACTTTCGTTGGCAAACCCGCCATGGAGGCGACGTTTAGTCCAAACGAGCGATGAGCGACGCCTTCGGTGAGAGAATATAAGAACGTAATTTTCTTCTCGTCGTCGTTGGCATCGTCGTTTTGCTTCATGAAAGAAGGAAAGCAACAAAACACTTCGTTCGAATGCTCGTCGAAAAATGTCTTTGCAAGGTTCGAAAAATGCGTCACGAAAACAAGCGGACATTGCACTTTCGTAACTAGCAAGCGTAACGTCGCCGAGGCAATAGCATATCCATCTGATGTGGAAGTGCCCCTTCCGAGTTCGTCTAGAATAACGAGCGATTTTTTCGTACACGACTTCAATATCGCGGACGTTTCGCTCATTTCTTGAAAAAACGTTGATTGCCCGAGCGCAAGATTATCAGCAGCGCCGGCACGCGTGTATATGCCATCCAATACAGACAATCGGCACGATTGTGCTGGAACGAACGAACCAATATGAGCGAGTATTGCTACGAGAGCAACTTGTCGTGCAAAACATGACTTTCCTCCCATGTTCGGGCCAGTCAAAATCATCGCTCGTGTGCGAATATTGAGAGATGTCGAATTCGGAACAAACTTATCGACCATTTTTGCGTCTAACGTTGGATGTCGTCCATTAACGATTTCAATTCTTGCTGGCGCATTATCGTCATCGTCATCGAAAAACTCAGGTCGACAATACCCATCATTCATTGATAAGATCGCGAGCGAGTTTAATGCGTCAATCTTAGCCGTCGCTTTTGCAGCCTGACGACATTCTCCATACGAGACTCGCGAAAATTCTGAAAGAAACTTTTTCCAGGCAGATTCGCACGCGAGCGCGAGCCTCTCATTATTTGCTTCGAGTGATTTCATGTTCTCGAGAACGTCTGGTGGGTGATAACGAATTACTTTCTTCGATTTGTTCGCGCTGACTTTAATCCAATCGTTAGGTGGCTTCAACTTATCATTGATTTCAATGAGAAATTCTGCGCCCGAAGCGCCACCGACTGAAGTGTACGATAACTTGGCACCTTTGATCATACCCGGAATTTGAGCAGCTAACGAGGGTAGCAACGCATCCATGGTCGTTTTTGACGATTCGAGATTCTTCTGCGCGAGGAAAACTTCCGGAAATGCTTTCAAATTATCGTCGTTATCCGATACGAATAAACCGACATACGCGTCTCGCGAACAGCCTAAATTGCCCGCTTTCGAATTTGCTCTGTCCAGGTCCAATGCCTGTAGAGCTTTCTCGCACGTCTGTATCGTTGCTTCATCCGCGCAAGCGCTCAAAAGTTCGTCCAAAAATACCGACGTCTTCCTAAAACTTTCCTGCTGCAACGCACATCGCATTTCTTCGCACACTTTCCCGAATGTGATGAAAAATTGCATAGCAGAGACGAATTCAGCTGGCGTCGCGTTGAGGTGATGCGTTCGAGCGATTACTCTTTCAACATCGGGTGATTTCTTAAGCGTTTCCTCGATTTTCTCGAGTATGGCAACTGCAAAAGTGTTATTATTCATTTCTCGGAGAGTTTCGATGGCAGACGATCGCTTATCAATTTCCGCACGATCGCGCAAAGGTCTTGAAACCCACCGCGAGAGTTCGCGACTGCCAGATTTTGATTTTGCATGGTCAATGAGCCATAAGAGGCTTCCGTTAAACGAGCCGTCGTCGGAGTTGCGAAAAATCTCGAGTTGTCGAATCGTGTTTGGAGATAAAATCATCTCCGACTTTACGTCGTCCAACGGCCGGATTGATTTTGCTAGTTTGAGCACATTTTCGAGCTTGAATGGGACGAGGTATTCTCGTGCCGCAGCAAAAGTAGAAATCAGCAAACGCGGAAATTTGATTATCATTTCAGCGTTTGCAACTCCAAAATATTCATGGATTTCTTGAATTGAAAGACTCGATTGCATCGATTGTGATTGTTCGACGCGCGCATCTGGAAACAACGCGGTTATTAAGCGCTTGCTTTCTTTCAAAATTTCTCCAGCGTTATTCCATAAGATCTCGCAAGGCGCAATTTTTAATAACGCGGATTCTAAACGTGAACGTGAACTGTCATCTTCGAATTGCGCGTGAAAAACGTTACCCACGCTCGTATCGATTGCAACGAGTGCGATTTCAACTTTATCGTTATTATGCTCGTTTCGTTCTTCCGATATGCAAAGCAAATAGTTCGAAAGCTGCTGTCCACACTGCTGTAATCCAACACTTCTTCTTTGATTTTGATGTTGCGTATCGTTGCTATTATTATCATCTCCACTGCTCTTCTTCCTCTCTTCTTCTTCTTCTTCTTCTCCTATAATGCTACTACTATCTCTCTTTCCTATTTCGTTTTGCTCCATCTCTGCCGCAATCGAGACTCCAGCATCCATCGTCGCTCGAGTATACAAAGCAACTAACTCTCTAGTAAACACGCTTCCTTTCGTCGAGCCTTCGGCTTTCAATGCAGCCGTTTCCGTTTGCCTCACCACGCCAACTTTTTCTCCCGCGATCACTAATCTCCTGACGTATACTGCTAATCTATGCACGGGTCCACTTGCTTGCAGCCACGTTTTCCCAGGATAGGCGAAGACATTTAAAGTCTCCGCCGCTTTCCTCGCGTCTTTCCCATAAAAATGAAACTTATATCCAACCTCGAACAATAGCAAAACGTCTGGATATTTCTCTTTAAACTCTTTTACTTGCATCTCTAACGGCGTCAGTGTTTTTTTCTCACCACCACTATCGTTCACTCTATCTAACCGTTCGTCGCTACTACGTACCGTCCCTATATCTCGCTCTTCTTCCTCTCGTTGTTTCTTAAACGCGTACCCGCGGCCGCTAACTGTGTTCAAATCGTTCGCAGCAGTCGCTCTCGCGATTAACTTTGCGGTGAACGCCTTTTGTTTCCTCAAATCTCGCTCTAATTCAAACCCTTCAGTTCTAACATTTTCCTTCTCGTTCACATCCGTCATATCTACTTCTTCTACTTCTTCTTCTGTCATCATCATCTTCTTCTTCTTCTTCTTCTTCTTCATCCCATGATCATCATCATCACCATCACCGTCATGATCACCATCGCTACTAACAATAACAGTAGTATCGTTCAAAAGCTCCTCTTTCGGCGCTTCCTTCATCGTCATCGTCTTTCTCTTCTTCTCGTTATCATCTCCCTCGTCGTCACGGTCTTCTTCGTTCTTCTTCTTCTTCGTCCAATCCGAGCCCTCGATGAAAACAACGGCCTTTTTCGGTTTAAAGAAGAACGAGTTTATTGATAACTGTTTACTCTTCGAAGCGCTGGGCGTTTCCTGTTTCTTCTTCTTCGATTGCGATGAAGCCATTTGTTATTATTATTATTATTATTATTATTATTATTATTATTATTATTATTACTGATGTGCTTTCAATGCAGAAAAGATTTTGAATTTTTTTTCTCTTTGAAAGTAGAAACTAGAATCGTTTAGGGTTTTGGTTTTTAGTTATAGTAATAATTAATTATGTATATATATAAATGTTGTTCAAATTGTCTTAAAGTTATCTTAAAGTTGTCTGTGCTATATATATGCGCGCGCGCGTTCAACTCTCTCTGACGAATTAAAATCTAACGATGCAGAAAACTACTTTTTTTGAGTGATTTATTTCGCGTCAATTTTCGCAGTCGCGCGAGGTAGTCGTCCACGCATGAACGAGCGAACGAAACGGAAAGGGGCGAACGCGATAGCTAAAGATTTCTTCGCCATGAAGAGGACGACGTCGGCGAAGACCTCTTTAGTGGCCATCAAGAAAGCTTTGAAAACGATTACGCAGACGACTAAGGATAATCGCGTTGCGACTAGAGGATATTTCCATAGTCGGTTTAAGTGCGTACCGAGGAGGACGTTAATAGCTCTTCTCGCGGCGAGTTCTTGACGTTCGCGAATCTTTCTAGCGCCGGCTGATTCGGGCCATTCTGGTAAGTCCAACGAATCTTCATCCGTGCTTTTATCGATCAAAAAAGTACCGCCCTTGGTAGGTTTAACCATCATTTCAGAGAGCATTTTTGCGAGTCTGTTTCTAACGCCGCTCGCGTCGGAGGAATATAAGTATGCAGCTAAGCTTCCCGTATCGACGTCGTGCGATATTCTTCTTAAGGCGGCGCCTTCGGTCGCGCCGAGAATACCGCTAAGAACTTCTCCCCTTCTTCTGGCCATTAATTTTTCGCTCTCCTCAGTCGGGCGCCTTAAAGCATCACCTTTAACACTATTTTTACTATTCTGTTGTTGTTGTTGTTGTTGTTGTTCATCTTCGTTTTGTTCGCTGCCATCTTCAACGCCGCCTAGAAATTCACGCAATCGATCCATGTTCAACTCATTTTTATCAGTCAACCAAGCTTTTCGCATGGCTTCGAAACCGTCCGGGGTCGCGGGCGCCATCGCGCGACGGATTGCATAAGGTAAAGCGGCTTCATAAATGTTAAAGTTTGGATCCGCTTTCGCAGCAATACCCTCTAACGTCAAAAACGTTCTGATGAGTAAAATAATATAAGGAGGAGTGAGGAAGTGATAAGTCAGCGATAGTTTCGCTAAACCAGTCGCCAGAGCACCGAATCGAGTGCGTCCACCAGCTTCACCTTCTAACTGATCTTTAATGGCTAAAGCGATTTCGTCCAACGAGCATTCGACGTATGGGACTTTCTTCCTAAGCGCGTCGTCGGGATTTCTTTTCTCAAAGACTTCGGGCGTAAATCCAACTTCTTGGAACACCAAAGCCAATTGTCGCCAATCTCCAGAAATCATGCTTTGAATGCCTTTCGCGAACCCTTCCATGATTTTCCCGTCGACTTCAGCCATTAACCCAAAATCTAAAAATACTAGAGAATCGTCCGAAGTATCGAGCATCATATTCCCTTCGTGCGGATCTGCGTGGACGAAGCCAGTGTAGACTAATTGCGCCACGCACGCCTCGACGGCCATTTGGGCCATAATCAATTTCTTTTCCTGCGGTAAATCGGCAATATGCGCACCTTCGACCCACTCTGTCGTTAACACTCTTGCTCTTCCGGCTGGACCAGTATATTTAGGAAACCATTTCGGCGCGCGCACGAAACCGAGCCAATTATGTCTTTGATTAAACTCATCCGCGTGTCGAGCCTCTGAAACGTAATCGAGCTCTTGCCATACACCGCTACCGACTTCGTCAGCGATAACGGATAAATCAGTCGTTGAACCCCATAATCTTTTCAAAGCTGATAATGATAACGACCAACACGTCCAATCCAAAGCGACTTGTTTTCGAACGTTTGGTCTTTGCACCTTTACGGCTACTAAATCGCCTTCCCACGTCGTGGCTCGATATACTTGCCCTAAACTCGCAGCCGCGATTGGACTCGTCCCAAAACTCTTAAACAGAGGCTTTAGAGTCGAATCATATCCTTGAAATGGATGATCTTCAGCTAAAGGCCCTAAATGCCCTAAATCCTCGACGACGGTCTGAAACGCGATTTCGTCATCAAATGCTTCATTTTCTTGTTGCAACGATTTCAACGCATCCGCTGCTTCTTCACCAATCAAATCCGGCCTTTGACTTAAAGTCTGCCCTCCCTTCACGAACACAGGTCCTAATTTCGATAAAGCTTCTCTTAATAACTTCGCGCGCGTCCGTTTCTCGACATCTACTGTATCTTGTTTCTTCCATTCTCTCGATAAGCGCCTAAAAGTACGAACGATCGTCGTCATTCTCCCTGCGACTCTCACTGGCCTTCGTCGAAAAAACCTTAACAACTTCCTCTTATCGAAAGCGCCGCCTTCAAATAAGCGATCGTATGCATCTTCTTTCTTCTTTCTCGGATCTCGTCTTCTTTGTTGCCGTTCTCGTTTTGTCATTTTTTTCTCGTCGTCGTCGTCTTCTTCAATGGTC
>Ga0302126_10001371_pt1 | contig 14491 bp, 6 predicted proteins | sample CB4_20m_MG_FD_203108 | JGI IMG/M metagenome (GOLD analysis project Ga0302126, IMG submission 203108) | Marine microbial communities from Western Arctic Ocean, Canada - CB4_20m | ecosystem: Environmental > Aquatic > Marine > Oceanic | place: Canada: Western Arctic Ocean | collected 2017-09-24 | reverse complement strand
AATGCGAACGCCTCCACGACCCCGGCCTGCGCCCGGACCCTCCCCCCTCACCACCGCGACCAACGACCGCGAGCCCGAACCATCGCCGACGCACCGACGCGCCGACGCGGGGCACCGACGTGCGGGACGCCGCTAACACGAGAGAGCGGCGCGCGGCGTCCACGACCGCACAGCCCTCCGCAGCCATGCTCGTCCACGAGAGCCTCGACCAACAGGGCGTCCTCGCCGCGATCGATCAGATCGGTGTGACGGTCCCGGGCCGCACCGGGGGACTCGAGGCGGCAGTCAAGCAGGACGACAGCGTCTTCACGCTGCTGGACTCCCTGCGCGTGGCGTCCATCCGCAAGGAGATCGCCTCCGCACTGCGCGGCGCGTCCATGCCTCCCACCCTCACGCCCGAGACGGGCTATCCAAGTCACAGCCTCCTCTACTGCACAGCGGACCGGACCGGGCCATACAGCGAGGAGTGCCCCCTCCTAGACTCCCGCCCGATGGTGCTCGGGGCGCTCTTCATGCACGTGGCGGACGGCGTCGACCGGCCCGCGCTCATCGTCGGCGAGCACGGGCGCAAGACGGGGGGCCACGCCTGCCCCCCCTCGCTCACACTCCTCGTCGACGACGCGCCGCTCGCCGCGATGGAGAGCGAGCGCTTCGACGAGCTCGGCACGGTCAGCGCCGTCGAGCGCGGCCTCTTCGGCGAGGCGACCGAGGGCCGCCGGCGCGCCGCGGCGGTGACGTGCGCGGAGTACATGTCCGACCGCCTGGTGCGCGAGCCCTTCGCCGTCATCCACGCGCTGCGCATCGACTCGTCGACAAACGAGACGGTGGCGGGTGGGCAACGGCCGCTGTACCATCGGCACGTGGGCGTGGCCCCCTTCCTCCGCCTCCGCCCCGCGAGCACGGCCGAGGAGGAGGCGGCGTTGGCGGGGCACGTCCTGCGCGCCCTCGCGTCCGGACGCGTCTCCGACGCGCTGCTCATCCCGTGCGCAACCCCCGACGGCGACGCGTCGGAGCACAGCGCCGCTCGCGGGTTTGCGGGTGCGGTGGCGGGGGAACGCTACGGCGCCGGCGACCCTCGCGGCGGCCTCGTCGTGTCGACCGTCTTCAGCGCGCCGGTGCGCCGCAGCCTCGACCTCGATGCGCCGGCGCCGTGGCTGAGCCCCGACCTCGAGGGGGGCATCGCGCTCCCCTCCGACGACACGCTCGAGGTGCGCGGCCGGCTCGCCGCCGCGTGCGCCCGTCGCGCGGCGGGCATCGCCGTCGCGGCGGAGGTGGCGGCGATGCTCCTCTTCTGGGGGCCGACGTCGACGGTCGCCGCCATGGACCCCGGCCGCGGCGCGTGGAGGCCGCTCGACGACACCGCCGGCCTCTCGGCGGCGCGCGGTCCCGACGGGGGCGAAGACGACGACGAGTACGGCGCCGAGGGCCTCCTGGCGACCGGCGAGTGCACGTACCCCGTCGAGGAGATGAATGAGGTCATCGGCGCGATGACGCTCCGCGACACGGCGACGCGCGGTGACGCCGCCGCGCCTGCCGCGCCTGCCGCCGAGGAAGTCGCCTCCGTGGGGCCGAAGCGCGTCTCGCTCTCGCTCAGCTCGGCGTCGTCGTCCGACGGCGAAGCCCCCGCCAGCCGCCCGGCGGCTGGCGGGGGCTTGGAGGGGATCCGCGCGTTCGCGCCCGCCGTCGCGCGCGCGCGCGAGGCGGCGAGCAACGCGACGTGGGCAGCGCAGGCGATCGTCGACATGACGACGCCCGACTCGGCACTCCCGGTCTACCGCTCCATGTTCAACGGCCTCGCGCACGCGCTCGGCCTCGCGAAGGAGCCCGTGCCCAGCCCGCCGATCCCCGCGCGGGGACGCGGGCCAGGCCGACGGGACGAACACCCCTTCATTCGCGTGCACGAGGCGGGCATGCTCCTCGCCGAGCAGCTCGCCGCCGACCCGGACAGCACGTGCGCACCCGAGGGGCGCGTGCTCGTCGCCTTCACCGGGCGGGGCGCGCCCGCGTCGTCTGGATGCGCAGCCTCGCGGTGGGCGCCTCCCTGGCGTCCGTGCGCGGCCCCCGTCATCAGCTACGTCTACATGCTGTGCCGGCGCCCGGGCGAGGCCGCGATCCTCGAGGAGGCGGTCGACGCCGACCGGGCGCTGCGCATCTACCGTCGCCTCGACGTGTGCACCTTCTGCGTCGAGCTGGGCGTGGGGGGCAGCTTGCAGTGCCACCACGTCTCGTGGCGCGTCGCGACGCGCCCGGGCCTGTGGCTGAAGCAGTCGACTGTCGCGCGGAAGCTTCGCGACGGCACCGTCGCTCCCTGCGCGCCGGCGCCGCAACCGTCTCCCGAGAGCGTCCTCGCGCCGGGTTCGAGGCGGGGTTCGGCGCCGCACGAGCCCTCGCCGGACTGGGTCGCGGCGATCGTGCGCCAGACCCTCGCGCAGGTTGCAGCGCCACCCGAGGAGGTCGACGCCGAGGGCGCTGCGTGGCTCAAGCGCACGACGGACAGCCTCGACGCGGCGCACCACGTCCTGGTGAACGTGATGGGCCCGAAGCGCCGGCGCGCGTAGGACGGGGCGGCGCCTGCGTGGGTGGCGTGTGTGGGGCGTGTGTGGGGCGTGTGTGGGGCGGGGCGGGGCGGGCGGGAATGGGCGGGAATGGGCGGGCGGGCGAAGACGACATATAAGCAGGGCTCCGCGGACACGAGTACAAGCACGACCGAAGGTGGCAGAGATGAGCGTCCGCTCCGTGGCCCCCGAAGAGGTGGCCGACATCGGTCGCTACCCTCGCCAACCTGGCCCGTCTCGAGCAGCAAGACGTCGTGCTTCGCACGGCGACGCCGCGTGGGGCGCCACCAAGGCGGCCGTCTACCACAGCGGCGCAGCGCTCCACGACGCGGGCCGCAGCTTGGCGACCTCCACCGCGCACCACGCCGGGAGACTGGGTGGCCACATCTGGGCGGGCCTGACCGCGCTCGGCTCGAAGGTGGCGCACCACGCGGCGGGGGCAGCCCACGCGGCCAAGGGGCACATCTCGACCTTCACAAACCACGTCGCGACGGCGCACAACGAAGTCGTCCAAGCACTCGTCGCCAAGACGGGCAACACGAACGCGCACATCCATGAGACGCACTTTGTGCGCCACCACGAGATGGCCGCCATGATTAACAAGCACATCGCGGAAGTCGTGCGCTCCCACGGACTCCTCGTCGCCGGCGCGAGCGCCAACCACATCGTTGTCGCGGCGGACCACGCGGCGGGGGGCGCCAGCCTCGACCATACCCTGGCCGAGACGGTCAAGCATCACTCCGCCCACCGGAACGCGCCCGTCAGGCAGCAGACGACCATCGTCACCGCGACCGACAGCTACGTCAAGCACGGCGGCCACTCGCACCACGCCGGCCACCGCGCGGCGAACGCTCAGGCGACGGCGTCGGCGGCCATCCTCACGGCCACCGTGGCCGGCGCCGAACAGGCCGACGCCGGCCACGTATAAGCGGGTCGCGTGGGTCGCGTGGGTCGCGTGGGAGCGACGAGGGCCTGGCCCTCTTTGTGGGGAGGGGTGCGCGCGCGAGTGTGTCTGTGTGGAGCGTGGAGGTGCGCCAGTCGTGGCGGGCCTGGCGACGGCGCCTAGGAGTGAGAAGGGCGGAGGCACGGCGCCCATCCACCGTCTGCGCGAGAGAGAGCGTCGGGGGACATGAGAGAACGGCGAGGTCGGCTGAGGGGCGAGAGAAAATTAGTAGCATCGACATACAATCGAACGGTGTTAACACGCCTCTTAAAAACAAACTCAGTCGTTCCAGAAGGGGGAGTCCCCGCCCCGCCGGTCCGGCCCGTCGCTCGGGCTGGCCGCCCGCACGAGATCTCGCGGGCTCGGAAGGCGCCTCGAGGTCCAGGCTGCGGCGCACCGGCGCGCGAGGTCCACCCGTTGCATCTCGCGGGACGGGCCGCCGCACGTCGACCGTCGCCGTCGACGGTCGGGGGGGGTGGGGCAGGGCCCGGCCGCGGAAGTGAATGCGAGCGCCCCTTGGCGGAGCCGGACCCTTGGGCCAGAACCGATCCGACCATCCACTTCCTCGCGCGAGCACTCCACCGAAGGTGCGCCCGCCTCGGCTGCCCCACGCCCTTGCCGCGGCTCGGGTGCGTGCGCGCGCTCCGAGCCTGACACCCGCCCGCATCGCGACTCGCCACGCGCCCGCCGGCCGCTAAGCCGACCTGCGCGCCTCGCGCCCCCAGAGCCCAGCTCCTGCGCGCGGACGGTACCGGTCCGGTCCCGGGACCGGGCACTCCGCCGCCTGCGACGCCCTTCCCCCGCCCGCCCGCTGGTCTGCCGACCTCCCGCTGACATGCGCCCACTCTGCGCCCGCAGGAGCGCTTCCGTGAGCCCCGAGAGCACCGTCGTCGTCAACCCGCAAGCATCATGTCCAGCGAGTCCAAGAAGGCCCGTAAGGGTTCCGGGGCCCCCAAGCGCGCCGAGCCCACCCCCGAGTCCCTCGTCGAGCCGCCCCCCGACCGCGCCGCCGAGGCCGAGGCCGAGGCCGAGGCCGGGGCGCCGGCGCCGGCGCCAACGTCAACGCCAACGCCGGATCTCGCCGACGCGGAGCGCAACGAGCGCGCAGAGAAGAAGGCCAGGCTCGCCCGCGTGAAGGCCAGGTACCAGACCGGCGCGTCGAAGGCCGCCGTCCCCGTCAACGTGGTCGACAGCGCGTCGGCCGACGCGCACGGCTTCCCCGCGCTCGTCGGGTTCGTCCACTCCGCGAAGGTGAACGTACGGGACCCGCAGAAGTGCGACGTCGACCTCATCGTGTCGCGAATCGTCGCGCCCGCCCACACCTCGCTCGTCGCGCGCGACTTCTTCCACGCGGTCTACACGCAGAAGCCCGCGGTCGACCCGAGCGCGCCGCCGAAGCCCAAGGCCGCCGGGCAGATGAGCGAGAAGCACGACCGCATCATCAACGAGACGCCCCTCTTCCACGAGATCACGTCGCACGCGCACGTCTCGTACTCGATCAAGAACGACGGGACGAACCCGCCGCCGCCGGTGGGCGCGTGCGTGCGCTTCCTCAACGTGGAGCCGAAGCGCGGCATGAAGCCGGGGACCGAGACGGAGGTGTACCTCAACTGCACGAAGAGCTTCGTCGTCGTCGGCCAGCCGCGCCTCCCCCACTCGGCCGCGGCCGAGTACCTCTCGAGCCTCCAGAACGACCCGCGCATCGCCGGCGCCCTCGCGCGCGACCTCCTCAAGGCGGCGGGCGGCGCGGCGCAGTTCGTGCGCATGTCCGAGGCCGGCGACGACAGCTCGCTGAGCGCGGGCGAGAACGCGATCCTCTCGCACGAGAGCGCCGCCGAGAAGGAGCGCGTCCAGGTCTCCGCGCGCCTCGCGCACATCGCCGACCACCTCCCCCCCAAGGAGCCCAACCGCGACACCAAGTCCGCCGGCCTGCACGCCGTGGCGAAGCGGCTCGTCGCGGAGCGCGACTACGCGCTCCCGACGTCGGAGTCGGCGCGCACCATCTCGAGCTTCGTCATCGTGCAGCGCGGCGGGCGCGGCGGCGGGCACTTCGACGGCTCCTCGCTCGTCGACGTCGAGGAAGACCCGCGCATCGTCAACATGTTCGACGAGGACGAGGCCGCGGGCGTGCCGCCCACCTTCGCCAAGATGGAGCTCGCGTACAAGCCGACGGTCCACGGCAAGCTCTTCACGGCGCACTTCCGCCTTGAGGCCGTCCTCGACAAGGCGGTCCCGCCCGAGGGCGAGCTCGGCGACGACTCGACGGGCATCATCAAGAGCGTCGCGGAGGCCGGCTCGGCCGCCCTCACGCCGACGTGCGGCTTCAAGATGACCACCGCCGTCGCGGGCACGACCCTCGGCATCCTCTCGAAGGTGCACCTCCACGCGATCGTCGACAAGTACATCCAGCACATCCCGTTCGCCGCGCTCGTCAAGGCGGGGGATCGCCAGCCCTTCGCCGCCGACGAGCCGATCGACGTCGACTGGGTCAAGGGGTGGGTGCCCGACATGCCCAGCTTCCTCATCGAGATGGGCGTGCGCGTCGGCGAGGAGTGGGCGCTCAAGAACGTCGCCAACGGGCGCGCCAACTTCCCCGCGATGCGGCTCACCACCGAGGGGGCGCAGGCGAACTCCTTCCCGCTCCCGCTCGGCCACACGCGGCCGCACATCACGACCCACGGGTACGCCAACCTCCTCGAGGCCGACGGCGCCGCGCCCGAGGACCTCAAGGCGGCAGCGTACGACGGCGTCGCCGTGCGCTACTACATGCTCCCGTTCGGCGCGACGGCCCCCGCGTCGACGCCCCCGATCGGCACGTCGCGCGCCGACGGCGAGGCGTACATGAGCAAGCTCATCGCCGAGTCGGGCAAGGAGCCGCGCGCCTTCTTCGAGGAGGGGATGTGCCTCCCGTTCGCCGTGCTCGTCGCGAAGCCCGTCGCGGCATGATCGGGAGCCGAGACGTCAGAAGCGGGGGTGGGGGTGGGAAGGGGCGCAAGGACGGGAGCGCGGTGGATGTACGTGTGGTGACGCGAGGGCGTTGGCGGAGCTGGGCGGAGCTGGGCGGAGCTGGGGACGGCAGTCGGGTCCTCGTTGTGTGTGCGTGTGCGGCCCATGCATTCTAAAAGGAGTGTCGTCGTTGGGAATGCGGCTTAAAACATATAGAATACAAATTAACAGCTACTGTTTCCTCAGCGGCCAAGAGAGTTGGTAGGGAGTCACGCACCGCGGCCTCCGGCCCCCTACCAGCGCCCGCCGCGCCCGCCGCGCCCGCCGCGCCCCCATCCGCCTCCTTTGCCGCCTCCTTTGCCGCCACTGCCAGCCCCCCACCCCAACCCGGGCGGGAAAGGCGGGGGTGGGAAAGTCGGGGGCCGGGGAGCCGGGGGCCGACTGAAGACGATGTCCTCAAACATGCTGCTCGCGGACGTAGGGCCGGCGGTCGACCCGCCGAGGAAGAAGCGCTGCCACGCAGGGGATAGCAGGGGGTTCCCCCACCCGTAGGTAGCGCGCATAAGCCCGTCCGCCGCAAGCTCGTCGGGACGGATGGGACTGCGCGCCGCCGCCAAGATGGCCTGGGCGTTTTGGCGTTGCATCTCAGAGACGACGTAGTGGGAGCGGGGCCGAGTCGGGTCGGGCGGGAGGAACTCGCCATCCATGGGCCTGTACGTCGCAAGCATGTAGAGCCACTTGCGAGCGACGCGGCCGCGCTCCGACGCCGGAACGCGCCAGCCGCCCCCCGGGCCGTCGTCGAACGACAGCGGCTCGTTCCCCCGGAGCGCGTTCGTTGCGCCGCGCTCGAGCATCCAGCCGTTCGGGTCGTTCGGGCCGTAGGCGTAGCGCATCAGCAGCGGCAGGTCGGCCGTGCTCGCCGGGACCAGCTTGGGCATGGGGGGCGGCACGACGGTGTCGTCCCTTGGTGCTGCCGGCCCCGCGGGGAAGCGCGCCCTCGGCACGATGTGCTCCACGCTCGGGCTCCACACCGGCAGTAGGGGTGTATGGGTCAAGTCCGGCTTCTCTTCTCTGGTATCGAAGCGCGTATGTTGGCGTGCGGGATTGTGGAAGTAGAGCTCCGAGGCGTCCTCGCGAGAGTACGGCGTGTAGTACGGTCGCTCACTTCTATGGCTCCAGTGGTTAAAGGGAAGCCCGGCCTCGTGCGGATACGCCGCCGGCATAGAGAAGTCGAACGCGCCACCGTTCGGGTCCTCTGGGTGGTTGTCGGCATAAAGGACGATGTCGTGGAAGCCAGACTTGTGCGTGCTCCCGTTCAGCGGCCACGGGTTGAACAGGGGCAACTTGATCCAGTCCTTGTCCGCCGGGAAGGCATAGTACTTCCAGTCGCTGCGCGCGCTGCGGTCCGGCGGCACCGGCTCCGGTCCTGGGTGTGCGACAGTGGAGTTCCGTCTTTCGTGTTGACGCAGGGCCTCGGCCCATTGCTCGTGGGCCTTCTTGTACCAGGCCCACTCAGACTCTAGGCCGATGACGTTCTCGGCCGCACCAGCGCCGCAGGCCTTGTACCAGAAGGCTGACATGTTGCGTGCCGTGATAACAAAAGGAATGGTGAGGTCTGTGGGAAGCTCCGCGCGGGCTATGGCCCTGACGGTGTCGGCGGCGTTCGGTGGACACACGACGTCGTCCCACACGAACGCCAAAGCCTCGTCGGTCTGCTTGTTTGCATGGTCGGCGAGGAGTGCCTGCGCATTTTTAATGGCGTCGATGGACATGCGGGGAACGCTGGGCCCGCCGCCTATTGGCGCTGCAGGTGGACGGCCGTCGTCGTCGTCGCTGGGCTCACAGGCCCTCCGTAGGGAGGGGACGAGTGAGAGGCCGCTGAGCGACGGGAGGGAGGACATCCGAGCGTGGGGGGCCTGGGAGTCGCGACCCTGCAGTCCGGTCGTCTAGCTTTATTAGAAACCGGGCAGAAGCCCACATGCAGCCCCAGACGCCCCCGCACCCGCCCCCTCCCAGCCCCGCGCGCCTACGCGGGTCGGCTGACGACCGCCACCGGCGTCGGGAGGACGCACCGCGTATCCCACCCCATCCCTCCGAGGAAGCGCGTCGAAAGCGCACGCAGCCCGTGTGACGACGAGCCGGCCTCCGCCGCAACGAGTGGTGCACTCACGGCCCGCGCGCGCGCGCACCCGCTGGGCGCGCGAGGCGTCGACGCCGCCGTCCCGTCAACGAGCCACGAGATCGGCACGATCGGGGGAGGGGACGTGCGGAAGAGGCACGCCGCACACGCCGCGTATTCGCTCGGCGACACCGCCAGCCGACTGTGCTCGAGCAGCCACCCGAACACGTACCACTCGGCGCTTCCCAGCGCCTCGAACGTGAAGCCCGAGTACGACGAGATCGTCGCGAGCGTGTACGTCTCGTCGCAATGGAGCTTGCATGCGAGTATCGCAACCGAGAGCGCGAAGAGCTGCACGTTCGCCGGTCCGACGTCGAGCCCCGTGTCGAGGCAGCGCTTGGCGAGCACGACCGTCACGGCGAGCTCGCTGTCGTCCATTCCAAGGAGGTCGTTGCAAAAGCGGAGCGCCTGCCCCACGGCGGCCGGGAGAGCGTCGTGGTTGGCGCGCCGGCGCATGGTCGGCAGCGGCGCGCCCCTGTCGTCGACGGGAGCGACGGCGCGGGGGGCAGTGCCGGCGTCGGCCACCTCGGCCACCTCGGCACTCTGTGGCGAGGCGGCCGACGTCGACGACGAGAGGGTGCACGTCCCATCGCTCGGCGGTGCGGCGGCAGGCTTGAGCCCACTGAGGACGCTCGAGCGGTCGCTCACGGCGTGCAGGTGGAGGTACTTGGCCGGAGCGCCGTACTGCGGCCTTATTCCGTGCGCCATCCCACTCGGGACAGACGGTGGAAAAAGTGAATGGCGCATATGTATACTTTAGCGAGACCGACCATACCAACGGACACACACACTCGCTACGTGGCGGGCGCCCCTCGAGCCGCCCCTCCACCCTCACCGCACACCTTCTCGCTTTCGGGCACCGCCCTACACGCTCGTTCGTTTATACCCCAGCCCCGCGCACGCCCATCCTGCCGCGTCACCCACGGCGGCCCACTCGCGCCCGCTCACGACCGGCCACCGTCGAGCATCTAGTACTCGAAGCCGCCGTCGGAGCCGCCGTCGGAGCCACCGTCGGAGCCGTCGTCGGAGCCGTCGTCGGAGCCGTCGTCGGAGCCGTCGGGGTCCTCCTCGCCTTGCTCGATGCGCCCCCCCTCCACATAGAGCGCCAGGTTGTCGTCCTGCAGGGCGCCGCCTTGCTCGATGTTGCGTTCGACGTCTCGGTCGTCGTGGCCGGCGACGAGCGGGGCGTCCGCGGCGGCGGTGGTGGCAGCCTCGCTCTGCTCGAGGGCCTCCGCGTGCATGTCGACGGCGGCGGCGGCGCGCTGTTGCGCAAAGTGGTTGCGTGTGGTGCACGAGCGCAGGTCGAACATGTTCTGGGCGTTCGCCCAGAGCGTGTTGCCGGCCGAGTCCATGGCGCCCTTCTTCCCGAGGAGGCCGCGATCGGCGAGCGTGCCGTAGACGTACCTCGGCCACGGGTCGCGGGTGCCGCCCGCGTCCTGGTACGCGTTGTCCTCCGTGCTCGTGGCGTTAATCGCTTCGAGTTCGACCGGGCCCACGAAGCGGCCGTAGGCGATGGCCGCTGCCGCGGGGCCGAGCTTGTCGACCCTGCCTGCCGCCTCCATCTGGTGCTGGTGCCAGGCCTTGTGCTTCGCGATGCGCACATTCTTCTCGCGGTCCGCGGCGGTCGTCACGCGCTCCGCCGCGTGGCGCCGGTCCTCCTTGAGCTCCGCCTCCCTGAGCCGCTTGGCGTGGTCGTTCGTGTTGCGCGGGTCGTCCTTTGGGTTGGCGCGGTTCATGGGGATGGTGAGCATGATGTGGCTGGTGGGGGCTTCGATGACCGAGATGAACTCCGGCCCGCCCTCGACGTGGTGCACGACGGTGCGGATGGCGCTGCAGACGGACGCGTAGAAGACGCCGTCCCAGAAGACCGGCAGTGCGTACTCGTACGGCGAGGAGTCGTCCTGCGCGCGATCGCTGGGATAGTCAAGGGCGCGCCAAGAGCCGATGCCCGGCACGCTCTTGTTGTAGAGGGCGGCGATCGAGGCCCGCTGCGACTGGCGCAGGAGGAAGGCCGTGGAGACCTCGAGCACAAACTTCTCCTGCGGCTTCGCGTCGCCGCCGGCGCCGGCGGCCTGCGCCCGACCAAAGGTCCGGCCGCCGCCGCCGTCGTGCACGATCTTGACGGGAGGGACGACGATCGTGGTGGTGCCCTGCGACGCGACCGATAGTGCCGCGGGGAAGCCTCCGTTGCGTGCCGCGTGGTCGACGGCGCGCTCAATCCACGAGGCGCTCCCTCCGAGCAGAGTGGTGCGCAGCGCACCCATGCGGAACTGGTCGGCGCGCGGCAGGGCCTGGACTCCCCCGTATCCAAGGGCGGCTCCCGCGGCGACGGCGACGCCGCCGATGGCGGCGCCGAGGGCGGCGAGCCCCGCAGGCCCCGCAGGCCCCGCAGGCCCCGCGGGCGCGACAGGTGCGCCGGGCGCGGCCTGCCGCGCGACCGAGATGTCGTCGAGCGAGTTCTTGAGGAAGGTGACGCGGTGCATGTTGTAGACGCGCAGCCCTTCCCCCACGACGTTCGACGGGACGCCCAGCCCGCAGAGGAACGGCTTCTTCGCGAGGGCCTCGCCGGCGGCCGAGTACGACTGGCCGATGGAGGACTGGAGGCGGCTGAAGTCGAAGGTGCTCGCGTACTGGCCGTCCCCCCCGCAGACCATCGGGTACCGCGCGACGACGCCGTTCCGGCCCAGCCCACCCCCCTCGAAACGCGAGGTGGCGCGCCCGCCGACGCGGACCTCGGCACCACTCGACGCGGCGGAGACGCCCAGCGCCAGCTTCTTGATCTCCTCCGCCTGGTAGACCATGAGGAGGTCGCCCATGGTCGGCAGCAGCACCTGCTTCTCGGCGGAGGTCGCCGTGCCGCCGTGGGCAATCTTGAGCTCGATCGCGAGCTTGCGTCGCGCGGCGGTCTCGAGGAAGCACTGCCTCTCCTCGAGCGTCTGGTCCGCGTTAACGCGGATCTTCGCGTCGTAGAACGGGAGCGGGTGGAAGTTCGACTCGGAGACCTCGCTCGCCGAGGGGGTGAGGCCGTCGAGGCTGTCCCCGTCCACGAGGCGCGTCGAGGCCGTTGCCGGCGCGCCGAGCACGACGGCGTGGTTGTCCGAGGGCAGCTCGTCCGTCGCGCTCGTCGCGTTGAGGTCGAAGTGGTCGAGCAGCGACCAGGCGATCGCGTCGAAGACGGGCGCGACGCACGGGCGCGTGTAGGCGTGCAGCTGCCACACCCACGCGACGACCTCGGGCGTCGGCGCCGCGAGCAGCGGCGCGAGCGATGCGAGCTTCTGGAAGTCGTCGCCGAAGGGCGCGTCGACGTCGACGCCCTTGCCGGCGAACTGGGTCGCGTAGCCGTCGAAGAAGCGCACGTGGATCGCGTGCTGGATGGCGGTGACGCGGAAGAGCATCGCGCGGTTCTCCTTCTCGCGCATCTCGACGAGCGCGGGCGTGTCCTGCTCCTCGTGCAGCGCCGTGTCGAGGCGCTCCCACTCCTTCTTGGCGTAGGAGAGGTCGGGCCCGAAGCCGGGGATGCAGTTGCAGCAGAAGGCGGCGAGCGAGAAGAGCGAGTGCATCTTGAGCTGCGCGAGGTGCTGGTGGCGGCCGCTCGTCGACGCGAGCATCGACTCGTGGCTCTCCTGCGGGAAGACCACCGGCCGCCGGCAGAAGACGAAGACGTTGCGCGACATCCACGCCCTGTGGCCGCCGTCGATGGCGCCGGCCACCGACGCGCCGCAGAGCCACGCCGAGTTGGAGACGATGATCATCTTCTCGTTGTGGAAGGTGGTCATGTGCGAAGGGCGGAAGCGCTTCTGGCCCTGCGAGTCGAGGTACTCCTCGGTGCGCTTGTGCGACACCTGCCCGTTGGTGACGAGCTCCTTGTACTGGTCCTGGTGCTCCGAGCCCTGCTTCGCGTGGTCGGGCATCTCGTCCCACATGCAGACGTAGCCGTCGTCGGGGTTGACGCCGTTCTTGTTCGCGAGCATCGAGGAGGAGCCGCACGACTTTGTCGTGTCGGCGAAAAGCGCCTTCGAGAGGAGGGCCATGTTGTGCGACTTGCCGGACGCGTAGGCGCCGAAGTACATGCACACCCACTTCGGGCTGCCGATCTGCGCCTCCAGCGCGCTGACGCTCTGGTGGTGCCAGACCGTCACCTCGTTTCCGAAGCGCAGGATCTGCGTGGCGTACGTCGAGCGGCGCTGCACCATGTGGGCGAAGGGAGAGAGGTTCGTCGCCGCCGTGTACCCCATCTTGCTCACCTTGATCTCCGCCGCCTCGGGGCGCTCCAGGAATTTCACCCCCTCATTGCAGGCGTGCACCCAGCCGGAGGGCAGCTGGTCGGCGTGCGTCAGCAGCAGCTCGCGGCACCGCGCGAGGCCGAAGAGCCGGTAGTCGTCCATCGCCTTGGAGTACTCCTCGGAGAGTTTGGACCTGCCGTCGGCCAGAGCGGCGGCCGCCTTGCTGCAGTCGGCGCGGTAGTCGTGCATCGCCTTGGCGTACTCCTTGGAGCGTGCGGACCTGCCTTCGGCCAGAGTGGCGGCCTTCTTGCTGCGCTCGGCGCGTTTGCTGGCCTTCTTGAGGCTCTTTTCGTGCTCCCGTTTCAGCTCGACGTTACTGCTGGCGTTGTACGAGGTGAGCAGGGCGCGGTACTGGCCGAGCTCGCGGTAGAGCGCCTTGTGCGGCTGCTCGAACGACGCGCGCGCGGTCTCGTCGGAGAAGCCCATCTCGCGGTTCATCGCGCGGGTCACCGACGCGGAGCCACTGCACGCCGCCGCCGCGCACGGCTGCTCCAGCGTGTAGGCGGTGAAGCAGCGCGCCGCGATCGCGCTCGTCGCGGAGAGCAGCGCGAGCCCCTGCGGGTCCGACTCGCCGTGCACGTACTTGAAGATGCACACGGCCGAGGGCGGTACGCGCGTCGCCGCCCTCGGCAGCGGCGGCATCTCCGTGCGCAGCACGTCCGACGAGATGGACGGGTCGAGCATCAGCACGAGGTCGCGCTCCCACACCTCCCGCGGGAAGTGGACCACGTCCGTGCGCGAGCGCAGGTCGATGGGCGGATTGCCCCCCACGCCGGCGTCCGCGACGAGGGTGTTCAGCACCGCGCCCGGCCGCGCGCGCTCGTCGCCGCGGTTGGGGAAGTAGCTGTCGATCTGCATCTGCACCGGCCAGACCGCGAGCTTCTCACCCCTCTCGTCCTCGAGCCCGGCGAGCAGCGCCTCCGCGCCGGCGCACGCGGGGTCGAGGATCCGCTCGGGCGCCAGCGGGTGCTTGGCGCCGCTCACCGCCATCGGGTAGTGCACCTCGGCCTTCTCGTTTTCCTCGAGGGTCTGCTTCATCCCGTAGGTCCAGTACGTCATCGCGAGCTGGGACTCGTCCTTGATCGCGTCGCGGTGCATCATCAGGTTCGCGTCGATCGCGGCGGAGGGGTCGGCGATCGCGGGGGCGAAGGCACGCGACGGCTGGACCCGCGAGCCCTTGGCGACCTTCTGCGCGTACGAGGCCCGCATCAGCCGGCACAGCCCCGTCACGTCGTGGAAGGTCGGGTCGAGCACGCACACCCACAGGCGGAGTGCCACCGTCTGGTCGCTGCCGTCGTCGAGGGCCTCGGCCGCGGACGTGCCCTGGATGTACTCGATGATGTTGACGCGCATCGGGACCGCCCGCTTCACGCCGTCGCCATCGTCGACCGCGAAGATCATCTTGTAGCCCCCCGCGCCGTCGGCCTTGGCCTTGCCGCGTCCCTTGCTCTGCTTGCGCCCGCGGCTGTCGGGGGGCCCCGCGGCCCGCGGGGCGGCGGCGGCGCCCGGGCCGCCGCGCGGGGCGGCGGGGGGGCCCGCCGCCGCCGGGCGCGGGGGGGGGGGGGGGGGGGGGGGGGGGGTGGGG
>Ga0302126_10001365_pt1 | contig 14539 bp, 6 predicted proteins | sample CB4_20m_MG_FD_203108 | JGI IMG/M metagenome (GOLD analysis project Ga0302126, IMG submission 203108) | Marine microbial communities from Western Arctic Ocean, Canada - CB4_20m | ecosystem: Environmental > Aquatic > Marine > Oceanic | place: Canada: Western Arctic Ocean | collected 2017-09-24 | reverse complement strand
TTCGGAGCACCTGCGCCCGCCCAAGGCGGAGGTCTCTTCGGAGCACCTGCGCCCGCCCAAGGCGGAGGCATGTTCGGACAATCCACCCCCGCGATGGGTGGCGGCATGTTCGGCGGCGCTCAAAACCAGCTCGCCGTGCAACAGCCGCAGCAAGGTATGCTCGCCACCGTGGACGGGCAGCCCGTGAAACACTTCACGCAGTGGGGCGAACTGGCGCCGCACTCGCAGCAGCAGCTTCAGCTTATTGAGTCCCAAATCGTAGAGGCGAGGGAGGACAGCAAGTTGCTGGACGGGATCACGCGTTTGCAAGGGGAAACGGGTGGGTCGCGAACTGTGGGGGGCGCGGCGCGACAGCGGTCGCTGGAGCGCGCGGCGAAAGCCGCGAGCGACGCGCTGAAGCTTTTGGAAACGCAGCTGTGGAGCGACGGCGAACGCTTGGGGGGTTTGCGTGAGGCGGTGGTGGCGACGCTGAGGGACACAGAGCACGCGAGGGCGCGGTTGACTCGGTTGAAACAAGCCGCCGCGGCTGACGACAACGCGAGCGCGTACCAGCGGAGTCACCCCGGCATGGCGGCGCCGCCCGACGCGGCGCCGGTTTTCATACCCCCGCCCCGGCGGCCGAGCGTTTTCCTGAAAAATGCCGTGGAAAAATTGTACGCCGCGGCGGAGGGTTTCGAAAGGGGGACGCTTGAGATGGAGCGGAACTTGCGCGTGACGGGGCGGGTGCACGGCCACGGCGCGGGCGGGCCGGGGCTGGAGGCGCTTTTGTTTGCGCTGCGCGGGGGATTTGCAAAGGGTGATTTCGGTGATTTCGGCGACGGCGGCGAAGGAACCGGGGGTGACGAAAACACGAACGACGCCGCGTTAGGCCACGACCTTTCATGGCGCGCCGGCCCCGCTGAACTGAGAGCCGCGGTGGAAAACGCGCAGCGATACTTCAACAAAGTGGGCACCGACCTGGCGCGGCTTCACGAACGGGTGCGAAGGGCCAAGGCGGAACACCTGGCGTTGTTGCGGCGCAGAGGTAAGTATTTCCCATTTACTACATACCGCCGACTCATTGCCCATACAATACTGACATTTCCTTTTTACAATCTCAGGCGACCACCGGGACCCGTTCGCGGCGGCGGACGCGGCGGAGCAGGAGTACGCGCGGGTAAGCGCCGCGGCGACACGCCCGGGGTTCGCCACGGGGCCGCCCGCGGGGTTACCGGGGGGGGGGGGCGCTTTCCCTTCCCGCACCGGGCGGAATCGGAAACGGAAACGTCGTGGGGGGGGGGTGCAGACGCCGGGAAGTGCGGGGGGGGGGGATGTTCGGGGGGGCGCCTCTGGCGACGCCCTTGATGGGGGGGGGGTTGTTCGGCGCGGCGCCGGGGGGGATGTTCGGCGCGCCCGCGGCCGCGGGCGGGGGGCTGTTCGGGGCGTCGGGTGCGGTGCCGGCGGGGGGTGGGCTGTTCGGAGCGGCCGCGCCCGCCGCGGGCGGTGGGCTGTTCGGCGCGGCCGCGCCCGCCGCTGGCGGTGGGCTGTTCGGCGCCTCCGCGCCCGCCCAAGCAGGCGGAGGGCTGTTCGGAGCGTCCGCGCCCGCCGCGGGCGGTGGGCTGTTCGGCGCGTCCGCGAGCGCACCGAGCCCCGGGCTTTTCGGTACTGCGCCTACGCTCATTCCGGGCGGGATGGGAGGCGGGCTTTTCGGGTCGCCGGCGCCGACCTTGGGTGGGGGCTTCGGGTCGCCGGCGCCCGTGGCGGCGGCGGGCTTTGGGTCGCCGGCGCCGAGCGGCGGCCTTTTTGGGTCGCCGGCGCCGGCGGGCGGCGGGGGTTTGTTCGGCGCTCCGTCGCCCGCCACAGGGGGAGGGCTCTTCGGGGCTCCCTCCGCTACTGGCGGTGGGTTCGGTACCCCCGGGGCGTTCGGGGCGCCCGCGACGCAGCAGCCGCGAAGGTCAAGAAGGCGATGAGAGCGGCGGCGCGTAGAGCGTTGTGTTATGTACCAAAGCACTCACTGCAAATGCCTTTATTTTCCGGGGCGCGGATTTTATCGGACCCGGTCGGATTGGTGACTCATCCGCGTTCCGCACCTTCCCCAGCACAGTGGGGCGCGCGTCGCGGGGACGTTTGGTTTCCGCGCGATGTTAAAGAGGGGCAGCTCGCTGAAGTCCACCGCGCGTGACTTGTCTCGAAAGCTCGAGGAGGAGGAGGAGGACGCGGAGGCGTCGCGAAAAAAATCGTTCCTCGAGAGTGTCGGGTACACCCTGGTTCGGTTCCTCGGCGCCTCCGCGTTGTTTCTGGTGTTGTTGTTCGGTGCCGCGTACGTGCTTTGGATTTACGAGGCCCCCATCGAGGCCGGCGCGCGGGTAGCGGACCACGCCGAGCGCGATCGATGGCGGTCCATAATCGCGCGTTTGTTCCGCTTCATCGCGGTCCCGAGCGCGGATGGTTTATCCGGCACTACGTGTTCCGCCGCGTACGACAACGTGGCGGGCGTTTTCCCCGACTACGACTTGCCCACCCCCCCCGAGCGTTGGGTGTTGGCCAGTGACAACGTCACGACGTGCGACGTCGGCACGAGTGCGAGCGGTACGTGTGTGTTGACCTGCGTGTTGAAGCACCCCACTTTTAAACAAGTCGAGCGGTGCCGGGTGGTGGACGCGGACGGGTATAACCCAGCGTTGTTCGACGCGACCTGCTTGGCCAGCACCTCGGCCTGCCCTAATTGCCACCTCCTGACGGTTGGCCTCGGGGAGCTGACGTTCATGGGCCCGGCCGGTGAGGACCCAAGCGGCAAGCGGAAAATCCAGCTCGCGGAGATTTACGCGACGTACCGCTCGCGGCTGGAGTCGATCGCGCCGACCACGCACTGGGACGCGCGCGGGAGCATTTTCTTCGCCTTCACCGTGCTCACCGCGGTCGGTTACGGCAACTACGCCCCCACCGCGTGGCAAAGCAAGCTCGCAATCACGGCGACTGCGATTCCGGGAATCGTGGTGTTCGCGTACGCCCTCAGTTTGTTCGCGGGAACCGTGATGCGCACGGTGACGTATTTGAAAGTGAAGTTTGAGTTCGCGCGCGCGCGACCGCGGGTCACGCGGCGCGCGCGGATATGGGCAAACACCCTGCGGCAATGCGACGTGGACGGCAACGGCGAGCTTTCACTGGAGGAGCTCGTTAAAGGCGCGGATGCGATTTGTAAAATTATAGGCATCGACGTCGGCGGCGATGCCGGCGGGACGGGGGACGGGAAGAAAGGGGTACAATCGGGAGACGACGACACCGCTGATGAAAACTCGAACCATGACGCGGACGACGACGACGACAACGTCAAAACGTACCACGCGCCTGGCTCGCTGGGGTACCAAATTGCAACTGCGAAGAAACGAGGCCCTTCGAATCCCATATCTGCCCACGCGCAGACCGAGGCGCGGGATTTCATCAAACGCGCGTTCGCGGATGCCGACGTGCACGGCAAGGGTTCGTTGACTTTGATGGAATCCATGGCCATGGTGAGCGACTTGGTGCGCGTGCGTGAGACGCAGCTCGTTGAGTCGCAGAGCTGGGAGAACCTGAAGGCTTCCGTTTTTTGTTTCCTTCCCCTCGTCGCGGTCGCGGCGTTGGGGTTCAAACGGTTGGAACGAAACGCGGGGAACGATTCGTACACCCATCTGGACTGTTTCTACTTTGTCATTGTTTCCCTCACCACCGTAGGGCTGGGCGACATCACCCCGTCCCGAGGCTACTCCTTGGGGTTCTGGTACGTCTGGATGACGATGGGGCTGGGGTTGATTGCTTTGATTTTCGCAAACGCGGGCGCGATCCTGGCGAACGCCTCGGCGCGGTACGAACTCATGGCGTTTAAAAACGCGAACGCGTTGAGGAAACCTTCTGGGAAGTCCGGGAAGAGTTTAGAGAAACCCAAAATGCCAAGTCTCAAATCCCGCGAAACCGGTTTAAGGACGAAGAAACCCGAAGTGAGCTTCGCGAAAAAAAAGACGCTGGAGAAAAGCCGAAGCGCGTCGTCCAAAGTCGCGCCGTCGCCGTCGCCGGCGCCGAGACGACTCGAAATGGACGTGGACGTGGAGAAGGCGTTTGGGAATCGCGAAAATAGCAAGTGGGGAACGAAACGGTGACACGAGTGCGTTGTAATATCAGCAGTACGTTTGGTACCGCTGGTGTCTATTGAGTGTCTTTGACCAGTCGGAGTGCTAGCACTCTCCTCGAGACATCTGTAGAATCCGAAACCGTTTTTTTGGAAACTGTTTACGAACGAACTCAAAACGATATTTCCCCTCGTTGAACGGTGTTGAACGCTACTGCTGACTCGGCACCCCGACACATCCTCCCCCGGCACTCCCCGCCGCGCACGGAACTACCATGGCAAACTCGGCCGGGGACGCCTCGAGCGGGTCACCCGTGTCCGCCACGCCGCAGGTCGAGTCGTCTTCCCTTTCCCTGCTTCACGACGTCGCGGGCGCGCTCGTGAAGCTCGTGGTTTCACAAACCATTTTGGTGGCGCTGACAATCGCGCTCGCCTATTTGCTCATCGAGTACGAAGCGCCTCACGAGAAGGTGTTGCTCGCGGATGACGCACTATACCGCGCGCGCGCGCACCAGATGATCTCCGAAGTATTCGGGTTCCACGACGTCCCGGCTGACCGCGGTTTGGTCGGGATCACTTTGTGTGCGGAGGCGTACGATGGGTACCAGATTCCGGCAACCACGGAGGGCGACCTGATTTTTGGGGGTGGCGTGTATGGGATTTTCCCCGATTCGCACGATTCGCGAGGCGCTGATTCCGAACACCCCACGGAGCAGTGGATCGACGCTACCGACCGACACACGAGATGCGAGACCAACGCGGATGGTACCGCCGCTTCAAAAAACACAGACGGGTCGTACAGCGGGTGTGTTCTTCGGTGCGCGCTGCGGCAACCGCCGGCGGCGGCGGTGCGTCTTTGCCGCAACCTGGGCCACGCCGACGTCAGCGCTAACTTCGACCCTTTGTGTTTGGTGAGCTCGGCGTCTTGTCCAAACTGCAACATTTTACGGAAACGAATAACGGACCTTACCTTCCACGCCCCCGTGAATAGCCCCCCGCACGGCGACCACGTGCTGCAGCTCGCGGAGGTGTACGAGACGTACGCGTCCGTGGTGGAGACGTCGGCGCCGGACCGGAACTGGACGTGGGAAGGTTCGTTGTTCTTCGCCTTTACCATGTTAACCACAGTCGGGTACGGCAGTTTCGCCCCTGGACACGAGGCGTCGAAACTCGCCATAACGATTTTGATCGTTCCCGGGATCGTAGCTTTCGGCACCGCCCTGGCGTCGTTCGCGAACGTCGTCATGAAGGTTGTTTCCTTCGTGCAGCGAAAACTCGGGTTGAAATCCACGCGGACGGTGAAAAACTCTCCCAAGGTTTGGGAAGCCACCCTACGGGGTTGCGACACATCGGGGAACGGCACGTTATCGCTGGAGGAGCTGCTTCTTGGGGCGGATGAGGTGCTGGCCGTGATGGGTCTAGAGGGCACGCGCGGCGCCAAGCACGAAAAGCACGCCCAGCGCACGAAGCAATTCATCACGCGCGCGTTCGCGGCGGCGGAGGATGACGCGTCCGGTGAGCTCACAATCGGCGAAGGCATGACCATGATTGGCGATTTAGTGCGTACCGCGCAGCTCGACATCGACGCACAGGAGGCGCTTGAAACTCTTGTTGGGTCGGTGATCGCGTTCTTCGTCGTGTTAACCATCGCGGCGTTTTCGTTTTTAAACCTGGAAAGTGACGACGACTACACCGTGCTGGACGCGTTTTACTTCATGATGGTTTCCTTCTCGACGCTAGGTCTGGGGGACATAACCCCGTCGTATGGGAATTCGATGTACGTGTGGTACGCGTATACCTTACTAGGCCTGGGCGTCCTAGCCGTAGTAATGACCGCGCTAGGGGATATCGTCACCGCGCACGCCACCAGGCTCGCAATCGCAAAGGCGTCGGGAACCGAATCGGCGCCCGCGCGTAAAAAAGAAAAAGGTGACCAAGCGCCGGCTGAAAAAATGGCGGAGTTTTCGCGCGTTCGACGCGCGCGTACGTTTATTAATTATCATACCTTCTGTATGAAGATCAGTGACGCCGCGCGTGTCCTCGTATCAGTATCGAGGGCAGCCGTTTGCGATCGCCCAGTTCAACAGCTTGAAGTGTCTGCCCTGTGCCGCCCACTCGCACGTCCTCTTGTTCCACGGACAGCCGTTCGCACGCAACCACTGCAGCACCTCGAGGTGCCCGTTCCCCGCCGCCTCCGCGCACGTTTGCGCGCTCCACGGGCAGCCGTTTTTGCGCAACCACTGCAGCACCTCGAGATGTCCGCCAGTCGCCGCGAACTCGCACGTAAAAGCGCCCCATGGGCATTCATTGGCGCGCGCCCACTGCAGCACCTCGAGATGCCCGCCCCTCGCCGCCATCCTACTCGCCCCATCGTCCCATGGACAGCCGTTCGCGCGCGCCCACTGCAGCATCTCGAGGTGCCCGCCCCTCGCCGCCCACGCGCACGTCCTCTCGTCCCACGGGCAGCCATTCGCGTGCGCCCACTGCAACATCTCAAGATGCCCGCCCTGCGCCGCAGTCTGGCACGTCTCCTCTTTCCACGGGCACCCGTTCGCGTGCGCCCACTGCAGCACCTCGAGGTGCCCACCCAATGCCGCATACGTGGAAGAACTTTGTCCAACTTCAGACGACCTTGTCGATGCAGGTGCTTCAGCGTGCTTAAGTACCCAAGCCATACGGCATCGAACATTTCCATCCTTTTCACCGGATGCCCAGTCGCCGCAACCGCGTCGCGCATCGCACGACTCACCGCTCGAAGCCGGGCGAGATCTGTAGGGTCTTTGATCCTTCCGAGAACCTCGCCGACGACGACGTCGTCGGAAAGACCTGGGATGGCGCTCTGCGTCTCGGGCTGGATGGCGACGGTCGCAGGTTGTTCGCGCGTATTTCCGTGTGCAGATGCCGTTTCGACACCGGGCGTCGCGTTGGAAGACATCATGGAGGGTGGCACGCGGCGCGGCGTTGTGGTGAGTTTTTCGAGTTCGAAAGACGATTTTCAGGTTCGGGCCGTTGCTTCGGGTCTTCATCGATCCACAAACTTCGCCGCCGCGCGTTGTGCTTGGCACTCCATGGCCGCGCGGTCCCCCACACGTGGACTTTCGGACCCTACGTTCACCGGCAGTCCCAGCAGTGAGGTGTTTGAAATGCGCCGGATCAGCCAGAACCTGTCCAGAGGCCGCCGTGGGGGTTTCTTGGCACGCGCGTTGCACGGCGAAAAGCCCGAGCTCGTGGTTTTGGTGGTAGTCGTTTTGTGTTCGGTGTGTGGGTACTACTCCGTGTTCGGGGGATCATCGTCCGCCCCCCCCACGTCGGTGAACACGGTCGGGAAGACGGGGCTCGCGGTAAGCACGTACAAACCCGCGAAATCCGTGAACTGGGTTTCCGTTTTGAGAAGCTGCACTCCAACCGAGACACGCATTGGCGACGGGAAGGATGGCGATGAGGACCCCGGTGAACCGATGCGCGTTTTGGTCACGGGCGCCGCGGGGTTCGTGGGTTTCCACGTGTCCCTACAACTGAAGAGTTTGGGACACGGGGTGTTGGGTTTGGACAACGTGAACGACTACTACCCACCAGTGCTGAAGCGCGCGCGGTTGGCGAAGCTGGCGAACGCGGGTATCGAAAACGTGGAGGCGGATTTGAACGACGGCGTTTTGGTGCGGAAAGCGCTCGATGCGTGTAAATTCACGCACGTCCTGCACCTCGCCGCGCAAGCCGGTGTCCGGTACGCGGTGAAGAACCCGTCATCCTACGTGCACAGCAACGTCGCCGGTTTCGTGACGCTTTTGGAGGAAATAGTACACACCTCGCCCACCCCGAAGCTTGTGTTCGCCAGTAGTTCGTCCGTGTACGGCTTAAACACGAAGACTCCGTTTTCGGAAGATGACGTGACGGACTCGCCGGCGTCGCTCTACGCGGCGACGAAAAAAGCGGACGAACTGTTGGCGCACACGTACAACCACATTCACGGCCTTGCGGTTACCGGGCTGCGTTTTTTCACCGTGTATGGGAGCTACGGCCGCCCCGACATGGCGTACTTTTCCTTTGCCAACAACATCGTGCGGGGTAAGCCGATTACTATTTTTCAAGGCGATGGAGGAAAAGAACTGGCGCGGGATTTTACGCACATCTCAGACGTGGTGGACGGCGTCGTGGCGAGTTTAGTAACCAGCGAGGCTTCCGGGAAAAAGCAGGACGGCACGAAACCACGGTTCAGGATCTTCAACCTGGGGAACAAGCACCCGGTGACGGTGAGCGATTTCGTGACGTCGCTTGAGACGCACTTGGGGAAAACCGCAAAGCGCGAATACGTGCCGATGCCGAAAACGGGCGACGTCCCGTTCACGCATGCCGACGTTAGTAAAGCGCACGCAGAACTCGGGTACGACCCGAAAACATCTCTAGACGAGGGGCTCAAGATGTTCGCGCAGTGGTACCTGGAGTTTTGCGCGGGGAGCGCGTGCGCGGAAATACAGGCGTACAAGCCGAGCTAGTCGGGTTGATGGGGATGGATGTGGCGCGGAGGATGGACAAACTCTTACGTATTACTAGAATTGTTGTAGGTATTACTATTATCCGTTACAACGAAGGACCACTCCGCAAAGGGTTCCACGCCGGTATCACCCGGCGGAATCATCCTTTTAGGCTCCTCTTTAACTACCGTCGTGACGCCCGCCGGCGTTTTCGTCTTCTCTTTTTTCTCTCAATTTGAAATCTACAACGTACCTTGAGAAGGTGATTGAATTCTAATCCACCGAGCACAGCAGCGCGACGCCCCGCATGATCCACTTCGAGGGCGGGTCTTCCGTTCGTAACGAAAACCGGTCGATGAAGTACTGCCCGGTTCGTTTCTTGATTTTGTAAGCAGGGGCTTCGAACTGGTTCTTGTAAACCTTGTCCATCGCGCGTTTCCCCGTGACTTGCAGCACGGGCAGTGGCGTGAAGAGTTTCTTCGGGTCGCTGTCCACCAAACGGTTCTCCTTGCCGTGCCACTTGCACCCTTCCAGGAACAGCCCGTATACGTACACCCCGTCCTTGGCTTCCTCCTTGAGCTGATTTAGCTCTAGTGGCGGGGAGGTGACCCACGAGTCCATCACCACGTCGTCAAGCGCCCACCGTTCCTTGGCGTGCGCCCGGTTCACCTCCTGTTTCATGGCAGTCAAAAAACCTTGCGGGTTGAAAAACCCGGTGAGCCAAAACGCTTTCGGGCGGCCTTTGGTGAGCCACTTGTCTAACTGGTCGTGCCTCTGCAAAAGACCTTGAAACCAGCTCCCGATCGTAGCAGATTCCCACGACCACCGCAGCCAAGCGGTCGGTATGCTCGCGTTGAACAGCTTATCCAGGGCTTCAACTAAATCCCCCGCCAGCGCGATCGTGCCCGCGATGGCGAGGCGCAAATTCACAAGCGTCGTGCGTGTCAGGTTGATGATTATGTTCAAACGGTCAATCTCCTGTCTCAGGTGCACCGTCAGGGGCTGCGTAGGGCCTCCTGGTAGCTTTCTGAGCGCTTCCTTCACGAGCTCAACCACGAACGCGTTCGGCACCTTGCTCAACAAGTCCTCACATATTTTATCCACGATCTCTTCGGGGGACGACCCGCCGCCGGCGCCGCCGGATTTGGGCATCGTGCCAATCACGGTTTCCACCAAGTCCGCCACCGCTAACGTGCGAAACGTCAAATCCGCGTTCGGGTGCAGCCCGAAAATCTCAGGCGACTCCAACGCTGGAAGCTTTTCAATCGCGGCTCGGAATTCGCCGATATCCGCCGTGTCAGGCACAACATAACCCGGGTAAATCTCCAGTCCTTTACTCAAGGCGTTTGCGTTGAAGTACTTGCCGGCGTACTGTTTGCGGAAAAGAAAAGGGTCAGTCGCGAGTGGCACCAAGTGCCGTGTATATCGCGATGTATTGGACGATGGCCTGGTCAACAGTAAGGGTAATCGGTCTGAACAGTCACCAGCTGAGAGATTAAACAGGGCACTTGTGATGTATGTAGTAACTACGTAATTACGGGCGGACAATGGGCAAACGGCCGGTGTGTCGGATTTGGGAAACGCGCACATCGCACGTACCGTGTCCATTAAAAGCTCGTCGAACCCGTCCGTGATGCGCCCGCCGTACTGGATCTGGGAGATCATGTACGTCACCGTGGGCCAGGTGGGCGAGGCGAGTTTCTTGGCGTCCATCTCGGTGAGGTGGTTCTGAAGAAACTGCACGCACGCGGATAAATCAGACTGGTTGAACTCGTACCGAATGTTCCACCCAATAGGGCCGAACTTCCGGCGTTCCTGCACCACGCTGTGCATGTAACACATCACAAACAACATCTGCCGCCACTCGTACCTCCCCACGGTGTCCAGCATGTCTTGGCTCACCCAGGCGTACGAGTTCCGCAACCCAGCCCGCATACCGACCGGGGCTTCGTTCGTGAGCTTGATACTCATCTGTAGTAAACCGATTGGAAATTGCGGGTGCGGCTCCGCCGTGATCCACAGCCGGAAGTCCTCGTGCAGGTTCTTGGTTTTGGTCAAGAAACTCTCAACCTCGGTGAGGTACCCCAAACCAAGATGCGTGTTTTGAAGCAACACCCACGTGCCGTCCTGCGTCGCCGCGGAAATCAGCTTCCGCGCGATGATCTCCTGGCCCTGCCCCATGGAGACGCCGTTCATTTTTATTTTTTTGCGCTTCGCCAGTTCCTCCACCAGTTTGGTGGGATCGGCGCCCGCGGAGAGAAGGCAGATCACCGGCGTCCACGGCGTGGTTTCCCGCCACGTCTGTTCCATGTTCAGCGGGATGGATTCCGTGAACCGGTCGCCGATGGCGTGCGCGATGTACGTCTGCGCCGCGACCATCGTGCGGTCCTCGCGCAAAGATTTCACCACGCACATTTTTTCAAAGTGGGTCATCTGGTCCTCGAAATCGGGAACGGGCGCTTGTTCGGGCGCTTCCAAGTCGTACCACTGGCGCCACAACGCGTCGTTTCGTTGAAACGAATTGAGAATATCGGAAAACGTGGGGTGGTTGGAAAGCGCCACGAGGTCCAGCCAGCACTTATCCGGAATCCAGTCCGCTGGTTTCTTTTTAACCGACTTAATGTCAAGCGACCCGCCGCCTTTCAGGAACACGTTCACTAAATCCAAACTCAACGCCTTGGCGCTGACTTGAATCTTGTTTGTTAACATCAGCGCGAACGTCAGCTTGTGTCGTTCGAACAAACCGCGCTGGATGTACAGGTAGATGGTGTAGGTCATGTGCTCCATGATGTTTTTAATTCGCTTCGCAGGCATCGCGGCTTTCTCCGCATCATCAATGGACTGCCCGTACAAAGCGTTGAACTGCCGCAGCGAGGTTTGGTACATCACGTCGCAGGTGGCGAACTCGGCGATGAGGAAGTAAATCAGCGTCGCGCGGTGCGCGACGGGGCGGTACTCCTCGCACGCTTCGGTGATTTTGACGTTAGTCTCCGCCGCAGTGGCCAGTTTCTCGTTCACCTCTTGCGCGGTCTGCTTGGTGTTGTTCAGCACGTCAATAAGCTCCACGTCGTCTAGTAAATTACCAGTCGAGTTCGCCAGGCGGAAAAGCAAGTCGTCCTCGAGTTGCTTGATTTTCTTTTTGTACGCAGTGACTTCCTCCACCAGGGCTTGTCGTTGTTCTTCCAGTTCGTGCTTTTCCTTTAAAATCAGCTTACCAAGGAGCTGGTCCTCCAGCCCGACCGCGGTGACGGTGAAGTCTATTACGGTAACTTTCGCGGACATCTCGGGGGAGTAGTGCGGGTTCGGAAGGCGCGTGGTGCAAAACAGCGTGAAGGACTCGGCGAAGTCGACTTCCTTGTCGAGCATTATGACCAGGTTCTTGCCTTTTTTGACGACGCGTTTTTCAAGAACTGGGTCCAGCATGGGGTCCAAGTCTTCCTCGATGTTCTCGATCAACATGGGTTTCCCGTACGAAAGCGCGTCTTCCAGGTGGTTCCTGAACATTTTTTCGCCCAACCCGGTAACGCGAAGCGCGTTTTTCTCCTCCCTGTTTTTGATCCACGAAACGCCCTGGCCTTGCGGGTCAACAAGCACGGGGTACCGCGTGGCTCGCGTGACCATGATTCCGTTTTGGATGCTTAGCTCATCCGTGGGAAGGCCTTGCAGGTTCCACTCCCCTATTTCGCTCTCCTCAACAAGGAACCGGGTGACGTCCAGGTTTTCGGTGATTGGAATCCCCCGCGCGGCGCAGTCGCCGTAAAAGTCGCGTTTCGTGAGCAAATCGCGAAACTCCTTGTTGAAGGGTCCGAGGTAGGACACGAACGACGACGCGAGCGCGCAGTCCCCCGTGAGCCTCTGAATTTGCAAATCGAACTGTTTACTCTGTTCCGTCCATCTCACCTCCTCCCCCGCGAGCGCGGATATCAACGCAGTGGCGCTGTCCATCCGGGCCTGCGTGGCCTGGGCGTCATCCTCCAAACGGCGCTTCTCCGCCATGGCGGTGTCGAACTTTTTAGTGGGAAGGAAAAGGGTAAGTCTTGTGTGATGGGCGATTTTCGTACAGTGGGCAAACAGTCTTGTACTCGGGGGTGCACTTGTTGCGGTGGTAAGACGTTTGCCGTAACTGCACTCCATACGTGGTATCAAACGTGTGTCAGGATTTTGGAAACCCCGTCCGGCCGTACCTTTGCCTGCATGTTGTCCAGCTTTTGCTGCACCCCCGCCATGATCGCCTCGGCGTCCGCTTTTTCGTGCATGGCGATTTTCAAATCCGCCTCCGCCACCCGCATCGCCGCGATTTTAGGCTCCACCACAGCCGCCACGAAGTGGTAGCTCTTCATGGCGAGGCACCAGTTGCACAGACCCGCCGCGGCGCCGGAGGCTTTCGCGGCGAGCTCGGCGTTGAAGTCGGAGCTGTCGAAGTACGCGTCAAGGAACTCGCACGTCTCGTCGTTAATTTGCGCTTTTTCGTCGGGAAAGAAAAGGGTCAGTCTTTCGTGACGTGTGTTACGTAATTACGGGCTCCCCAATCGGCATCCGGTAATGCGCCCTTCTGGTACGAGTATGTCGCGCCGTGTGGACAACAGTCGCCAGCGTTAGAGGTAAAACGGGTGGTGTTCTCGGATTTGGGAAACGCGCGCCCGGCCGTACCTTTCGGGAAGTTCATCAGGGACGCCAGAAACCCGCTTTCGCCCATCATCTTCATGGACTCCTTGCTCCAGTTCTCCAGCGCGTTGATCACCTGCACGCCCTTCACGTCGTGCCAGTCTATTTTCGACATCGGGTACTGCCGCAGCACTAACACGGTGTCCAGAATGCGCGCGATCAAATCGGGCGGTTTCTTCAGCGCCTTGACCGTGGCGATGTCACTCGCTTTTATGGAGTTCAGCGCGCTCACCGCCGCGTCCATCGCGGGCTGCGCTTTCTTCAAATCCGACTCCGCGTCCTCCTTGACCGCCGCGATCTCCTCCGCCTTCGCCGTGACGCCCTCCACGATGACGTTCACCTTCGCCTTTTCCTTCTCCGCGATCGCGGTGTTCGCGCTGATTTCCTTCAGCAAAGCAGCCGCCTCTGCCTGCGCCGTGGCCAGGTCCTTGTTCTTCGTGGTCAAATCAACCTGCATGGTTTTGACGTCGTTTTTGGCTTCGAAAAGTTTCCGCAGGCCGTTGTTGATTTTCGTCGCCAGCGTCTGCGTGTCGCTTAGTTTCTTGGTGTACAAACTGCGGTACCCGTCGATGAACGAGAGGTACGACTTCGGGGTGACGTACACGTTCCGCCTGAATTTTTCAAAGTACTCCTTGCACGCCTTGGTCACCGCGACGTGCACGTTGCCCATGTGCTCCTGGAGCTTGAACTTGTCCTCGTCGGAACACGCCATGGGGAAGTCCCCGATGAACTTGGTGCTCACGGCGATGAGCGCTTCTTGGGGCCACGGCAGGAACCAGTCGATGGTGCATCCGTTTATTAATCCAGGGAAGTTCCGCGCGCGAGTCGCGAAGGCGTCGCCCACGGGCGAGAAGCACAAACACGTGTGCAGGTTGTCTCTTACCCTGGATAGGAAAAGCGCGTACAGGTTGTCCCACGTATCGATCATCTCCGGGAACAGCTTTTTCGCAACCGGGCGCATGTCGTTGACGATCATGTCCAGTTCGTCTTTGGGAAAGAGTCCGGCAACCTCGCCCGTCATCAGGATCTGGTTGATGAACTCCAAGAAACTCTCCTCCTTCACTTCCGCGTCGGTGAAAATGAAACACACCTTCTGGCCTTTCAACCCGGCGACTTTGTACAGGCTCTTCAAATCCTCGAACAACGCGGCTTGGTTGTACTGCTTGCTGATTGTTATTTGGAACGTAAACGCGCCAGACACGTACGCGGCTAACCTCGTGAGGGACTGCTTACCCGAACCCCCCACGCCGACTAACAAAGCGCTGCCGCGGTCCATCGCCAGCAGCCGCGCGATGCGCATCATGTGCTTCAGCGCGTC
>Ga0302126_10001358_pt1 | contig 14575 bp, 6 predicted proteins | sample CB4_20m_MG_FD_203108 | JGI IMG/M metagenome (GOLD analysis project Ga0302126, IMG submission 203108) | Marine microbial communities from Western Arctic Ocean, Canada - CB4_20m | ecosystem: Environmental > Aquatic > Marine > Oceanic | place: Canada: Western Arctic Ocean | collected 2017-09-24 | reverse complement strand
TATTCTATCCATCGCCGTAATAGTATGACTACTTTTCGTTTGCGTTCTTTTTTTAGTATCCGCCTCCGCGGCGTCTTTCGTCGTCGTCGTCGTACTCGCTAACCGTTTCGGCATTTGTTCGCCCCTTTTAACAAACGACGAATTCCCATTATCACCATCGTCATCATTAAAAAGTAATCCTTCATCTTCAGTCGCGGAAGAATACTCCGATTCATCTCCGTCGTCGTCTTCGCCTTTTTTCTCGTCCCGTTTCTTCCATCGCCTTTTGGCAACCATCGCTTCTTCTTCCTTAGCCGCGTGCGCCGTTTCGATCCACCAGTAGTACTTCGCCCTGGCAATCAAAGCGACTAAAACACACGTCCCTACCGCGGTCGCGACCTTCTTTATCTTTCGCTGATACGTCATTTTCAAACCTTTTTTTGCTCTCGATTTCTTCGAGACTTTTCACGGACTTTTCCCTAATCAATCCCTAACGTGGTTGTTTTCTACTCATTACACATCATTGCCGTTCTGTATCTAAAACACCTCTTGGTGCTCGCAGTACTGCCTTGATGGCGAGAAACCAAAAACACACACTCTCACACACACAGAAAGGAAACACTCTCACTCTCACTCACATACGTATGCAGTAGCAGTAGTGTGCTATGTATTAAAACTGCACTGTTTGTGTGGTTCAATAAGTGCAACAAACAAAGCAACGAAACGAATTTGGAACTCCTACAATCTCTCTCGAGAATACTTAAAACTGTGTATATCTAAATCACGCCTTCGCTCGCAGTACCGACCAACCGCATGAACCGCTTCTTGTACGTGTACGCAGTAGCAGTAGTGTGCTATGTATTAAAACTGAAACTGTTTGTGTGGACCAATAAGTGCAACAAACAAAACAAATAACAAGCGAAACTAATTTTGGAATTAATATCTCTCGCGTCATAAAAATATCCGCGTCACATAAAAACTGCGTTTATTAAATAACAACGCGAAGTCGTCCACTGCATCGCAAGCACGTTCGCGTTCATAAAAAGTCTCTCTCAACGAAGAAGAACTTTTGGAAACATCTCCTTTTCCGCTCGCGTTTATTCACATCCTTCTTCGTCGAAAGAATCCAAACGACGCAGCAGGCTGTTACTACTTTGTTCAAATAAGAAGAAGAAGAAGAAGAAGAAGAAGGAGGATTAAAAGCAGATCACGAGCGATAATGCCAATCACTAAAGTGCGTCTTGGCGTCTGCGCGATGAACAAGAAATCACAGTCGCAGCAAATGCGCGCGATATTGCAACGCCTCGAACAGTTCAACGAATTCGATATCGTGCAATTCACGGATGAGTGCATTTTACGCAAAGCGGTCGAGGAATGGCCCGAATGCGACGCGTTGATCTCGTTTTATTCGCGCGGGTTTCCGTTAGAGAAGGCACACGCGTACGTCGTGCTAAGGAAACCGTTCATGGTGAACGACGTGACGAGGCAATGGACGTTGTTAGATAGGAGATTAGTGTACGAGACTTTGATAGAGCATAATATTCCTGGTACGCGAGCGCGTCTGCGTGTGTGTGTGTGTGTGTGTGTGTGTGTGTGTTTTGAGAAGTATGCGAGAGCGCGCGATCGGTTCGGTTTCGCACATAGCGGTTTCGTAGTGGTTCCACGCAACGCAATCGCGGGATCATGAATTGATTCGGATGAGGCGCGTTGGCCGCGTCGGAATTTTGTTTTACGCTTCGTATATGTTTTTTTTTGATTTAATTTGATTTGTTTTGCTTTGCATGATTATGATTACGATCGCGAATGACTGATTAACGCGTTGTCTTTTCTTTCTCCGTTCGTTTATACGTTTATGAAGTCCCGAATCACGTGTTCGTGAACCGGAAAGAACCGTCGAAATTACACGACGACGAAGAATTGATGCAGAAGCTTAAGAAAGATCCGAAAGCGATATCGGGCGTAGAGTTTCAAGAAGTCGAGGATTTCGATGAGAAGGAAGATTACGTAGAGTTTAAAGGGAAGAGGATATATAAACCGTTCGTTGAGAAACCAGTCGATGCAGAGAATCATAATATATCGATTTATTATCCGCATACGGTTGGCGGAGGACATAAGGAATTGTTCAGGAAAATTGGGAATAAGAGTAGTACGTATTATCCGCCGCCGACGGCGGTACAGAAGAGAAACGTCAATAGCGATGGTACGGTGGTTGTTGGAGATGTTACTGGTAGCATTGTCGATGATGATGTTAGCGCGAAACAATTAGAAGAGGTGGAGAGGATGATGGAAAAGATGGAGGCGAATAAGAAAATGGGCAGTAACGATTCTTTAATAGGGAGCGTAATCAAAGAGCGGAAAACGAAAACAGACGTCGTTGATAATAATAACAAGAAAACGAAGAAGAAGAAGAAGAAGGAAAGTAGTATATCAGATGGTAATAGTAATAGCACAACAAGTGATAGTGCTACTACGACAACGATAACTACTAGTGATGATAATAAAACAAACGACGAAGAAGAAGGTGAAGAAGAGGATGATGATGACGAAGAGTTTGTTACGTATTCTAGAGTGCGAAGATCGACTTCGTTCATTTATGAAGATTTCATGTCCACGAACGGTACGGACGTCAAAGTATACACTCTAGGACAGGATTACGCACACGCCGAGGCTCGGAAATCACCAGTTGTTGACGGTAGAGTCTTGCGCGACGCAAACGGTAAAGAAGTTCGGTATCCTGTGTTACTTTCACCCGAAGAGAAAGAAATCGCGAGACGCGTATGCATTGCGTTCGGTCAAAATGTATGTGGGTTTGATTTATTGAGAGCAAAAGGCAAAAGTTACGTGTGTGACGTGAACGGCTGGAGTTTTGTGAAAGATTCGAAGAAGTTTATTGAAGACGCGGCGTTATGCCTTCGTGCAATGATTTTGAAAGCCGTGAGGCCAGATCACGTGAATATCAAAATGGCAGAAAAAGACGCAGAATCGTTAATTGCGGGTCGTTCGCTCAACACCGATGATGAGTACGACGATACTGCTGCCGATAATATTTCGAGTTCTATGAACAACGATAATCATTTAACTACAAAGCCGGAAGAATTACGAGCCGTGCTCGCGGTTATTCGCCACGGCGATCGAACGCCAAAGCAAAAAATGAAGTTGCGCGTACATCAAAAGCCTTTACTCGATTTACTCATGCGATGCACGAACGATCACACTCGTAAACAAGCGAAATTGAAAACCCCCGAACGGTTACAAGAACTTCTTAGCATATGTCGTTCGATTTGGGAGCAAGTGAAGAAAGAATCAGAAGCTATTCTCTTCGAAGGCGTTGAAAATTACACAGATTTGAATACTGCCGCTGTGCAAGGAAACGCGGAAGATCATCCGCAGCGCGTGCAAGCAAAAGAAAATTTAGACGGATGGCGACAAGTGATTGCGATTTTGGAAGAGGGTGGGCATTTTTCTGGCATTAACAGAAAAGCGCAATTGAAACCGATCTCGTGGGTCACTACGGTTGATCCAAATAATGGACGAAAAGTAGAGAAAGTCGAGTCCGCTTTACTCATCTTAAAATTTGGTGGTGTTTTAACTCATTTAGGTAAGAATCAAGCCGAAGTGCTCGGGAAAGATTTTCGTCAGCGCATGTATCCTCGTGGGAATTATTATCCAACGGATTCGGACGGTCTGTTGCGTTTACATTCGACGTATCGTCATGATTTGAAAATCTACTCTTCAGATGAAGGTCGCGTTCAAATCACAGCTGCCGCATTTGCAAAAGGTTTGTTAGCTCTTGAAACACACAAGGGAGAATTGACTCCTATTTTAGCATCTCTGGTCACGAAGGACGCGAAGTTATTGGATTTCGTCACGCACGAAGTTGAAACGGAGATTTTACACGCGAAGAATAAGCTTTATCGCATGATGACAAAAGTAGATGATAGTGACTCACACCAATCGGGAACGCCGAGATCACCAATAAAGATTGGTTCACCTCCGAATGACGATACTAATAATTCATCTTCAAGATTGAGACGTTCGAGATCTGAGGGACAGATGAGATATATACGACGAACGAGTAGTCTCGGCAACGAGAGCGACGAGGTTGGCATGCTGGGAAAATCAACGAACGAAAACTCCAAACCACGAGCCGATGGAGGGGATGATATTCAAGAAGATAACGAGTACGATGAAATTGTCACTCAAACGCAAGGACTGTTCAACGTCGAGAGATCTGAAAATTCGTGGCTCATTGCTGATCGATTGGCCGCATTTGACCGAGGGAAGCTTTTGGACTCGCATTATTTCTTGAATTCTATAGAAGGCGAATATAATCAAGTCGATGATTTCGTGCTCTCTGGCGTGCCTTCATCGCCATTGAATAAGCTCAGGCGCGTCTTTGAGCTCGTGCACAGTATTTCCGCGCAACTTCTTGAAATGGCGTCTAGATTAAACGATAAATTGAAAGCGAGGAATAGATGGCGTAAAGTTCTAATCGCGCTTGGAAAAAATCGAGGATTGAGAGGAAACGCGTTACCCCCGGACACGTGGGTTGATACGTTAACGTACTTTTCAGCCACGGCTCCGAGAGGATCGGCGCCTACGAGCAACACGCTCGAGATTCCGGGAGGGGGAGAAAGCTTTTTACTAATGCATACTCGATGGAAGAAACTTGAAGAAGATTTATTCCATGGTCGTAAAGAAACGTTTGATATTTCGAAAGTGCCAGATGTTTACGATGCAGCGAAATATGACTCGATTCATAACGCGCACTTAAAGCTCGAAGGTTTGAGAGAGTTATACGTGCTCAGTAAAGAGCTCGCAGATTGTGTCGTACCGAACGAATATGGAACTCATCCGATTTCAAAGCTTCGAATCGGGGCGACCATCGCCGGTGGATTGTTAGGAAAGCTTCTTGCGGATATGAACAACACGAGAGAAGAATCGTATGCCGTGGAAACGAGCAAGAAGAAAAGGGCCTCGTCCGTTCTTTTCGGAGGAGAGAAGAGCAGTACCAAAGACCGCTATAACGATGATGACGACGATGAAGAGGAAGACGCGCCGACGCGTTTGAACATGCGCTACGCGACTGAGAAGAAAGTGCATTCGCCATACAGACATGTTCGAACGCGATTATACTTCACGTCAGAGTCACATTTGCATTCAATTCTGAACGTTCTGAAATATGCGCACTTGGAAGAAAACTTGAAGCGTCATGCGAACGGGAACCGTAATTGTAAGTCAAGCGTCGGTGTTGGTCAAAATCTATCTCACGCCGCGAATTCACCTAGAAGTCCTTCGAAGCCGCCAAGACCTCCATCTGCGTCTTCTGCGGACGTTTCTTTCGACTCAAAATCTATGGACTTTGACGATACTACTTATACCAACATCATCAACAACAACAACAGCGACGACGTGAAAAAACCGCTCGTCATAGAAGGTCTCGATGATTTCCTTGGCGAGCGCTCGAGAGAGTTGGACTATTTGACGCACATCGTATTTCGTATGTACGAGTGCTTCCACGTCCCGCCAGACGACCCTCTTCGCTTTCGCGTCGAAGTCATGCTTTCTACTGGTGTTTGCCTAGACCCGTTCACGACGAATGTTTGCGAATCTTTTCGAAACTCTGTAAATGCGTTGGAAAAAGAGGGTCCAGTTGAATCCACGCCAGTCCTAGATCGAGTGCAATTGCAGAACGATTCGGTGAATGAAAATCCATACTTGACTTTGGATACTTTGGAAAAATACTTGAATGGATTTCGGAGAGCAAAGCCGGAGAAGCATAATAAAGGAACTAATACTACGAATAACAGTAACAGTAACAACAACAAGTACATGAAAAATTCCAACGAAACGGATTCTCCTAGTCGCAAATTTTTCACGCCCGGTGATTTGATTTAGGTGCGTAGTCAGTTAATTATTGAAATTGAGCTTTCGCTCGATTAGTCTTCTTTTGATTACATACTCCGCTAAATAATAAGATAACGAAATAAACTATACTAATATTTTTTATATATTAATCTCCGTTTTCCCAAACAAGCATCGTTCTCTTACCAACCATGACGTCGACTAACTGACCGACGCGAGTGAAAACGTTCTCTTGAACGTACGGCACGCCGTACTTTTCACAGATAGCCTTCACTTTTGGCGCAGCTCTTTGATAACATCGCATGGACATATCCGGCCACATGTGATGCTCGATTTGGTAGTTCAACCAACCGTGCATGAAATCGTTTACGTCGCCCCCGGTGCGAAAGTTTGCAGAACCGATCACGGCACGCATGTAAAAATCATCCGATCTTGGTTTTGTTTCCGACTCGAATCGGTAAATGTCGTCGCCGACGTGGTTCGTTGCAATGACAATGAATGAGTGCAAGTTCGTAAACAAGTCAGCCAACATCATCGTTGCAAGCGTGGCAGTGGCCATTTGCGCGCCACCGATGGCATAGCCAACGGCTGGCAAAACTGCAAATTGGAAAGATGCGTACGGCGCAAAGCACTTGATGGTTTCCATGATTGCCCCAAAATTACCTCTGAATCCAGACTGAAATACAGTTAAAATCGTAGATGGCATACTTCCAGTCGTAAACGGTTGATAACCAGATTCACCTTTCTTCTCAGCCTCTCTAGCTCTTCTCGCGAATAATTCCTTCATCGTGTTTGGGGCGTAATAAAACCACTTCCAAATCACCGAGAGCGCGGCGACTTGCACGTACTTCATAAACATTGGCATATCGCCTTCTCTCGTAGTCTTCATGTTACGCTCGACTAAATCTGGATCAGCGTCTTCGCCGAGTTGGTAATGATGCAAGTGATTATGCTCAACGTCCCAAGCTTCCGGCATCATCCAATCCATCCAGTCAATTATTCTGTTCCACGGTCCTCTTGCAAACTTTCTGCGGTGAAATCTCCCTTTTATTTCATTCCCTTCAGTCATCGCAGCGTTATACCCACCATGGCACACGTGATGTCCAACCATGGTCCATCTCGCGCAAATAGCCGTCGAAACCATAAACGCACCGAGTACGTTCGCCCCAAACACTTGCGCTAAACCGAGTTGCGGTAACAAAAACGTCACGCCGAGGCCTCCGTAATAGCACATGTTCGCCCAGGACAAAATCTTCTTCAAATGCTTCACGTCCTCTTCGTAATACTTCTCCGATCGTTGCTCTTTTTCAACCTTTTATTCATACGCGTACGTTTTCAGAGAGAGAGAGAGAGTGAGAGAGAGAGAGATATAAAAGTCAGTTTGTTTTCTCCCCACGCGTTCTTCCTTCTCGGTGATCGTTTTCCGAGCGAGAGCGAGATCTCGTCCAATATCTCTAAATCCCAACCCCACTGACACATCCCTTAAAGCGTTCAAAATCATAAAAAACGAATATAGACTATGTACACATAAAACAATACTCTAAATCACAAACCTCCCTGATCTCCTTCGCCCAAGCGTGCAAATCGAACGACTGCCTCCACTTCCCGGTCTCGCGATAAACGATCTCATCGTTCATTTCTTGCGTTTCCGGCGAAGGCATCGCAATCGCGCTTAAGCTATTCGATCTGTTCGATGACGTCTGCTTTGGAAAGATCTGATTGGTTTGAATGGTAGCGCGCAGAACTTGGCCGAGCGATAACGAGCGAGAGGATTTATTAGGTCGTTCAGCAGAGGCGCGACGCGATCGAATTTGCAGAGTCGCTTGGTGAGGTTTAATCGCGTTTATCATCGTCGTCGTCATGGATGGTTTATTTATTTATGAAGGGGAGGGATAGTCTTTTGTGAGGTAGTTTTTAAGGTTTAGGGTTTCGGTGTATTTGAGAGTGACGTATTAATATAATGATTATAGCGCTAATTTTTAACGAGCTACTGACGAGGACGATCGCGATGATCAATGAGCGACAGAAGCGGAAAAAGCGACGTCGGGTGAGGATAGATCTTCGCCGAGGAACGATAGGACGTCTTTCAAGGCTGAGATGAACGCGTCGACGTCGCGGGCGTCGTTGTATATGTACAACGAAGCGCGAGCGCTGCCCGAGCAGTCGAGATATCTGTGCAACGGTTGCGTGCAATGATGACCGCTCCTGCAACCGACGGCGTGCAGTTGATCGAGTAAGGTGCAAATGTCTTGGCAGTTTACGTTTTGGACGTTGAACGCGCATAAAGCGGCGCGACCGCCGCCTAAGGCGGTTTCAGGTTTTGGGCCGTATATTCTCACGCCCTTGATTTTCGAGAGTTCTGAGTATAAATATGCCCCTAGTTCGAGTTCAAACCTGTGAACTCTGTCCATGCCTATTGCTGATAAGTAATCGCAAGCGGCGCCTAGAGCGACGGCTTCGGCGATCGCTGGCGTACCAGCCTCGAATCTTCCAGGCGGTAAAGCGTACGTTGATTTTTCTAAATAAACATCTTGTATCATTTCGCCACCGCCCATCCAAGGGGGCATTTGTTCTAATAATTCGTATTTCCCCCAGAGAAAGCCGATACCGCTCGGACCGCACATTTTATGCCCCGATGCGACTAAGAAATCGACGCCTAATTCTTGCACGTTAACTGGCATATGCGGCACTGACTGACACGCATCTAATACGACTTTTGCATCGAATTTCTTCGCTATTTTCACAATCTTTTCGACGTCCGAAGTGAACCCGAGCACGTTAGAGACGTGCGGCAAAGAAACGATCTTCGTCTTTTCGTTCACTACTTTCTCCAACTCTTCTAAATCGAGCTCTTCGTTTTCGTTCAACTTTATGAAAACAATCTTCGCCTTTTTCCTTTCACACAAAAGCTGCCAAGGCACTATATTCGAGTGATGTTCGGCCACGGATAACACGATCTCGTCGCCTTCGCGCACGAACTTCTCGCCAAACGTATTCGCGACTAAATTAATCGCCTCGCTCGCGTTCCTCGTAAACACAATCTCTCGATCGCTTCTCGCTGCGACGAACTGCCCAACCTTCGCTCGAGCGCGTTCGTACTCATCCGTCGCTTTCGCCGATAAGTAATGCACTGCCCTGTGCACGTTCGCGTTGCTCTGTCTATAAAAATTCGAATGCGCTTCCAAGACCTTCGTTGGCTTCTGCGACGTCGCCGCGCTGTCTAAATAAATCACGGCCATGCCTTGTTCGTTCTTCGTGTTCACGATTATCGGGAACTCTTTCCTTACTTCGTCCGATAACGATAACGCTTCACTAGTACTAGCACTACTTCTACTCAAAACATGTTCCTCTGTATCGTTCGTTTCGTTTATCGCTCGTGCTGCATAGGCTCGTTTTTGGATCAAATTCTTCTTCGTCTTTTTCTTCCGTTTTGTATCGAAAAAATCGAATCTTGTTTGGAACGCGTTCACGAGCAGTCCGCGTTTGAAGCGATAGAGAGTCGCAGTGGATTTTCTGTGGCCATAGCTCTCGAGGGAGATCGATGGATTGTTCTTCGTGAACGAGTTCGTTGGCATTTTCTTTGCGTGTTTTGAGGAACTCTTCTTCTTCTTCTTCTTCTCATTTTTTGTGTTTTGTGTAGAGTTTAGGGTTTCCAACCCTACTAGGGAGAGGAAGCACACCGGAGACGGAAGCGCGGAAAGAAGAGCGCGCGAATCGGTTCGAGACGAGCGTGAGAGCATTGGTTCGCATGCGAACGCGCGGAGAGAATTTTGAAGGAAGTGATAGTACGAATCGGTTCGAGACGAGCGTTCGAAGCGTAGTATTTCCATGGAATAGTTTTTTACTTAATTTCGTCTCTCGCGACGTAGCGCCAGCCTTCCGGTAACGAACTATTCGCTCTGGTGCAATCGTCGTCGCTCATGGGCGCGGTTGATGGAGCGCGCGAACCGTTTTGGGAAGAGGTTCTTATGGAGCCTCGTTTGCCGCGCGACGTGTTTCTGGCGTACGCCGTCGAACGCGCCTTCTTTGGAGTACCTTGCGTCGACCCAGGGTGCGAAAGGTCTTTGAGGTACGCGCCGTGTAAGATTGGCGAAGGAGTTTTATTGCTCACGTTGTTTGCGTTGTTGTTGTTGTTGGTGGTGGTGGTTTCTCCATCTGCAGCTGCGACGTGCGAAAGCATCGCTTGGCGCGAGAGGTGATCGTTCCCATCTTTCAGGGACGATAAAGCTCCAGAGGCATTTCCTTGCGTTCCATTTCCGACAATCGAGTTTCCATGATGATGGGTTTGAGTGTTGTTACTGTTTATGGCGTTAATGGTCTCGCATTCTCTTCGCATAGAATCGCGCATTGCTTTCAGAGCGGCAAGCATGGAGATTTTACCACGTTTGCCATCAGCAGAAGCGCGAACAGTTTGTACCATCACCTCGTTTTCGTTCTCAGTCGATAACCTTGTAGGTAAAACACCTTTACTTTCATCTTTTTCGCGTTGCACGGGAGTATGACGATCGCAATACGCGCGCGGTTGGCGTTTAGAAGAGCCACTGCCGTCGTTGAACCTTGCGTGCCAATCAGCCGCACGAGCGCAGCATAAATGAAAACGCGCTCGACAACTTCCATACGCGCACGTCGCAGCGCAACCACCCCTTCGAGAATAACACAACGTACACGAATTCGAAAGAATTGAAGTTGGTGTTTCAATCTGCGACGATAAATTGGCAATATCATCTTTGTTATTATTATTACTATTATTCGACGTCGTCGTCGTCATCGTCGTTGGCGTTCCAGAAAACTGAATTGTACCGCCAAAGATTGCTGGATTTATCTCGACAACATCCGCGAATGGATTCGTCGTCGCGCCTCTAACAAGTTCAGCGCACGACACGTGCACCCATGCTGTAGGCAAAGAATGTTGAGGTACGCTAGCTACCGCTGTTTGAGATGCTGGGAGTGTCAACGAAGATTTCTTCATTGCGCCGAGCTTTGATGGACATAAAATACACGACACGTTTTTTCCATGCGCGCGAATCTTCTCGTCAACTGAAGTCAACAAAGGAGAGTGTGCGGTTCTCTTTTCTGCTTCAGGCCATGACCCGTATCCACTTCCGTGATTATGCGAGCAAACATCACACAAAAACAGTTTATGCTTCTCGTTCTTTTGCAATAAGGTTCCATAGCATCCATCATGAACGGTGACATCACATCCGAGACATCGAAAAAGAACCCTATCTTTAACAAACTTAGAGGCTAAACATGAATTCGCGCAGACGTTGCACGTGTCCAAAACCATCCGATCCGTCGAAGCGTGGAGAGGATCGAGGAGCTGGAATAAACTTCTCGCATCGACTATATTTGGCTGTAATTTCGGTTGTTCGCTGAATGAATTCTGCTTAGTATCAAGTAAGGCGGCAGTTTCTTTCGGGTTCGTTCCGAAAAATCCTAAACCTCTCAAACCTAGAACTTGCAAAGCTGCATTTGCTAAAGCTACACCTCGTCGCGGACGCGCAACAATTGCCGATTCATCGGGCATCTGTAATACACCATCAGGAAGAATTAAATTATCGGCGTTTCCGGTTGCCGCGGCAACTTGCTCGCCAAGTCTTCTTCGAAACGCCTGGCGCGTGGATTCTTCCGCTGCCGCTGCAGCTTTTTCGAGTGCTTGTTGTTGATCTTTTACACGCTTTTCGCGTTTTTCTTTTCTTCTCGCTTCGCGAATCGTATGAACAAACGCATTAGCTTCACTAATACCGATATATCTGTTGTCTAAAATGATCGCCTCTTCTTCAATTTTACCGGTAATTTCTTGAAAGAACGTTGTCAAATTTGATCGATTAGCGTTGATTTGGTACAAGAGCTCGTACTGGCAAGTAAGTAGCTCGTTCTCAACATCATCACACGGCACGCATGAAACGAGTTCTGGATTGTTCAAAAATAACTTGTGTAAACGTTTCAGTTCATCCTTCGCGTCTAAGAGAGCGTTTTCGCCTTCTTCGTCGTCACTTTCTTTGTCTGCGGCAAAGCCTTGCATGGGGACCACGGCCAAGGAAGGAAAGTTCTTTCTGTTCCCGAAATCAGGCGAGAATGGCGATTTTGCGGCGCGCTTCAGAATGACTTCGTTGTTGTCTACAGCGGCGGCAGCGGATTTTTTATTTCTTCTAATTTTCTTATTTGAAACGTATGACTTTTGCTTTTCTTCGTCTTCCTCGACAATCACTGCTTTTCTCTTTTTCTCTTCTTTAATTTCTTCAAGCACGCGCTCACGCAATTTCTCACACCGAAACTGCGCATCGTCCGTGCCACACGTCATTTTCGCATGCGAAGATCCTTTTTCGCATACCGCGCACGCTTTTACTCTTTTTGCCCCCTTTGCTTTCATTGATTTCTTTTTCAGAGCCGCGCCTTGTTCTTTCTTGGTGTTCTCGTCGTCAAATGCGTCCTCGTCCATGTCTTTAAAACATGGCGTTTTAAACGCCGATTGCATGAGATGTAATGTGTGCGGATGAGCTGCTTCACCCAAAGCTATGCGCTCGACTGCATCGTGATCGCCAGATGTTCCAAACGTTGCGTTAATTCGATTTTGAAGTTGTTGTTCCTTTGCCAATATTTCTAGTTTCGTTTCTAAATAGCCACTGCCGCGAATGGAAGTATTTGTTGTATCTTCACTTTCATCATTGGTTTGTTCTATTTTTACCTCTCCATCACTTCGTTCTTGTTTTATTTGCATCGCTTGTAATTCCTCTAGTTGCTTCAATTTTGCTTTCGACGTCCACGCACTTTTTTTACCTCCCCGCTTTGAGCCACCGCCCCTGCGTTTCTTCGGAAGCTTTCCAGCACCCATAAACTTCCCTCCCGGGCCAAACGTTCCTGAATCGTTCATATCGTTTGTTATGATGACATCTTTATCAAATTTCTTCCGATGGTTTTCGATGGCTTCTTTTCTTCTTTCAACAATTTTCACGACTATTTCTGCGAGCCAAATCCGTGCGCGCATTATAATCAAATCTTCTTCAGTCTTTTCCTTTTCTTCAACACATTCGACTTGTTTTGACATTCGAGAGCTAGATCGAGATGCGACTTTCTTAGGAGGCGTTTTCATCCATCGATCTCGAGCACTCTCGTCACCGTTGAAAACATTTCCTAAAAATGAATCCGCAATATCTTCGTCTTCTTCTTTATCCTCATCGTCATCGTCGTCATCGTCGTCTTCTTCGTCGTCGCTCTCTTTCCTTAACATGTTTCCTATTTCTTTTGACATTGTGAAAAATGCAAAACATAACTCTCGAATTTCATCGTTTGTTAAACATGCAAACGATTGCGTCGCTCTCGTCGCTTCATCCCCTAAGGGTTGAAAAGCTTCCAGCGGCGGCGGCGGTAAAAGCAGTGCGAACGGATTCGTCAACGACGGAGCATTCTGTTGTTGTATTTGTGGTGAAATGTTGTCTCCTGCTCCATGCGAAGATGTCGTTGCTAATTCGCCGGCACTAGAACGTATTTTTTTCTGCGCTTCCTCCATGTCCACGTCTTCAACTTCTACGGTGTCATCGTCGTCATTAATAGTAGTATTGTTCATAATTACGGTCTTTGCTCCGATTGGTGGTATCTTCAACGCCGCATCATCTCTCCAATTCTTCGTCGGCAATATTCTCGCAACATCGTTAGCTCTCAATCTCCTGAAAACCTCTTCGGACCATCGCCACCACGAGGACGTTTTCTTCATCGGTAGCTGCAAAGTATGTTTAATCGCTCCACTATTACGCTTGCCCTTTTTATTATTATTATTGTTATTATTATCTACTAATTCTTTCAAGCTATTATTACTCGCGGGATGATTACCTCCTAATTGACTATAACTTCCAATACTTCTCAAAGCCGTCGCTTGCGCGTTCGCTTGCGCGTTTGGATTCCTCTTCTCCGTCTTCTTCTCCATCTCATCAATAGCATGCGCCTCGATTAATGTATACGTAGACCTCTTCTGGCCATCGAATATTCCGCTCCCTCGCGGAAGCTGTGGTAGCTCTAAGATCTCGTGTTGCCTGAACAGCTCTTCCTCTAACGCGTCTAATCTGAATTCAACTGGAACGTCCTGTTGTTTCTTATTATTTTGCGCGCTCATTTTGATCAATTTAACTCCCTCAATTTTCCTCAGAAATCGCGCAAAACTTCGCTAAAAGTTCAAGTGTTCTACCACGGTTCCGAATATATACTTTTTATTGATTACCACGACGTCTTCGGTATCCTTTTCAATAGTTTCGATCCTCCTCTTTTTCTCACAATCTCTTCTCTCACAAGCTCACAATCTCCTCTTTGCTATTTGGGGAAAGATCTCGACTCGCTTTTTTTTGAAAGTACTGTCTCGCGAAGAAGAAGACCTAAAAAAGAGAAAAGAAAACCGCCTCGCGAGCACTCACAAACTACAAGCTACTGCTGGTACGCAGTTCCACGTCCTCGTTCGTTCTTTATTTCGCGCCTTCAAAAGTCCGTTTCTTTTTAGATTTCTCTTTTAAAAATGCGTAATTTTGAGGTTTTTTGTTTCCCCATCAGCATACATAAATGGTTAACAATTTGAAGAGAACTGATACCGTAAAATCGTCAGAAAATGCACGATTACGAACTACACGGCGTACAGAATGCTATGAAATTTGTTCGTTGAATAGATTGGCGCAGTTCAAACATTTTCTTCTCGGACGAGTTCTGCTAAATATGGCTCAATCGCATACTTTCAGTGAACATTAGT
>Ga0302126_10001349_pt1 | contig 14617 bp, 13 predicted proteins | sample CB4_20m_MG_FD_203108 | JGI IMG/M metagenome (GOLD analysis project Ga0302126, IMG submission 203108) | Marine microbial communities from Western Arctic Ocean, Canada - CB4_20m | ecosystem: Environmental > Aquatic > Marine > Oceanic | place: Canada: Western Arctic Ocean | collected 2017-09-24 | reverse complement strand
ACTGGTAAAAAGTATGATGATATTAATACCCGAGGCACAATCTCCAATGCCTTAAAAATATTTAATCAGTTACTTCTAAATGGGATTCGTTACATACCAAAATATGATATAATACTGAAGGAGCTTACCGCAGAAAATACACCTATTTTAAATATTGATGGAATAGATTTAACTGATAAGTTAAAAGATAATAGTAATAAAGATTATTTAGGTTTAGAGAAAATATTGTTAGAAAGTAAGTTGACTGTTTTAGGAAACTACCTTAAGCCTAAAACAATTATATATACCTATTTTACAGACAAAGACAGAATACCAAAAAGGGTTGCTAAGTATGTAAAATCTAAAGGATACTCTTACGCCCTTTATATTGGAGAGAAAAGCACAGCAGAAAGAGAACAAAGTAAGCGTGATTTTATTAAGGGAGATGTAGATATTTTAATAGCGTCCAGAACAATTGGAACCGGTGTAGATGGATTACAAAATGTTTGTAATAGGATGGTATTATTAACGCTTCCCTGGACAGACTCAGAGTATACACAATTAAAAGGACGTATATATAGACAGGGTAGTAAGTTTGGAGATGTTGAGATTGTTATCCCACAAGTGTATGTAGACTTGGATGATAAAAGATGGTCTTGGGATAAACAGCGATTACAGTTAATTAGAGAAAAGAGGACTCTTGCTGATGCGGCTGTTGATGGTATTATACCTTCAAAGCATATCCCTACAAGACAGAAGTTGTGTTCTGATTCACTACAGGCACTAAGATCTTGGAAAGAAAGAGTGAATGATGGTAAGGTAACTTCTGTAGAAAGAAGTGATTTGGTTTTACCATTAAGACCTGAAATTGTTGAATACCTGAGAGCTTCTTTAGGAGACTTCTCAGAGATGAATAAATCTTGGAGTACAACAAGGTCTGAAAACACATTTAAGCGACTTAAAAATAATGAAAAGGAATGGTTTTATTACCATGATATGTATAAGAAAAGAAGAGAGGATTGGGATGAAATACCATATCTTGAAATCGCTAAAAAGATAAAGGAAAGACCAGAATGGATTGTTGCAGACATGGGGTGTGGAGAAAACTTATTATCAAAAGAGGTTACAAACAAAGTACATGCTTTTGATTATGTTGCTATTAATAAAGATGTTACTGCATGTGATATGAGTTCAATACCTCTTCAGGACAATGAAATTGATGCCATTGTGTTCTCTCTTTCTCTGATGGGGTCTAACTATTTAGATTACATAAAAGAGGCTTTTAGAGTTGTGAAACCCTATGGAAACCTATTTGTTTGTGAGCCAAAGAAGAAGGTTGAAAAACGACTTGAAGCATTGAAAAAAGAAATAGAATCAACAGGGTTTAAAATTGTTGAGGTTACTACAAGCTCACAATTCATATACATACACGGAATTAAATTATGAAGTATTATAGAATAATTCCAGGGGGTAAAAGCGCTTATTTAAATGATTGCCTAAAAGGAGAATTTATAGGTATAGATTTTGACTTAAAAGATGAATTGTCAGATTTTATTAATTACGACTGGGAGGCTTTTAAAAAGAAATTTAAACCATATTATAAAAACTTAAATCCAGAAAAATCTAACATAGCTATTGGTCTTCATGCTGGAAGTGTTCATGCAGTTTGTGTATACTTATCTAAAGGCGATATAATTCTTTGTCCAGATGGAAATGGAGTGTATCATGTTGGAGAAATTTCTTCTGATTATTATTTTGTAAAAGGAGAAGTTCTTCCTCACAGAAGAAAAGTAAATTGGCACAGTAAAACAGTAAATAGAATTGACATGAGTAAAGCTCTTCAAGGTTCTACAGGTTCTGGTTTGACTCATTGTGACCTAAATGGGCATGCAGAGGAGATTGAAAAATTGATTGATGGTAATCGATTACCTTCTATTGTATCTACTGATAAAACTATCGAAGACCCAACAGAGTTTGCATTAGAAAAACATTTAGAAGATTTTTTAGTTAAGAATTGGAAAAGTACTTCTCTTGGAAAAGAATATGATATTTATGAACTTGATGGTGTGAGTGTAGGACAACAATTTCCATCAGACACAGGGCCATTAGATATCTTAGCAATAAGCAAGGATAGAAATACGTTTTTAGTGGTGGAACTTAAAAAAGGACGTGTAAGTGATAATGTTGTTGGTCAAATACAGCGTTACATGGGTTATGTAAAAGAAGACTTAGCAGAACCTCATCAAGAAGTAAAAGGCATTATAATAGGCTCTGAAGATGATATTAGAATAAGAAGAGCGTTGTCTGTTACAACTAATATTGAGTTTTATAAGTATAAAGTAAATTTTAAACTACATCAATAATTATGAAAAAATTAATTTGGGTTTTAAATATTATACAATTTTTGATTGTATACTTTTTAGTTTTCTGGCTTTTACAAGCAGGTTTTATTGTCTATCCTGGGCCAAGTGGCTTATCTATTGAAGGATTATGGCCTGCAATATCAATTGGAATCGCAGGTATACCTTGGAGGTATTACAAAAGATTTTCATTGTTTATAATTTCAAAAAGAATGAAAGCACCTGCTGAGGAAGTTGTTACTGAAGAAGCTTCCATTACTAATGAAAGGAAAGATTTGAGCCAAAGTAAAATTAAAAGTTCTGGAGTTTTAAACACTTTCTTTTTCGGTTATCTTTCACTTAAATGGATGAGGTTGGTTAGAACATTGTTTATTCTTTTCTTAGTTTTGATTCCATTTTATTTGGACAAAAGACTGTTTTATTATGCTGAGATAGGCTGGAGTAATACGACGTATTTCTCAGGAAACTCTCCAGAAATTTTATTTTTTACACGTCTTCACGCGGATACTGTTTCAATTATGCTTCTGTTTTTATTTGCAGTAGCATTAAGCAGCTGGGTTATTAAACCGTTTGTTGTAAAAGACTAAACCATAGGCATATTTTCCTCCTTCAATTCAGCTATTTCTAAGCCTCTTAAGTAGGTTAGATGTTTATTTATATCTCACAAAATTACTTTTAAAATAAAACCTTTTTTTGCTTTCAGAGCTCCAATTTAAATTATAATTTAAGTACTTACTTGTTCCAAATAATAAATTGGAACAAATGTTTAGCCTTAATTTACCTCTCCATCTGTACAAATCTTTACTTTGCGCCGAACAATATCGATCCTTGTCTATATTCAAAAAAAAGTATAAATATAGTGTAAGTTTATAAAATCATTAAAAAATGAAAAATTTTTACCCAATTCTATGCCTAGTCATAGCATCTGTAACACATCTACAAGCTCAAGCCCCACAGGGTTTTAACTACCAAGCGACTGTTAGAAACACTACAGGAGAGTTGATTATAAACTCCAACGTATATTTTAAGTTTAATGTTATTCAGGGTTCACAAACAGCTGTTCCAGTTTTCACAGAAACACACTATGTTCCAACGGATGATTTGGGTCAAGTCACTTTAATAATAGGCGAGGGAACTGCCAATACAGGCGTGTTTTCAGAAATCGATTGGTCCTTGGGCAGTTACTATCTTGGCATTGAGTTAAGCATAAATGGAGATAATGGCTATGTGGCTATGGGGACCACACAACTACTCAGCGTGCCTTATGCCTTGTATGCAGCAAACAGTGGTAATGCCACACCAACAATACCTGATCTAGAAGCTGTACTCGCTGAAAACAACTCAGCGAATAACCAACAAATAAAAGACCTGCAAGACCCGACAGATCCACAAGATGCAGTAACAAAAAACTACACCTATTCAAAAGCAGAGGTTGATGCGTTAATAGCAAATCTTCAAAGTCAGATAGACAATACCGAGACAGCTTCAGTAACAGACATCGATGGAAACACCTATGACTACATCACTTACGGAGACCAGGTTTGGACCGTTGACAATGCCGCTATGGAAACGTACCGTGATGGAACACCTATTCCGCAGGTCACGGATGCCACAGAGTGGGCAAACCTCATCACAGGCGCTTGGGCATATTACAATAATGACCCATCAAAGCCAAGGTTTTATAATTGGTATGCGGTAATGGGCATCCACGATACTGACCCTGACACGCCTAACAAAGAATTTGCACCTGAGGGTTGGCACGTCTCTAGTGATGCCGAGTGGACGACTTTAGAGGAGTACCTCATAGCCAACGGTTATAATTATGATGGGACAACCACAGGAAACAAAATAGCTAAATCCATAGCATCTAATACAGGGTGGGTTAGTTCATCAACCACAGGAGTATCAGGCAATGACCAAAGCTTAAATAACAGCAGTGGCTTTAACGCCTTCCCTGAGGGTAACCGTAACGACAGTGGTTCGTTCCTCAATGAGGGTAGCAATGCGATCTTTTGGAGTTCCACTGAGACCAATACAAGTTACGCATGGAACCGCGACCTATACCTCAATAACAGTTACCTAAGCAGGGACCCCCCTAACGAGCAGAACGGCTTTTCAGTGCGTTTTGTTAGGGATTAAAAATCTTGACTCTTGACTCTTTAAGGGGGCTGCCTTGTGCAGTCCTGTCTTTTTAACTTTTGGAGATAGTATACTATCTTTAAATCATAAACCAATTTAACTCATGCGCTATATTATTTTAACTATTTTTCTTGCAAGCCTTTCAGGATTTAGTCAAACTATTTCAAAACAAGTAATCGGTCCTGGTGGAGGTGGTTTTGATACTGGCACCAGCAAACTGAGCTACACCACAGGTGAAGTAGTGGTGGGCGCTATGACTTCTGAAGATGGGAGCATACAATTAGGCAATGGCTATTATCCTTCTTTAGACTTATCAACTCTAAATACACAATCTCCAGAGCTAAAGCTCCAGGTGAAAGTCTATCCAAACCCAACCACAGAGGCCATTTTCATCACCCATCCCACAGAACAGTTCTTTGAGGTAAGGATTACAGACGTCAGCGGAAAACAAATTCTACAAACCCCACATCAAAGACAAGAACCCCTAAGTGTGCAAACACTAACGACAGGCACTTACTTTGTAACAGTGACTACAAAAGATTCAAAACAAACCAATACGTATAAAATTATCAAACAATGAAAAAGTTTTATATTTTCCTATGCCTAGCCATAGCAGCACTCACACAACTACAAGCTCAAACCCCACAGGGTTTTAACTACCAAGCGACGGTTAGAAACAGCGCAGGAGATTTAGTGGTCAGTACCAATGTATATTTCAAGTTTAATGTTATTCAGGACTCACAAACAGCGGATCCTATTTTCACAGAGACACACGAAATACTCACAGATGATTTAGGACAAGTAAACCTAATAATTGGACAAGGCACGGCCAACACAGGCGTCTTTTCAGAACTGGATTGGTCTTTGGGAAGTTACTATCTAGGCATTCAGTTAAGCATAGACGGTCCTAATGACTATGTGGCCATGGGAACGACTCAGCTTTTAAGTGTGCCCTATGCTCTATATGCAGCAAACAGTGGTAACACAACAACAACTCCTAATTTAGAGTCGGTTCTTGCACAGAGCAACTCAGCAAACAACCAACAAATAAAAGACTTGCAAGACCCTACGGAAGCACAAGATGCGGTGACAAAAAACTACACCTATTCAAAAGTAGTAGTAGATGCTTTAATTGCAGCAGCAGTTAATAACCTTCATAGTCAGATTAATGAAAATTTAAATTTACTAGAATTTCTAAAAGGTAAGGTGTATCGTAAAGATATTACTAATGGAGTAAGGTATGTCCATTTTGACTTATCTTATCTTGGCGAAACCCCATTGAATGGGGGTGATTTAATAGGTCAAGCATATTCGGGTTGGAGATTCTATGAAAAACAGAATGACAACCCTAATGAACAAGCCTGCTTTGAAGTTAACATATCTAACAGCGGGATCGAGCCCATGTACTTGCAATGGTATACGGACACGATTATTAATAATCCCCTGCAATTTAAATTAGATGGTATTTATGGTCAGACTTGGATTGTAACAAAGAATTCTGATGATACAATTAGTATAGACCACCTTTCCGGTTTAGAAGATGGCTATACAGAAATGACTATAGAAGAATTTATCGAGTTAGATTGCTTGTAACTATAGGCATGTCTTCTTCTTTTAATTCAGCTATTTCTAAACCTCTTAAATACCTGTAATTATTATGTAAGTATTTAACGTAGAATGAATATTGTTGAGGTGTAAAAATGGTATTTTATATTCATTTTATTTCTTAATACATTGTTTTACAAATCTTTATGTGCAATATATAAATATATAAGAACTTCGATTTTCCTTTTATCGCTAGAAGAATGATTGTGCATCAAATAGCCTTGCCTAATAAACTGAATTTATTTGGCAAAAAACCATGGGAAGTCCCACATTTAGATACTTTAGAGTTGTGGAAGTTCGGGGACTATAAGCATTATACTTCCTTAAAACTGCTAACCTCTATTTTAGGCATTCCTTCTCCTAAAGATGATATTGATGGCAGTGAAGTTGCAAGAGTTTATTATGAAGAAAAAAACCTACAAAGAATAGTAGATTACTGCGAAAAAGACACCGTTGCTGTTGCGCAAGTGCTATTAAGGTTTAATAATCAAGCCATATTAAAAGAGGCAGATATTGTAAGCGTTTAATCTTCTAATTTCATAGTAAGCTCTAACCAACGCTCTTCTTTCTCTTCTATACCTTCTATGGTTTCTTGTAGTTCTTTAGATTTTTTCGAAATATCTTCAGGAGCAATTTCTACATTTAAAAAAGCTGTTTCAATTGTTAATTTTTTCTTTTGAAGCCTTTCAATATCTCCTTCTAAAGCTCCAAATTCTCTTTTTTCATTAAAAGTTAATGTATTTTTAATTGCTTTTTTTTCAGTTTTTGTTGCTGCTGTTTTTGCAATAGGCTTTTCTGCAATTTCTTTGGGTGCAGAGCCATCATAGGCTCTAAAATCTGAGTAATTTCCTGGAAAATTTTCTACAACACCTTCGCCTCTAAAAACAAAAAGTGCATCTACAATTTTATCCATAAAGTACCTGTCATGAGAAACCACTAAAAGGTTCCCTGGGTAATCTAGCAAGAAGTTTTCTAAAACATTTAAGGTAACAACATCTAAATCGTTGGTAGGTTCATCTAAAATTAAAAAGTTAGGGTTTTGAATCAAAACCGCACATAAGTACAATCGCTTTTGCTCGCCACCCGAAAGTTTTTCAACAAAATCGTATTGTTTTTTCTTATCGAATAAAAAACGTTCTAACAATTGAGACGCAGATATTTTTCTACCTTTAGAAAGCGGAATAAATTCTCCAAATTCTTTTACAACTTCAATAACTTTTTGTCCTTCTTTAATTTGTATTCCGGCTTGCGTATAATACCCAAACTTTACAGTTTCACCTAGCACAACCTTTCCACCGTCTAACGCAGCTTTTTCTGTTATAATATTTAAAAAAGAAGATTTTCCCGTTCCGTTTTTGCCAATAATACCAATTCTTTCTCCTCGTTTGAAAATATAATCGAAATTATCAAGTATTTTCTTGTCGCCAAAAGATTTATCTACCTTGTGCAGTTCTAGAATTTTGCTTCCAAGACGTTCCATGTTAATTTCTAACTGCACCTGGTGGTCTTTTCTACGCTGGTGCGCACTCTCTTTAATTTGGTAAAAATCGTCTGTTCTAGACTTCGATTTTGTGGTTCTTGCTTTTGGTTGCTTGCGCATCCATTCTAATTCTTTTTTAAACAAACTTTTAGCTTTCCCTAAGTTGGTAGCTTCTAGGGCCAAACGCTCTTCTTTATTCTGCAAGTAATATGAATAATTTCCTTTGTATTTATATATTTTACCTTCGTCTAATTCTAAAATCTCGTTACAAACACGTTCTAAAAAATACCGGTCATGCGTTACCATAAATAGGGTTATTTTCTCTTTTGCAAAGAAAGCTTCTAACCATTCTATCATTTCTAGATCTAAATGATTTGTTGGTTCATCTAAAATTAATAAATCTGGTTTATTAATAAGTACAATAGCTAGCGATAATCTTTTTCTTTGACCACCTGAAAGTGCACCAACCTTTAAGCTTAAATCTTCTAATTTTAATTTAGATAAAATTTGTCTGTATTGCGTTTCAAAATCCCAAGCATTATGCTGGTCCATTAAATCAAATGCAGCTTGATAAGCGTCTCCATCATCAAGGTTTTTTAGTGCCTTTTCGTATTGATTTACAATAGAAAGAATTTTATTATCGGTAGCAAAAATAGTTTCTTCAATAGTTAAATCAGGGTTGATATCATCTTTTTGGGCTAAATATGCAATAGAAATACCTTTCCTACTAACTACTTGTCCAGAATCTGGTACATCTAAGTTTGCAATAATATTTAAGATAGATGTTTTACCACTTCCGTTTTTTGCAACAAAAGCAACTTTTTGATCTTTATTAATTCCGAAAGAAATGTTTTCAAATAAAATGCGTTCTCCGTATGCTTTAGAGATATTTTCTACTGATAAATAATTCACTATTTATAATTTTTTACAAAGAAACAAAAAACCCATTCAAAGGCTTGGGTTTTTTGAGCATTTAATTTCAGTTAATAGTTCTTATTTTTCTTCTTATTAATGTGTTTTAAATAATCTCATTTTTTTAAAATCTTTTTATTAGTAGTATATTGCCTCTTTAATTTTGAAAAAGAAAAATATGAAAATAATTGTACCAATGGCCGGAATTGGGTCTCGCTTAAGACCACATACTTTAACAGTTCCTAAACCTTTAACAGTAATTGCAGGAAAACCAATTGTACAAAGATTGGTAGAAGATATTTCCTCTGTAATAGATGAAGAAATAGATGAAATTGCTTTTATAATTGGACCAGCAAAAAAAGGATTTCCAGCAGATACAAAAGATAATTTATTACAAATAGCCAAAGAATTAGGAACCAAAGGATCTGTATATGTGCAAGAAGAGGCATTGGGTACAGCCCACGCTCTTTTTTGTGCAAAAGACTCTTTAAGTGGGCCTTGTGTAGTTGCCTATGCAGATACTTTGTTTAAAGCAAATTTTAAGTTAGATGCAAATGCAGATGGTGCAATTTGGGTAAAGCAGGTAGCAGATCCAAGTGCTTTTGGTGTTGTGAAGGTCGAAGATGGTTTTATAACTGATTTTATAGAAAAGCCTAAAGATTTTATTTCAGACTTGGCAATTATTGGAATCTATTATTTTAAAGATGGAGATAAGGTAAGAGATGAAATTCAATATTTAATTGATAATGATTTAAGAGAAAATAACGAATATCAATTAACTAATGTTTTAGAAACCCTAAAGAGAGATGGTGCTAAGTTTATTCCAGGAACTGTGAGTACTTGGATGGATTGTGGAAAAAAAGATCCAACGGTAGATGCGAATAAACAAGTGTTAGATTTTGAATACAAAGCAGGAAATAATTTAGTTTCTAAAGACGTTGTATTAGAGAATTCAGAAATTATTCAACCTTGTTATATTGGTAAGAATGTAGTATTGAAAAACACAAAAATAGGTCCTTATGTTTCTATTGGAGAAAATAGTATCGTAGAAAATGCTACTATTACAAATTCTTTAATACAAACAAACGTACTAATTACGAATACAAAATTAGACAATGCTATGATAGGAAACCATGCAAAGTATGATGGTGGCTTTACTTCTGTAAGTATTGGAGATTATACAGAATTAACCTAATGATTTTTAGAGTAAAAAAAGCAAAGAAAAAAGAGACTACTTTAAAAATTTTAAAGAGGTCTCTTTTTTCTTTGCTTTTTTTACTCATCTCTTTAAAAAGCTATACACAAGACAGTCTTTCTGTAGCAATAGATTTTACGGAAGAAAAGGAATTAAAATTTCAACAGTTTTTCTTTACTGCATTGTCTCAGAAATCTATTGGAAATTATCAAAAGGCAATAGAAAATCTAGAAAGCTGTAATCAGATACTACCAAATAATAAATCGGTTTTTTTTGAGTTTTCTAAGAATTATTTATACTTAAATAATACACTTTTAGCAAAGGAATATATTAACCGCGCAATTATTCAAGATTCTAAAAATATTTGGATGCAAAAGCATCTAGTGAAAGTTTTTGAAAAAGAAAATAATTTTTTTGAAGCTATAAAAATTCAACAAAAAATTATTGTTTTAAATCCAAAAGAAAACAAGAATTTAGTATTGCTTTATTTAAAAAATAGAGATTTTAAAAAAGCTTTGAGTTTCATGAAAACCTTAGAAAAAGATAATTTATTATCTTCAGATCTTAAAAAAACAAAAGAACGTTTAGAAAAAACTAATTATTCTGAAATACAAAAAGTGAAGGTTTCAAGAGATATTTATAAAAGGTTTGAAACAGAAAAAACCTACACCCTTTTAAAGCAAATCTTATTAGCTACGAAAGATAACTCTGTGTTACTCTTAAAATATAGCAAAGAGGGTATTGCTTTGTTTCCTGCGCAACCTTTTGTATATTTAATAAACGGAAGCACATTAAATGTAAATAGGGAATTTAAAAAAGCATTAGAGATTTTACAAAATGGAATTGATTTTGTAATAGAAGATGCTATGGAAGTACTTTTTTATAAAGAAATGGCTTTAGCGTATAAAGGTTTAAATAATAAAGTTGAAGAAAGAAGATATATGGAGAAGTTTAGAAAATTAGTTAATTAGTATGCGATATTTAAAATACTTATTTGTTTTTATTCTTGCTTTTACTGCTTGTAAGACAAAAAAATATGCATTAGATAATAGTGTCATTGCCAAAGAAATGTCTGCTAAAAAAGTAGCAAGAAAACACTTTTCTGCAAATTTTAAAAAGAAAACGATTGCGGCTAAGTTTAAAGTGAATTTTAATGATGGAATTACAAAACAAAGTATTTCTGTCTATTTAAGAATTAAAAAGGATGAGGTTATTTGGTTGAAAGGAACTAAATTTATTAATGTTTTTAAAGCTAAGATAACACCAGATAAAGTGCGTTTTTATTCTCCTGTAGAGAAAAAATATTTTGAAGGTGACTTCTTTATGTTAGAAAAATTATTAGGTACAAAGATTAATTTTCAGCAATTGCAAAACTTGTTTCTAGGACAAGCAATTTTAGATGTTAAAAATAAAAAGCAAAACATAGTACTTGAGAAGAACGCTTACGTTTTATCACCTAAAATACAGGCAACTTTATTTGATGCATTTTTTACCATACATCCAGGGCATTTCAAGTTAAACCAGCAATCTATTGTAAATACTCTAAAAAAACAGCGTTTAGATATTAAGTATACTTCTTATAAATTGGTAGATGATGAAATTATTCCGCAACAAATAAATATCAAAGCAAAACAAAACAATAAACTAACAATAATAGATTTTATATTAAGATCTATTGAGTTAAATACAAAAATAAACACTTCTTTTACAATTCCTAACGGATATAAACGCATGAACCCATAGTGATGAAATCTCGATTTTACATCCCCTTTTTTATATTGCTTTTTAGTTGTTTGTCTTCTTTTAGTCAAACGAAAAAAGAGTTAGAACAGCAGCGAAAAAAATTAAATAGAGAAATTGCTCAGGTAAATAGGTTGTTGTTTAAAGAACAAAAAAAAGAGAAGAATGTTCTAGAAGATTTAAAAGATTTAAATCAGAAAATAGATATTAGATTAAGTTTAATAAATACTATTAATTCCGAAGCAAAGTTATTGTCTTCTGAAATTACAAAGAACAAGAAAGAGATTGCCCAATTAGAAAAGGAACTAGCTATTTTAAAGGTAGATTATGCAAGTATGATTTTTAAATCTTACAAAAGTAAATCTCAACAAAGTAGAATAATGTTTTTGTTATCTTCAGATAATTTTCAGCAAGCTTACAAGCGTTTAGAATATATGAAACAATATACTTCTTTTAGAAAAAGACAAGGAGAGGAAATTGGTTTTCAAACTGTATTAGTGAAAAAAATGAATGATTCTTTGTTGTTTCAAAAACAAGTAAAAGATACACTAATTCTTGCGGAAAAATATCAAAAAGAAAAAATTGAGTTAGATAAAAACAATAAAGAGAAGTTAATCTCTATAATTAAAAAGAAGGAAAGAAAATACAAAAGAGAAATTCAAAATAAAATAAAAGCAGAGAGAAAGGTTGCTAAAAAAATAGACAAAATTATTCGTGATGAAATTGAGAAAGCAAATAGAATTGCATTGGCAAAACTTAATAAGAAGCCAAAAGCTGCAAATAATAACGAGTTCGTTCTAAGTCCGGAAGCAAAAGCACTAGCAGTAAAATTCGAATTAAATAAAGGAAAATTACCTTGGCCTATAGATCAGGGTTTAATTACTAGAAAGTTTGGGAATCAGCCGCATCCTACCTTTCCAGGAATTATAATTAACGGTACAGGCCTGCATATGGTAACTCAAAAAGGCAAAAGTGCCGCTGCTATTTTTAATGGTAAAATATTAAATATATTAGTTACTTCAGAAGGTAGAAAAAATGTTTTAATTCAGCATGGAAACTATATTACTTCTTATAATAATTTAGATAAATTGTACGTTAAAAAGGGAGATAATGTAGTTACAGGAGAAAATATTGGTCAGATATTCACTGATAAGGTTTCAGGAAAAACAACTCTTATTTTTGCACTGTATAAGAATAGAACCAAGCTGGATCCAGCTGCTTGGATTTTAAAAAGATAGCTTATTTTTGTTTGGGAGAATACATAATATTATTTTGAAGAATAATAGAATTTGGCAATGTAATTAAATCTTTTCCAGGAGTTCTTAAAGTGATGAAAAATGTACCAATATCTCTAATTTCTCCAGTAATATTATTTGCACTATCTTTTTCTAAAATGGTAATAGTATCTCCTATTTTCACAGGATAGTTTATAAACAAAATAATACCTGCGGTAATATTAGATAGAATAGACCATTGCGCAAAAAAAGCAATTCCTAAAATTGTTAAAAAGGAAGTGATATAAATTAATAATTGTTTTTCATCTGTACCCCATATAAAAGCCACCACAACAAGTAATGTAATGTAAATAAGTACTGTAATTATTCTATTAGTTAGTAGTATTCTTGAATTTTCCGAAGTGATTTTGTGATTCTTAATAGAACAATAAAAACAATAATAGCTTCTATAATTTTAGAATGATTTAAAAATTCTACTGTTTTAATTATGAATTAAATAAAGCTTTTAATTCTGTAGCTTCGTTTGGTTTTAATTTTCCTGCTAAAACTAAACTCAACTGTTTGCGTCTTAAGGCACCTTTAAAGCGTTCTTTTTCTAGAGCTGTTTCTGGAATTATTTGTGGAATTTCAACAGGTTTTCCAGTTTCATCTACTGCAACAAAAGTGTAAATACCTTCATTCACTTTTGTTTTTTTACCAGATTGTCTATCTTCAATCCAAACGTCTACATAAATTTCCATAGAAGATTTAAATGCTCTAGAAACTTTTGCTTCTAATGTTACAACACTACCCACTGGAACTGCTTTAGAAAAGACTACATGGTTAACAGAAGCAGTAACTACAATTCTTCGAGAATGTCTTCGTGCAGAGATACTGCATGCTCTATCCATTCTTGCCAATAATTCACCACCGAAAAGATTATCTAGATAATTAGTTTCTCCTGGTAAAACTAAATCTGTTAAAATTGTTAAAGATTCTTTAGATGTTTTTGTTTCCATTTAGAAGTAAATTTTGTAAAAAGATACACATGCACTCATTTAAAAATGATTTTAAAACACACACAAAGAGTATACTATTGAATGTTTTTAACCAAAAACCAAGCATCTGTTGAGATGGTTTTTTTAATTTTATATAAGTTGTTAATCGCATCATTTCTGTCTGCGTAACTATTAAAAGCAACTTGAGTTAATCCCCATTTATTAAGACCGATAATTTGAGCATTAAAGCCTTTAGCAATTAGTTGTTTTACTTTTCGATCTGCATTTTCTGGAAATTGAAAAGAACCGGCAACAACATGATATGGTTTTGAAACTTTTTTAACCACATTTAGCTCTAAGGTTGGTAACGGATTTGCAATAATAAACGTAGCTGTTTGTATTTTTTTCTCTAGTGCAATCTGTTGATTTATTGCTATTTTGTTCTGCTTATCATCTTGAATACCATTGTATCCAGCAAAACTTAATGTTAATAAGATGGCAGCAGCAGCGGCGTATTTTATAAATAAAGGAATTACTTTTTTGTCTTCAGATATGTCTTCAGTAACTAAAGGTATTATTGGTGCAGCATTTCTTTTAATAAGAGATGTTGGTACATTCGCTAATCCAAAAGAAGTAGTTAAAAAATTGATTTCTTTTGTTGGTTCAAAAACAATTTGTTGTTTTTCATTCAACACAATAGTTCCTAAATCATCTAATTGAAATGCGTTAGATTTTAACTCATTTTGCCAATTTAATACAGATAAAGATATCGCTGCAGCAGCCTTTTCAAAAGAAACTTGCTCCACAGAAGCCACATAATTAGTTAATAACCCATCATCATGTTTTAGATGACTATTAAACGCAATTTGTTTTGTTGGTGGATAAAATGTGTGCGAATCTGAATTTAATTTAGCTCCAATTCTATGGGTAACAAAACCTCCAAAATTAGGAACTATTACGCAATCGTATCTATACAGTAAGTCGTTTATGTAGTT
>Ga0302126_10001347_pt1 | contig 14635 bp, 9 predicted proteins | sample CB4_20m_MG_FD_203108 | JGI IMG/M metagenome (GOLD analysis project Ga0302126, IMG submission 203108) | Marine microbial communities from Western Arctic Ocean, Canada - CB4_20m | ecosystem: Environmental > Aquatic > Marine > Oceanic | place: Canada: Western Arctic Ocean | collected 2017-09-24 | reverse complement strand
TTCAATCTCTAACGAATTCGCTTGGCCGGGCCACATCTCTTCCGAGATTTCTGAAAACCATCCATCTTTTATTGCGTTCTTGCCTAAGTAAATGTCATAATTAATCGCGATTCATTTTTAGTGTTTTGAACTTGTCAGTACAACTTTTCCCGCGATGGCGGCTTTTTATGAAACAGATGGATACAAAAAAGAAGCAGTACAAAGAGTAAAGAAGAGCGCGTTAGAAATAAAATTACCAGTGTGCGCGATAGCCGTCTCACTCATGCGTTTATTCAATCGTCTTTTTTGGAAATTATGTTGACAGAGTCTACTACTCGCGCGCGGCATGCAAATATTTAATGTAGATATATCCCTGATTTTGATGAGGGAGAGCTTGAATTTCCTCAAAAAAAGGCTGTTCATAACATGTTTATGTTTGATTACTCTTTGTTCGTGGAGACAATATATCGACAACGATGATGAAGATGCTTAGATGCGTATCTTTGTTCGTGATTGTTACGTTATTAGTGATGTTCGTTTCGCATTCATTGATTAATCGATTTTCCATGATAAGAAATTTAGATGGCGATGATGTTTATGGTGATGATATTAATAACAGAAAAAGGAGGATACTGAAGATACCGATTGGAAGAGATGGCTTAATGTCAAACTTAGGGGAAGGTGCCATAAAGATGCCGAACGATAACGGAGATAAGAGAAATTTAAATGATTTACATTGGATGGCTGAAATGTTCAAGAGCGCTGCTGCCGCTGGATTAACATCCGCACCGAAGATTTGTAGGGACGTACACTTTGGGACAATCGAACGACATAAGATGAGAGGGAATCATAGACACCATGATAAGGCGGAGATTTTCGTTGCGTGGAACGCGAAAGGCGTCGTGAGAGTTGAAAGACCGGGTGGGGAATATACAGATTACGAGTTCGAGGAAGACGACAGAGTGTTAATATCGAGTCCCGCAAAACTCGGTCACGCGATAAAGAATACTGGAAACGGGGAATCGATGATTATCGTCGCTTGTAGTGACGCGGAGCATACGAATGAGCAAACGAACGATTATAATATATGGGCGGATTTTTAGTGAACAATAGTATATAATTAGTTATAGTAATAATAGGAAAATAATGGGTTTAACCGAAAAAGCTTCCAAAGTAAGAATTCGTTGTAGCCGCCGACTTTGGCATTTCGACTGCGCCTGACCCCCATGCAGATGCAGCTAGGCCATATTGTTGAACGTATCCTTGCAACGAGTCGTGCGCATCAGCTAAAGCGGTAATTTTGTCGCCATCGCTTGCCGCGAGAAGTTTTTTCTGCAACTCCGATTTACGTTGTCCTCTTCCGCTTCGCATATCCATGGTTTCACGCTCAGCAATCGCCTCGGATCGTTTCATGATATCCATTAAACGTACGGAGTCTCTGCTTGATGACGTTTCGACTTCGGCAATCGCGCGATCGACAGAGCGCATGGCATCTTCGAAAGAAACCATCGCTCTTTGCACGTCCAACGAATCGGCGCCGGCCAATGTTAACTTTGATCGAATACCCATTGCCCACGCTTTGACATCGTTGACGTTTCGCATGATGTTTGCAACTGATTGTGAGATGTTATGTTTATCGTCCGCCATAATTTCTTTCATCGCCTCAATCGTTTCTTTCGCACCTACAAGTTTCGATTGATAAATTTCCAATCTCGCCTCGCGTTCTTCCAATTCTTCGATGTAGTCCTCAAACGTCTTCACGACGTCTCTAAATCGCGCGTTTTGGTCGATTAATTCTTGTATTTTCAACGTCATATCGTGCATTTTGTCTTTCATCTCAGCGCATTGAATTTTGAGTTGCATGGCGGCTTCTTTTGCCTCATCTCTTGCTTGCTCTAACTCTTCCGTGAGAAACTTTCGTTGCTTTTCGAATTTCACTCTGAACTGTTCGCGTTCAACTTCGAGCTGTTTATTAACTTCTTCGTAGGCTTCATCAATTTTCTGTTCCGAGCGTTGTATTTCGCGAGTGCGCAATTCATTCATAACCGCTTGTTGCTCTTGATGCTTCATTTCCATATCTTTCAAAGTAGAGGTTAAGAATTTAATCCCTTCGCCTTTCGCGTCTTGCCTCGATCTCTCCGCCGCATCTCTTTCCTTCTTCAATCGAACGCACGTTTCTAATAACTCTGCATTTTCATCAGCTTTTTCCCTAACCTCAATAGCTTGCTCCAAAAATTTCTTCTCGTAATCAAGTTTCACGCTTTCGACCGCCTCTCTCACGTGATACTCGACGGTCTCATCGACTCTCGCCCTTAACCTCGCAACTTCGGCGTCGTGTTCTTCTTGCATCTTCTCTTTATCTGGAACCGAAAAATGCACATCCAAAATAGCATCGTGCACTTCCTTAATCTGCGTTTCTCTAAAACTCTTCATCTCTCGCTCGCACTTTTTCTCGTACTCGTCGAACTTCAAGCTATACTCGGTCCTCAAATTTCTCTCAATATCTCTCTTCGCATTTCGCACCGCGGTCTCTTTCTCGCCAGTTACATCTGTCGCCTTCTCGAATAACTTCAAATACGCTTCCTCGGCGTCTCTGTGCATCTTCTTCGCCTCGTCCTTCTCTCTTTGTAAGATCGAGACATTCTGTTCCATGTCCATCGCGCGTTCTTTGCACTTCTTTAACTCTACGTCGATTACGACCAAACGATTCCTCGCTTCCATGCCTTCACTGATCGTTACGTGCGCATCTCGCAGTTCTTGCTCCAAGTATTGTATTTTTTTCGTGTACTCCGATGCAATCGAAGCCGCCGTCGCGTAAGGCATGTTTTCTATCGCCGCAGATTTCGCGGAAACATTTTGCTGCTCGAGTAATCTCTGCAAACGCACTGAAGACGCCTCCATTCGCGGTTCTATATATAATTAGTGCACTTCAAACTGCACTACACACTACACACTACACACTACACTTCTGCACGAGCGTTTTTATTGGTATTTATATCGTCACAGTAAACGTGTTTATATTCGTGCTCGATTAATCAGAGAGAGATTATGAGATTATTAAGAGATCTCCTGTTTTTGCGTTTTGTTACTTTTCCAAACTAACAAAGAAAAGACACGAAAGAGGCTTCTATGAGAGCGTTTTTGTGCCTCTCTCTTTCAGCAACGAGCGAGATCACGCGCGCGATAGAGAGCTCAGAGTTCTTTGCCTTCAACCAGAGTACTATTTCGCGCAATTTGATTTCATCATAAGCGCCGCGTCGTTTTAGTACAGACAAGTATCACGTTTCGACATTAAAAGTTTCCGTTTTTGAACTCGTTCGAACACATGTTTGACTTTTTGTGTTTTTTCCTTTTCACATCAGGCAGATTCGCGAGGTGGATTTAATTGAAAATCGCCACAGAGGTAGAACAAAACGTGTAGAAGAGCATGAAAGAAAGTTTGAATTAAAATAACTAAAGGAAAAAAAGTTATGTCCGAGTTACGCTGAAGTATCACGTTTCGAACATTAAAAGTTTCCGTTTTTGAACTCGTTCGAACACATGTTTGACTTTTTGTGTTTTTTCCTTTTCACATCGGCATCGGCATTTTCGAGAGGTGGATATAGGAACAGATTCCGCATGAAGAACTAGTATACGTACGCATCAATAGTGATCCGCGATAGCAATAGCAGCAGTAAAGTAAAGTAATGATCGCGCAATCTTCCGAACGATCGAACAAAGTAGGCTTACTGAAAGGCCTATCGCTCGTGATCCAGGCTATCACGGAACACTCCAAAGACGGATTCGACACTAATAGGAGACAGATTAGCACTGACCTGTTTTACTTAAGCTTCCTCGCGCTCTCGAGCCTTGGATTCGCGGCCGAGGCATCGCACGAGTTCTTCTCGTTGCAAAGGAAACGCGACGCAGCGAGGAAGGCTATTCGAGAGTGCTCGACGATGCTCGATTTAGAGCGCCTTAACGCATCTGTTAGCGCGAAAGAGGAAGGTGATGGGGAAAAAAAGAAAGGATTGACGAAGAACGCGAAGCCGAAGAAGAAGAAGAACGTCGAGTTCTGGAACGAGTTTGTGTACTTGATGAAAATAGCGTTTCCTAGTTGCAAATCGAGAGGTGCGCAGTTACTATCGGTGCAATTTTCGTTGTTAGTGATGAGGACTTTGTTGACCGTTCGCGCGAATAAAGTGAATACGTTTTATTTAACGAAAGCGATCGCAACCGCGGATTGGAAGTTTTGGGTCAGATGGTATTGGAACTTTATTGGATGGATGACGTGCGGGGTCGTAGTTAATTCTGGGTTGAGGTACACAGAGCAATTGATCATGGTCGAGTTAAGGGCTTCGTTGACGAAGAGAGCGCACGAGAAATATATGAAGATGAATAATTTCTATAAAACCGCAGTGTTGAGAGAGGGCGGTTTGGACAACGTCGATCAACGAATAGTTGCTGACATTGAGGCTTTTTCGAGAGAGGCGGCATTTCTTTACGGGCATTCGTTCAAGCCTATTTTAGAGTTCACTTTGTCCTTAACCGAAGCCGCGAAAGAATTAGGATATTCTAGACCTTTGGCCTTGTTCGCGAGTCAAATCGTTATAACTGGAACATTAAGAGCAATTTCGCCGAAACTTGCACCAATGGTAGCCAGAGAGGCAGCTTTAGAAGGTGGGTTTAGACATCAACATTCGAGATTAATAGCGCACGCGGAAGAAATCGCTTTGTTGAAAGGCGGCGAACGCGAGAAAGAACTCTTAAACGCCGGTCTCGATAATTTAGTCACCACGCAACGCTGGCACGCTTTACAAAGAGTTCGAAAATCAATGGCTGATAACATCGTAAAGTTCCAAGGCCTACTCGTTGGTTCTATTTTCGTACACGTGCCTTTTATGATGCAACTTAGTTTGAGTGAAGGAGAACGCATTTCAACCTTCCGCGCGACTGAGGAATTGATGTTACGATGCGGGGGCGCCTTTGCGGAGGTTCTTTTGTTAGGGAAAAATTTGGACGAAATGGCTGGATATGCGCATAGATTAGGCGAATTATTCCATACGTTCGATAGAGCAGAAATTCGCGAAAAAGAGGAGAAGAGATTGAAACTTAAATTATTAGGTAAATCTTCGTCGTCGTCGTCCCCAATTATCACGGAACTGATTGATGATAAGAAAAATCGTTCAGCAGGAAATCTCGGTAAAGGAGATGTAGCACTAGCACTAGCAACAACGATAAACTCAATTTCTTTCGAGAAGGTTTCCGTCGGTGCTCCTGAACCGGATGGTTCCACACGAATCTTGATCAAAGATTTTTCGTTCGAGATTAAACAAGGCGAACACTTACTCATTACGGGTCCAAACGGCTGCGGCAAAACGAGTTTACTTCGCGTATTAGCAGGTTTGTGGGAACCAGTCTCTGGAACATTCTCCAAACCGGATGATTTTAGCATGATGTGGCTTCCACAACGTCCGTATTTGTCCCAAGGATCTTTGCGCGACCAAGTCGTATATCCAAAGGATTCCAAAAAAGACCGCGTTGATGATGAATTTGTCAAAGATTGTCTCAGACGAGCTGGTTTAGGTAAATTCATAGAAGGCGATTATGCGCTAGGATTAGGCATGCGCCATTTAGAATGGAACGACGTCCTATCGGGAGGTGAAAGACAACGCATAGGCTTTGCAAGATTGTTTTATCACAACCCGAAGTTTGCAATTTTGGACGAAGCGACGAGTGCAATAAATCCAGACCACGAAGCGGATTTATATAAAGAAGTTTGCGAAAGCGGAACGACGATCGTTTCCATCGCGCACCGTTTAGAGCTCAGAAAGTTTCACTCAAACGAATTAAAGATTAAAGGAGACGGATTTGGCGGGTATTCAATTCATAAGCTTTAAAATCAATACATAATCAAATAAGTATGCCCGTAGTATGCTCTGCGTATATATAAAATAATCATGATCATTATCGTAATTCCAAATAGGCTACGAAACTCGCGAGCGGTAAAACGACCATTCCCAAAACGAACGCAACCGCTTGCTGGTTCAATTTTCGACTTTCCTCTTCATCCTCTTCTTTTGAGCGCCATTTCGGATTAGTCCATTGCACTAACTTTTCTTCTACATATTTTTTACGATCACTTTCGTAGTCAAACAGGTCGGCTTTCATTTTCTGCGAAGCGAAGTTCATTCCCCAGAGCATTCGATCTGCTTGCTTGGAAACCATTCCGTATTGGTTTCCTAACACTCTTTTATATTCTCTTTCGGCTTCTTTTCTCCTTTGCGCGTTATCTAAGCACATTGCATAGCAAAATATGACTTTACCTCCGAGCTCTGATCGTTCGTTAACTTTTGAAGCGTACTTTTCTAATACATCGATACCTTTCTTAACGCTACCGATTCTTAAATACTCATTCGCTAACTCCAACGCGTCCTCGACTTCTTTCTGTTCCTCTGCATTCATGTTTAAATTGTTCGATAATTTATACTTTTCCAATTTCTCTTGCACTCTTTTCTTCCTAGCCTCGGTTTCTTCTTTCGATTCAATAACTACTTGCCCGCCTCCGCCTCTCGGTCGTTGCATCGTCTTCCCGCCTCCGTATTCTTTCGAAATATCCTTCGGTCTCGGAAAAACTCCCCATGAACTGACTTTCGGTTTATAATTCACCCCAGATTCATCATCAATACCGACAATTTGCTCGTCCTCATCGAACGGATTATACGAAGTGTCTCTCGATATGATCTTCACTTGCACTTGTTTTTGTTGAATAGGAACGGCGTCTTCCGAAGCCTCGCTCGCGGCCGCAATCGACACATCCTCAACCTTAGCACTACTACTCTTACTACTATACCCTCTCGCTAACTTAATCCTATCTTCAGCCGTCATCTTCCCCTCGGCTTGTACCTCTCGTTTCTTATACTGAACGCTATCGCCGTTCTTCTTCCTATTAGCGCTATACTCCTTCGCACTTTTCAAGAGCTCGGAGAACTCGTCTTGTTTCTTTTTTTGTTCTGTTTTCGATGCGATGTTCGATAGGACGACGGCTTCATCGATTTCGAACGTTGTTTGTGCGCAGTCGTTTCTGTTTCCCACCAGTTTTTCTTTTTCTTTTTCTTCTTCGTTATCTTCTTCTTCTCTAGGGGATTGGGATTCTGATGACGAAGATGATGTTGATGATGAGATGGAGCGCGAGAGGCGGTTTGTGAGCGAATAAGGAGATATCCTCGAACGATGGAGATGATGAGTGTCGAAGTTTCCATGGTTCGTTAATGAATTTGATCGGTACAGAGTGATCATCTGAGAGTTATTTTATTACGTTTATGATAAATAAAATGTAAAGTTCAGAAGCTTCATCAGCTGTTTTCAGTTTTGTTCTAAAAAAGTCGCGCTCTGCTCCCGAGGCCTCGCTTATGGACTGAACTCGTCTTAGTCTATTCATCGTAACCATTATCGGTTGAGTTTTCACGTTCTGGGTATACTGGACATCCGTTTGCAGCGGCATAGAGGAAACATTCCATTTCATCACACTCGTAAGCCAAACGACAAGTCTCCGAATTCCATGGACATCCGTGTTCGTATAAATACTCCAATACGTCCAAGTGACCTTCTTCGGCAGCGTATGCACACGCACGCGCATTCATAGGACAACCATTCTCGACGCAATACTTGACCATATCAAGATCACCTTGAGATGCTGCCGAAATGATCGTGTCTGTATCCCACGCACACTGTTTCACTTCTCGCGCCCATTTGAGATAATCCAAGTTGTTCGTTTGAGCAACTCGAAGGCAGAACCGTTCCTGAGTCAACTCAAGACCAAACATGTCTTCCTCGCCCCATCGACAATGTTCCCATGCTAATTCCAACTCTTGCATTGATTTTATCTCATGAACATATCGTTTCTTATTGTTCAATTTGATCTTCGATCGAATAACCACTTCCCTACTCGCTCGGCATAAATCATAAAAAACTTTCAAATCGATCGCATCAAGTTTCGTTAATATTTCCTTCTCGAATAAGTCCGGTATCTCGGTCACTAACTTCCATAAAGGCGATCGATCGTCGGCGAGCTTTTGTTTCTTCGTTACAGGCATGATTACTTTGAAAATGGAATTTAATATTAATTATTGAAGAAGATATAAAATGAGGTAAAGCGTGTTTTAAAGTGCCTTTATTTAGCATACGATGAGCTAAACGATACTAGCGAGTCGTTTGTAGTTTAAACACCTATTCTTCGCCTACGTCTTCTCCTTCTTCTTCTCCTTCGTCTGAATATACTGGTGGATCGTAATGCGGATGTTCTGGGTCGAATCGTTCAAATCCTGGACATTGGTTTTGTATTGCATAGTTTAAGCAATCGATATGGTTGTTTTCGTGAGCGTAATAACAAGTATCCGAATCCCAAGGACAGTCGTGTTCGTGTAAATACTTCAATATCGCCAAGTGACCGCCTTCGGCAGCGCATGAACACGCTTCCGCATCCATAGGACATCCATTCTCGACGCAATACTTGACCATATCAAGATTACCTTGAGATGCTGCCGAAATGATCGTGTCTTCATCCCACGCACACTGTTGTTCAAATCCTGGACATTGGTTTTGTATTGCATAGTTTAAGCAATCGAAATGGTCCTCAGCGCGAGCCCAACGACAAGTATCCGAATCCCATGGACACCCGTGTTCGTGTAAATACTTCAATACGTCCAAATGACCTTCAAAGGCAGAACATGAACACGCTTCCGCATCCATAGGACATCCATTCTCGACGCAATACTTGACCATATCAAGATTACCTTGAGATGCTGCCGAAATGATCGTGTCTTGATCCCACGCACACCGTTTCACTTCTCGCGCCCATTTGAGATAATCCAAGTTCTTCGCTTCAGCAACTCGATAGCAGAACTGTTCCTGAGTAAACTTACGACCAATCCTGTCTCTCTCGCCAAACCGATAATTATCCCACGCTAACGCCGCCTCTCGCTTTGATTTAACATCTTCAACAAATCGTTTCTCATTATTCAATTCGATCTTCGATCGAATAACCACTTCCCTACTCGCTCTGCATAAATCATAAAATATCTTCAAATCGATCTCATCAAGTTTCGTGAGAACTTCGGCCCCAAACACTAACTGATGATCGGTCACGAACTTCCATAAAGGCGAAGGTGAGTCATCCGCGACCATCTTCGATATTATGTTTATTTGCTCTTTATTTCACAGTTTATTTTATATTATGAGAGTCAAAGTAAATAAAGTTAAAGGGTAAAGCAACATCTTAAAATACGGTTGTCCAGTATGCGAAGAAACTTCCGATTCGGAAGACTGCTGGTTTGCATAAAACTAAGAAGAATTATTATTTTGTGATATCACTCTCAAACATCAAAGAAAGAAAGAAAAGAAGAAAGAACATTATTTACTACTTTTACAACTTCGTCGAGCAACACGTACTCTTGCCAGATTTCGGTGGCGGTAAATCGATCGTTGGGTTTCCTGCGAAAAATCCATCCGGTTTAAGCGAGAACCCTGTATGTTCGACTGGCATGACCGGAAAATCTTCCGGTCGAGGAATATGCACGACACCGAACGCGTGCCAAATGACGAGCTCTCCCAATGAAATATCGCGGTCGTCTTTTGTCCATTTTGGTAAGCCTTCGCCGAGCGCGCCTTGGACTGTGAATTCACCAGCTGGCCATCTTTCGTTTGGCCAATTATATGGCGTAACCCATAAGTTCTTCGTCGCGAATTCACCTTTTTTTGTAACCGCACACTCTGGACCTGTCAATAACGTTGGCATTGCCGGTCCCCTAGTGAACGGGATCAATTTATAAGAAACCGGCTTCTTCGTCACTGGATTTAAGGACGACGGGTTTGATATTTTCCACACTCGCGCTTTTGTCGAATCGCATACGCGCCTGGCTTGAAGTTCCGTGACGAGCGGCGTTGTCACTGGACCGAACACGTTTTGACACGAACCTGTTGATATATCGGAACAAATGTCGATTTCGGAGACTGCGTTTTCATTGCCATCAATGGCGACATCTAATCTCGCGCAAAACATGTGCTGGTGGATTTGTGAGTTCACACCCGGTGCGACGAGAACGCCATGCGTTGGATCATCGTTGCTTTCAGAAGCCGATATCGCGTTCGTTGATAATTCGCCTGTCAATTTGATCTCAAATTCAATCGTGCCGTCTTGTTGAAAGTAATAGTAAAACAAATACTCATAATTCACAACGGTGGCGATAAAACTCAGAACGAGTCTTCGTGAGCGCCTTGCCTCGGAGTGGCCGGTCCTATATTCAACGTGCTTCCATAATAACCCGTGGTCTTCTTCGTGCATGCATACGGCTTTTTTAATGACGTACGGTTCTCCTTTCGAGTTCGCCAACGTCGCATCGAAGTAATGAATATTTCCCAAACAATCGCATCCGAGTTCTAAAGAATCTGTGCAATAGCCTAAACCGTAGTCGCCAACATCAAACGCACATTTTCTCGTATACGGCGGATTCGGATCGGCATAAGGAACGGCCATTTCGACTAAACTCGCGCGATGTAATATCGGACGATTGTCGTACTTAACGTCGTGTAAGACTAAGCCTTCTCTGTAATTGAAACCAACTCTGAGCGTCCATTTATCCCATTTGACGAGACGGCCATCGACTTCGAACGCGGCCCCTTCAGGTTGTACGATTTCCAAAGGTTTCATAGCAGCGCGCCAAACGTTTGCGAGATACGAATTACTCTTTAACTTTTCGCGATGGTAGTTAACAGACTTCATTGGAATCTCTCTGGCGACGTCTTGACAAGTAATATCCACGACTTTCCCGGCATTCAAATCAACGACTGGCAATAAATCGATCGGATGCGCGTATTGATTATCATCCAAATCATCATCTCTCCAATACAAAAACGTTTGCACCAATCTCGCCGGAATCTCGCCGTCATCTTTTCGCCAATCCAACGGCTCCATACCCGGTTCCGTAACGTGCACGGACCAAGGATCGCAAACAAGCATAGTCAAATCCTCTATTCCATATCGCTCCTTCATCATCGCTTTCACTTTCTGATCGTTCTTACATATCCTTTCCGCTTTCAAGCAATCATCCGGCGTTATCAATGGCTGCTGCCCCTTTTTCACTTGTTCGACCTTAACGACTTCCAAGCTCTTCACGGCGATTACATACTTATAGGCTTCACCGGTCCATGGAACGATGATCATGACCTCGCCTCGCCTTTCATGAACAACATCACCATCGCCGCACGCGGATAACTCTTTCCTCGTTGGTTCCGCTAGCGTAATATAATTGAACAACATCATCTTCTCTTCCCCTTCCTCTTCCAACGAAGAGTTAGTTACTGCTTTCCCGGTTCGAATTGAATTCGGGAAATTGTCTCGAACGACCTTAGCTAACTGAGAGATCTCTTCCGAGCTCAGTTCATCGAGCATGTGTGCAGTCACGGGGCTCATTTTTACTTCAGTTCGATTTCTTAATCGACTACGAGCGCGTTGAAGCAACAAACACTGTTTGACGACTTGAGACGAATCCGAAACGTCGTTTCCGTAAATTCTCGTTACCGCGGTGCTTTCTGGTCAGCTGCTGGTTGGTTTTGAAATGATCACTTGCGTTTTTCGCCAAAGCAGCTTCGAGGAGAAGATCGCGCGGCAGAAAGCCCCGCTAGCGGCGTCAATACTACTCGTGTCTCTCTCTGTGTGTGTGTGTGTGTGCGTGTGTGTGTGTGTGCGTGTGTGAGAGAGCTTGATTGTTATTATGTAGCTGCGTTTGAGTAAGCGTCTATGCCACGGTCAACAGTCGTTAAGCAAATAGCGTATTCGAGAGCTTATTCGAGAGCTTATTCGAGAGTTTGCGCGTGTTTCTGAAAATCTCTCTTTCGTGAATCTTTCGTGTCTCTTTCGTGTCTCTGTCTTCTCACTCTCCTCCCTCTGTTATTTTTCTGGCATTCACTAACTAGTCCTAGTCATCCTCATCGAATTCACCATCGCGGTATACTTCGCAGCCGTTTCGAAAGGCGTACTCGAAACAGTCACTGTGACCCCATCTGTAAGCTTGTTTACAAGTTCGGAAATCCCAAGGACAAAAGTTTCTGTGTAAGTACATTAACACATCCAAGTGACCACTGCCTGCAGCGTAATAACAAGTCTCCGAATTCCATGGACACCCGTGTTTTTGATGAGGTCTTTTTAGCACGATGAGGGAGTTTGTTGTTCGTTGTTTGAACACCTATTCTTCGCCTACGTCTTCTTCTTATTCTTCTTCGTCTGAATATACTGGTGGATCGTATTGCGGATGTTCTGGGTCGAATCGTTCATATCCTGGACATTCGTGTTCTATTGCATAGTTCAAGCAATCGATATGGTTGCCACTGTGAGCTTCGCGACAAGTACCCGAATTCCAAGGACAGTCGTGTTCGTGTAAATATTTTAATACGTCCAAGTGACCTTGCCAGGCAGCGTATGCACACACATCCGCATCCATAGGACAATCATTCTCGACGCAATACTTGACCATTGAGAGGTTACCTTTATATGCTGCCCAACCAATCGTCTCATCATTCCACGCACACTGTTTCACTTCTCGCGCCCATTTGAGATAATCCAAGTTGTTCGTTTGAGCAACTTTAGAGCAGAAACGTTCCTGAGTCAACTCCGAACCAAACCTATTTTTCTCGCCCAAGCGATAATTATCCCACGCTAATTCCAACTCTTGCATTGATTTTATCTCATAAACATATCGTCTCTCATTGTTCAATTCGATCTTCGATCGAATAACCACTTCCCTACTCGACCTGCATAAATCATAAAATATCTTCAAATCGAACTCGTTCAATTTCGTGAGAACTTCGGCCCCAAACACGTCCGGTATCTCGGTCACGAACTTCCATAAAGGCGATCGATCGGCATCGTTGAGCTCTCGCTCCTTCGACCTCGTCGTTACTGGCATGTTTGCTTTGAAAATGGAAATTAATATCTGTATCTATGTATTCATTCAAAGGGCCTACTGATGTAATCATTATAAAGTCAAACATGATGCGAAAAAAAGAAACCTCTATAATCTTAAAACGCTTAAAACGGTCGTCGACGTCGTCGTCACACGAAACCTTCGCGCGCTTCAATCACCTCGATACTTCTTTACACACATTTCGTGCGTTCATGTTCTCTCCATACCCGAAACTCCTTCATCGTTCACCGCGCGCGTTTCAAAAAAGAACGCGAACGTTTGTTTTGATCTGCAAATCAGGATTTAATTTCGCTTCCCCATGACATGACATCAATAAGGAAAAAGGAAAATCAGACGACGTCACAAAAACGCGCGCGCGGTTCTCGATTATGAAAGATCTCGAAATTGAGCGAAAGAACGAACACCCGGAAGACATACTGCCGACGCGCCATATCCTCGGTAAGCGATCACCGTTAGTAATCGCCGGTGCTTTAAGCACTGCGGCCGTACTCTTAGCCGGCCTTGGACAGTTCAAGGCCGGGAATCAAAAGCAGTCGCAGAATATGATGCGCGTGAGAGTCGTAATGCAGGGCATGACCGTGATGTTAATGGTTGGAACGAGCGGCGTCGCGTTTGCGGATTTAGGGAAGCTCGAGAACGTTTTTAATCAACAAAAGGCGAAGAAGGAGTGAATCGAAAGGTTTTAAAACAGGAAGAGTAGGCGAGACGTCATGATTTCGTGGAGGCTGAAAACGGTAGGTCGAATGATTTCTGATAGAACTAGTACGATAGCGACGATAGCGACGACGACGACGACGACGAGATTGTTTGCAGGAAGAGCGATTACGACTGATTCCACGGAATCGAGTGAGAAAAAAAATGAAACGAACTTTGAAGACGAAGAGTACGAACGACGCGATAAAGAGTTTCGAGTCGAACGTAAGATCTTGAACCAAAGTTTGAAACAACTCGAGAGGTTTGGGTTTACGAGGGAGAACATAAGAGAGAGTGCGAGATCGTTAGGGTTTTCTGCAAGTGCGGCTGAAAGTATTGGCGGTAAGAGAGATCGTGGAACGTCTTCTTCTTCTTTTATGACGAGTTTATCGCCGGAAGCGAAATTGGTCGAATCTTGCCTAGAAGAGATGGATGAAAAGTGTCGACAGTCGCTCAAGAAGAGGCAAGAGAATGAAGACATAGTGGAAAAGATGCCGGAGACACAATCAGAAATGTTGGAAAGAATCTTAATGGAGAGAATTTTCATGGTTGAAAGATATGCGGATGTTTGGCCAGGAGCCGTTTTAGTCAGCGCAAAAGCCGGCCCGAGCTTTCAGAAGAGAGCGATTCAGAAGAGGTTGGAGATTGCTGAAGATATCGTCGATTTCGTGTTTTCGCGCGATTACGAAGAAGATTCACCATCTTCAAAAAATAGTTTAATGAAGCAAGCAGATATCACCGCCATAGCAGGCATTTTATCTCTAGGCGAGACCTTGGTGACTGTTGATTTCTCGCGAGATCGAGAAATGACGAAAGAAAAGTTGATTAAAACGATCAAAGTATTTTTGGATACGCGAATGAAGGTTTCAACCGCTCAAGCGTATGCGAGCTCGTGGCCAGCGTTGACAAAAATAATTAGTAATTTAGATAGCACGGCGATTAAAAACAACAAGAAAAATCTCGTCAGGCGGATGATCCCGTCTGTCGATTCAATAGCGGAAAAG
>Ga0302126_10001346_pt1 | contig 14648 bp, 13 predicted proteins | sample CB4_20m_MG_FD_203108 | JGI IMG/M metagenome (GOLD analysis project Ga0302126, IMG submission 203108) | Marine microbial communities from Western Arctic Ocean, Canada - CB4_20m | ecosystem: Environmental > Aquatic > Marine > Oceanic | place: Canada: Western Arctic Ocean | collected 2017-09-24 | reverse complement strand
CAACTTCCGAAATCAGGTTACTGATAACTTCCGCATCATCTCAGAACAAAATATTCGGATTTTGGAGTGAGTGGCTAATAATTATACAAATACTTAATTAAGTACTATGATTTTATCAAAATTTGATTAATTATTAGGCATATATAAGATACCGTATTTACGATTATCGGAGAAAAATGCCAGATTCAGAACAAGTGTCTTTGAAACAGCTGCGCTACTTTGCGCGGATTATGGAGTGCGGGAGCATATCTTCGGCATCGCACAACTTAAACATCGCGCAGACCGCGCTGGGCCTACAAGTGCGTGCGCTCGAAGCCAGCCTCGGCGTCACATTGTTAATTAGGCACCCTAGAGGCGTAAGCCCGACAGTTGAAGGAAAAATCGTCTATAGTGCGGCAGTCGACATACTTGCATCTGTCAATGAAATGGTTGTTTCCGTGAACTTGCAATCAAGTTCAAAACCCCGCGATATCTGGATAGGTCTATCCCCACATATAGTTAGCGCCATTGGCGCTTCTGCTGTCGTTTTGCAAGATGAATACATTCCAGGCGTTAGGTTGCACATTATGGAAGGTTTTCGAAGCACCTTAATTCATGATATTACAAAAGGTGACCTTGACTGGGCGATAATTCCTGAGGCCAATAAAGTCGAAAGCTGCCACTCGGTACCTATTTTCAACCAATCGATTAAGCTGATCTGCAAGCCTGGAACCGATCTCCCCCCAGGGCCCATAACGATGAAGAAAGTTCTGGCTGGCAACCTTGTGCTTGGCAATCAAGGACAAGTCATTCCCACGCTCCTATCACAGGCCGCGATGAAACTGGGGCTAAAATACAATATCGCATTTGAAGTTGAATCTGTCTCCACCCAACGACAATTGATCTTAAATGAAAATGTATGGGGCCTACTCCCGTCCTCCAGGGTAGAAGAATGGGTAAAGCAAGGCTCGCTCGAGGCTCATGATATCATTGACCCACCTTTGAACGCCACATCATATTTTGTAACCAGATTGCAGGATCCCATCGGTACTCATGACCTGCCCATACTGAAATTTATTGACATGCTTATGGATAACCATAAGCTGGAAAATCCGAATAGAGGATGGAAACAATTGGGCAAGATGGTCGCGTTGCTAGACTAACGCGCCAATTGGTTGAGTTTGATCCGCATGGCAAAAATAGCCTACCCTCCAGCACTTTATTATCTTGGACCTCGACTTAACCGAATGCGATCGTTTATTTATGAAATAACAAACCGTTTAATCGTCTTAATGAAAGGTCATATAGGATTAAAAATTGGAATGTGTCGAATGCGCCGGATTTAATTATGGTGAGGAATGTGGTCGCTTTCCAGAAAGCGTTTTGGTTAACAATATGTCAAAAACACGGCTTTAACAGTCCGGAGGCCGACCTAAGGATAAATAGAGCAGGTATTTTAGAATTGCCCGCAATAAACACTATTTTCGAGGTCAAATTATGATTGCTTTTTATAGGCTCGGTTTTCTTGTCACTATTTTTGCGGTTTGGACAGCCGCCGCGGCACAAATGGGTGCAAATATTGTTCCAAGTCCGGTCGCCACGTTCGAAGCAGCTAAGAGGCTTTTCGCGGAAGGTCTACTTTTGGTTGCTGTAGGCGATAGCATGAGCATCTATCTGAGCGGCTTTGCTCTGGCGATCTTAATAGCGGTGCCGCTAGGTATTGTAATGGGCGGATTTCGAGTTTTGGGCAAGACGCTGGAGGTCTATGTTTTCGCGTTAGCAGCCACGCCGCGAGTGGCATTCATTCCCCTAATTATTGTCCTGCTTGGGTTGGGGATTGAGGCGAAGATCTTTATTGTCTTTCTTGGCTCGCTGATGCCTATCCTGATAAACACCTATGCTGGCGTTCTTGCCGCCGACACGGAACTGATAGAAATGGCACGTTCCGTTGGAGCCAGTCGCCACCGAATATTCGGTTCCATCGTATTGCCAGGTGCAGTGCCCTACGTGATCACGGGCCTACGTATAGGGGCGACGATAGGGTTAATAAATACTGTGGTAGCCGAACTTTACACAGCGGTTCGTGGATTAGGCGGTCTGCTAGCGATTTACGGAAATACATTCCGAATGGCAGAGTATTTTGTGGTTGTATTAACGCTGGCAATGATCGGCGTGATTGTAACCGAATGCTTGCGCTACTTAGAAAGTCGCGTGTCACGTTGGAAAGAAACGGGATGATTGAATAACTCGAATTTATATCAACAAAGGAGAAACAACGTGTTAATGTTTATTAAGCAGTCTATCGGAGCGATAGCTTTAATGATATTGGGAACGGCTTCACAAGCAGAACCATTTCGTCTGATCGTGACACACCTACAGCCACCACTCGTTCCAAACTCCATTATGGATTTAGCTGTAGAGTTGGGCTATTTTAAACGTGAGGGTGTTGATGTCAAACTAATCCGTGTGCAGCAAACGCCATTAGCGCTGGCTGCTATTCTAGCGGGAGAGGGCGACATGGCCAATGTTGGTGTAAATGCCGTTTTACAATTGAGAACACGTGGCGACAGTACTCTAAAAGCAGTGACCTCCCCGAACAAGTCCCTACCTTTCCTGATCGCATCTCAATCTGCGTTAATGATCCCAAGCGATTTGTTGGGCAATAGCTTCGGTGTCGGAAGAATTGGAAGCCTAGACTACTCTCTAAGCACACGTGTCCTCAAAAACCAAGGAATAGAATTGGCCGACCTGGACGTTGTAACTTTGGGCCAGCCCTCTGTTCGGGCCCAAGCACTGGCAGCGGGCCAAATAGATGCAACAACGATGTCGATAGGCACTTGGCTGTCGATTCCCGACAAGACCGGCTTATCGGTTATGATTGCCCCAGATGAATACTACGCAGCTGCACCTGTTGTGAACAAAGTGAACGTGGTGAGTGAGGAAGTGCTGACCACACGGCGCTCTGACGTCGTCGCCGTTGTTCGGGCTCTGACCAAAATATCGCGGGACTTTGCCGCCGACCCGTCAGCTTGGACCCGTGCAATGGCGCCTTATGCACCACAGATGACGCAAAAAACTCTGCAGGAGCTCGCCCAAAGCTTTACGGGCGGTTGGAGCGTTAATGGTGGGATTGGGCGAACCGAGCTTCAATTCACTCAGGACTGGGTCTGGCAGACCGACGACTTCAAGGATGCGACGCCGATCGACCTTAATGACTGGGTAGATTTCACTATTTCAGACGAAGTATTGGTCGAACTTGGAATTATCGCGGGTGCGGATGAGCCTTCGCGATGAGGGTAAAAAATCCTACTAGAGACCTAAATTGATAGTGCCGTCTCCAGCAATCGCATTGGACAATGTGAACAAAAGCTTTAGCGGTGCTGCAACTAATGGCGGCGTCGTTGCATTGCAAAATGTGTCGTTAACTGTGAACGATGGAACATTTTTGGCTTTACTGGGGCCCTCAGGTTGCGGCAAGACGACAGTCCTACGGTTGGCAGACGGATTAATCCAACCCGACGCTGGGACGGTGAATATATTCGGCGCTACGCCAAAGCCGGGCCCCGACATTGGATTGGTCTTTCAATCGTTTCGTCTTATCCCCTGGGCCACAGTGAAGCAGAACATAATGTTTGCACTCCACGGACTGGATATCACCAAGACTGAGAAAGTCGATCGAACCCGTAAATACATTGAAATGGTCGGCCTCAATCGATTTGCCGATTCTTATCCCGCCTCGCTTTCCGGCGGCATGAAACAACGTGTTGCGTTGGCGCGCGCGCTTGCCCCAGAACCATCTGTGTTGCTTATGGACGAGCCTTTCGCAAGCATCGACGCACAAACTCGCGAACTAATGCAGGTGGAATTAATGCGGATTTGGACTTTGCGTCAACCAGCCGTAATGTTTGTCACCCATAGCGTGGACGAGGCAATATTATTGGCTGACAAAATTGTCCTGATGGGCCCAAGCCCTGGCAGTGTAATGGAGACGGTATCGGTAGATCTAGAAAGACCGCGCTGGACATATGACGCCCGCGCCGAGCCACGATTCGTGGAGCTTCGTAAATACCTAGCCAACCGGATGCGGGAGCTAGTGTTTAGCGACCCTGCTTCAGAATTTTACGGACGTGACCTCGTGTCACCGAATGAGTTAGATTAGATGTTTGCAACCAGAGATGATTAATTTAGCTTCGGAAACCAAGAGTTAAAAAGGATGTAAAAATGTCTGCAATTAAAACACCCATGCCGATAAACAACTCTGAAAAATTGGTATTATTAGGAACCGCAACCCAAGTAGGTAGCGCATTGAAAGTTTTTGCACTCACCGCACTTTTGGGGCATTTGGCAGGGCCTGCTCTTGCCGAAAGTCATGCCTCCGGCAATGTCGAAGCTGGCGAGAAAGCATTTTCAAAGCAATGCGTCAGCTGCCATGTCGTTGTGAACGATGATGGTGCGACACTGGCCGGACGTAAGGCAAAGACCGGCCCTAATCTTTACGGTGTTACAACCCGTACACTCGGTACTTTTCCTGGCTTTCGGTATGGTGGTTCTATAATCAAGGCCGGCGAAGAAGGTACTGTTTGGAACGAAGGGAACTTTGTGGCCTTTGTGAAAGACCCCACAGGATGGTTAAAGGTCAAGCTGGAAGATCCAAAGGCCCGCAGCAAAATGAGTTTCAAGGTAAAAAAGGAAGAAGATGCGCAAAACATTTTTGCCTTTCTGCAATCTTTAGGTCCAAACATTACGGCAGTAAAAGACGAAGAGAAGAAGGCGGAAGCCAAAGTCACGATTGTTACTCCAATAAGGTTGGTTTCCTACGCGTCTGATCAAGCTAATCGTGGAAAAAAGAAATACGATAAAGAATGCACCGAGTGCCACGGAAAAGATTTCAAAGGTGGGTTGATCGGAGGACCGCCACTCAAGGGCGTGAAGTTCACTAAAACTTATGCAGACGGAGCCCCAGCGTCCTGGCTTTATGAATTCATGATCACAAATATGCCACCAGGCTCACCAGGTAGGTTCTCTCCGAAAGCTTACACCGACATAATGGCCTACATTCTGAAAAAGAACGGTTTCAGACCCGGGGCACCATTGCCGAATAACATTGATGCCCTCGAGCAATTAAGCATGAAAAAAAAATGAGTGTTATTTGTTCGTTTGGACCCTGACCTATGTGGCTGTCTGACATCACTTTACAGTCGATCGGCTTTCGTGTTTTGGCCCTTCCAATTATTGTTGGAATCCAGGGTGGCGTAGTTGCGAGCGCTGCCGTCTTTTTAGGTGACAAGGGGCCTAAATACGACGGCCGCCTAACTATTGTACCTACCAGTCATATCGATTTTACAGGGACAATAAGCCTGATTCTCTTCGGAATCGGCTGGGCCAAACCAGTAGAAATTGACGCAAAAAAATTCTGCGTCAGCGGGATTGGGATTGGGATTGTTGCAACCATTTTGATAGGCTCCATCAGCTTGCTGGTCACGGCAATAATACTCGAGCAGCTAGTCCTGACGGCTCTGACTGCGCTGCCATTTACAGCGGGATTGGCGGTTGCCGCGTTTCTCAGGAATGCCAGTAGCTTGGCTATATGGGCCGCACTTCTGAGCCTCATTCCAATACCACCTCTAACCGGAGGGCTACTGCTCAACGCGTTCGGAATCAATTTTTCAAAAATCACACACTGGGTCCTTGCCGCAGCGTTGCTCGCGGTCGTCGCAACGGGCACAGCCAACCAACTTTTAGACCCGGTCTATTCGGTATTGGCGCTACTAGTCCTTGGGAAGTAGTCATCCTTAAAGGGAGTATCTGATGTTGGGAACCCCATATCGCAGAAGAATTTCACCTAAGATGCCGTCCGCTTCAAGCTTTTGAAGAGCTTTGACGATTTCTCGCTTCAGAGTAAGGTCGCCCTTCCAAAGACCAAAAACCAGATTATACTGGGCGAGCTCATCAGGTAGTAAAGTTGACCACCAATCATTTTCTAGCGCCAGCCAGCCGGCTAACAGCGCTTCGGTCACACCAACGTCGAGTTCACCACTAGCGAGTCCATCAATTAGTTCCTGACTATTATGCATGATTCTGACTTTAACATTTTTGCTCCGGAGGTATTTGGAGAGTCCAATGCGATCAAGACCGGAGATGTTGGTCAGCACCCCTATCGTTAAATCCTCGATGTTATCCAGCGGATCTATGCCTACAATTGCCCAGCCGGTCTGGGCATAGTGCGGTCCCGGGTCTAGGAACGACCGGGTGATCTCTGTATCCACAAAACCACCAGCCAGCACCTGGCAATTGCCACGGGTGATGCCCCAATTTAGTAGATTGAAGTCGCGACCCATGGCATCGTTGGGGCTGAGCATCAGCTCGACGCCAATATAGTCGGAAACGGCAAAGAGAATTTCAATGTCGATCCCAGGCTGGTTAGGGTCACCGGTAACAAGTGGTGGATAGTTCGTTGGGAAACAAACCTTCAACGCACCAGTTTTGCGCATTTCCGCCAGCGACGTGTCCGGCGGCACCAATCCCACCAGCAGCATCAACACAATTACCAATCCTAAGACGCCAAGTTCTCCGGCCAGCCGATAAACCCGTTTCATAATTCAGGCCCGGCGAAATTCGAAAAGTGCCAAGGCGAATAACACTATGCCAGAGATGCCCATGATCAGAATACCCAGGCGTGGATCAAATTGATTGAACCCGATCAGCGCACCGCGTAGCGCGTCGATGGCATAGGTTAGTGGATTCCATTCCACCATAGTCACAAGCCACTCGGGGTAAACAACACGTGTCTGTGCTTGGCTGAGCGCAGGGTCCAGTGGAAAGACCGAACTGGAGGTAAAATAAAGAGGCAGAATTACTGCGTTTGAGAAGATGCCAAAGCCCTGAAAACTACGGATATGGTTGGCGATCACGACCCCGAGTGAGGTCAACGCAAAGGCTAGCATCGACATTAACCCCAGCGCCTCTAGCACCTTTATCCATGTCAAGTTGACATCAGCAAACTTGGCTAACAACAAGACAAGAGAGCCATGCATGACTGCAACCGTCGCCCCACCGAGCACCTTCCCCAGCAAAATTGTACCGCGTGACAATGGTGAGACCAGCACCTCTCGCAGAAAACCAAACTCACGATCCCAAATCACCGACACTGCTGATTGGACCGAAGTAAACAGGATATTCAGAGCAATTACCGCGGGAAATATAAATTGAAGATAGGTGAACGGAACCACAAAATTAACCTTGCCAAAAACTTCACCACGGAAATAGGGGTTCAGGCCAATACCAAGGATCACCACCCACAAAATAGGTCGACTAATGCCACCAATCAGTTGCCCTCGATCACGGAACGCACGTTTCACCTCTCGCAGCCACAGACCATAAAGGCCGCCAAGCTGTACCATTAACACCGAACGCTCTATCCCTGAGCCCTTCATTTAGTATGCTCCCCGCCGATTTTCCCGAAAGTTTTGGTTTGCTCGCGCTGATCGGCTGCCGCATCTCGGATATCACGACCCGTGAGGGTCAAAAATACCGATTCTAAACTCGGCACTTCTATCGACAATGCCTTAATGCGTGCTCCGTTTTCAGCCAAAAAGCTTTCAGAGAAAGTGTCATCTGACGCTAAAATGATTTCAGTTTTATCAACTTGGTTTAAACGCTCAGCATAGCGTTTGACAATCTCGCTATGATCAAGCTCGGTTTTTGGAACTATTCGTAAAAGCTGTTGGCCAAATTGACGTTTTAGCGCCTTTGGCGCGCCGTCGGCCAAAACCTTTCCATTGTCTATAACACAAACCTGATCGCAGTTTTCAACCTCTTCAATATAATGGGTAGTAACCAGAACAGTTATCGCTCGCTCTGCCTGAAGGCGACGAATATAGTGCCAGATTCGGTCGCGTGTTTGGGCGTCGAGCCCAACTGTAGGTTCGTCCAATAACAGGATTTCAGAATTGTGGATAAGAGCACGTGCAATCTCGAGCCGCCGCTTCATACCCGAAGATAAGGTGCGGACAGTCTTGTCGGCCCAATCTGTTAGTTCGACCAGCGCCAGTAATTCTTCTATTCGCTGTCGACGCAATGTACGAGGCACACCGAATATTAGCCCGTGCAGATCAAGGTTTTCGTGAACCGACAGTCGATCATCAAGGCTGGGTTCCTGAAACACAATGCCAAGGCGCCGACGCGCCTGTAATGGTTGTCGCATTACATCGATACCTGCCACAAAGGCTTTACCTGAATCTGGTCGCAATAAAGTGGAAAGGATGTGCATCATAGTGGTTTTACCTGCACCGTTGGGCCCCAACAGCGCGAATATTTGTTGCTCTCCAACCTCCAAGCTAACCGCATCCAAGGCTAATGTCCGTCCATAGCGTTTGGATACTTCTTCGAGGCGTATAACGGGACTGGAATTCACAGCACTAGGCATCAAGGCTTGATCCTCGCTGGGAAGTTGAACTTTTTAAGGATGCCATCGATCGTCCCATCCTTGATCAACGCGGCAATCGCCTCGTCAAAGGCTGTTCGCAAAAAAACCTTATCGGCGAGTAACAGCGCGCCCACACCTAGGGAGGTCGGCGGTAACGGCGACGGATCAATCACGTGGATTTTCTCATAGGTGGGATCTTGGCGTTTTTTGGCCCAAAAAGTTGGAGCCCATACGAGCCCAACGTCGATCGTTCCGTCCAAAAGTGACTTGAGCATCAGCTCGCTAGTACCCATAGGGTAAATCGGCCAGCGATCATTCGCTGGCAAAGCCTTAACATAGGAAACAAGCCTAATATGCGCAGACGTTCCAAGCTCTGGTCCAATCGCACGAGAGGGCGCCAGGTCGGCGAGTTTGAGGAGGGCTGGGTCAGCGGTGACAAATACATACTCCGCTTGATAATAGGATCGGGTCAAAGTGATCCATTCAGCATAATGGCCAGGGAGCAACTTGAAGCCCATGTGAATATCACAATGCTCAAGCATAATAGCATAGATCCGTGTAATGTCCTCGTCAACAATATCGCTATTGACCACGTATTGCTGTGGCTCGAGCAATAACGCCCCAGCAACTGTTTCGACGATTTCAGCAGCCAATTCCCAGTCGGGGTTGCGACGATCGATACAGTAGCGAAGCTTCGACTCGTCCACTCGCCGGCCTATTTTCCATTGATTATTAGCGAAGGGCACATCGTAGAATTCAGGATTCGCGCCTGAAACCACACCAACCGAAGAGAATAGCGCCATCAAAGATGATAATACTACAGCCAAAAGTGCGCCCGTCAAACGAAGAAAAGCATGTGTGATTAGCAAGGTCATACCTCATAAATGTTCCCGGGCGAACTGGAATTACCAGATCCGCCCGGGGCTAAAGGTTTCAATGTTCGCTTAGGCCTATCAGTCTGGCAGTGCGAAGACGTACAGTGTCGCTGGGTTATCCGGCGGAAGCTGAATTTCCGGGGTTATTGTTGATAACCTGCCCAAACCAGATTTGTGGTTAGCCATTATAGCTACGTATTGCTTTCCGCCAGCCGAGTAGCTGATCGGGAAGGATTCGAGCGCATTGCTCAGCTTACCACTACTCCACAACATTTCACCAGTCGTGTCGTCGAAGGCTAGGAACTTGCGATCCATACTGCCCACGAAAACCACGCCGCCACCTGTTGGTAGGGTAGAGCTAGTGATTGGCGCACGTTGTCGATACTGCCACATTTCTGACTGATCAGCCATGCTGATGGCACGAACTTGGCCAATATTACTATCACCGTCAGGATGCTCTACTCGACTGTAGGTCTGGCGACCGCCACCAGTATAAATTTCGCCCGGGTCGAGCGAGTTTACAGTGGTGTTAGAGCAGAATTCAATCGTCGGAATATATAGTGCCTTTGTTAGAGGGCTGTAGGCTGCAGGCTGCCAGGCATGCGCGCCAGGATCTGCGGGGCAGTTAAAGGTGGACTCGCCGGCAACCGGAATTACGTCTGGGTTGATAGTCTTTTCACCCGTCGTTTTGTCCCATGAGAGCACCACGTTCTGACGTGAGGTTTCCTTTGCCCATAGCCAATCGCCATTTGTCCGGTCAACCGATTCAATGATGCCAATCTTACCAATCGTCACCACCTGTTTCCGTACTTCACCATTGAACTCAGAGTCGATGAGAATGCGTTCATAGACATAATCTAGGTCAAGGCCGTCGGTCGGAAGGTACTGATGATGCCACTCGACCACACCCGTGTTTGCGTCTATTGCTAGGGTAGCATTTGTGTAGAGCGCGTCATTGTTCAGATTAGGATCAGAGCTCAAGGGAGCCAATCCAGCCATCTCCAAATTCCATGGATAGGGCTGACCTACTCCGATTAAGATAAGATTAGTATCGGGGTCATAGGATCCCGTGATCCAGGCTGAACCGCCGTGCCGGCTTGCCAATGGAACGCCATTCCAAGAATTGCCATCTTCCCCACTTTGAGCGATGGTGTGAACACGCCAAATCTCTGCACCAGTATCTACGTTATGACCAGTGATAAAACATCCCCCTGGCTGCGCCTTACTGCACCCGGTTGTTCCTTGGACAATAACACCGTTAGCCACGATCGGGCCGCTGGAGAATGAATACCCTTTCTTGTAATCGGAAACCTGCTTGTTCCAGTTTTCTTGCCCAGTTTTTGCATTGATAGACACCAGACGCGCGTCGCGCGTCGCAATAATCAGGTTATCACCATAAATAGCCTTGCTGCGAACTCCGTTCTGACTTGCGTCATCCGGACGATCGTACTGATATTCCCAAATCAGGGTGCCATCGCTAGCATCGAGTGCCTGTATCAGATGGCTGGAGTTCATAACGTACATGACACCGTCATGAACCAATGGAGTCTCTTGAGTGCGTCCTCCAGGCGACATACCCCAAGCCCAAGCTAACCGTAGATCACCAACATTATCTTTGTTGATTTCGGTTAGAGGACTATAGCCCCAGCCGTCGTAGGTCCGGCGCCACATTAACCAATCACCGTCGGACGGGTTGAGCAACATGTCGTCCGTTACAGTCGAAAGATTATCAATAAGATTACCTTCCGCTGCAGCAAATCCAGCAGATAACCCAAAGGCCATAGCCGACGTTAAAAGCATTTTTTGAATTTTAGACATTGGTATCTTTCTCCCTAGCCAGAATAACTATATCTAGCGGTTGTTCCCAGCCTTCTGGGTATGGTGGGAGCGGCATAATTAAAAATGGCATTATTATTTCAAACGGCTTTAGCGCCGAGAGGGTTTCATTTTTGTTCTAATTAACTAGATAGCCATTTATCCGCTATAGAAACTTTGTTTCACGTACATCTCGCACTATCCAAGATAATTTTACGTGGGCAGCTAGTCAGCTTTAACCCAGCATAGCTCTAAACATGTGTTTCAAACATGTTAGAATTATTCTATTTTGTCTACTTCAGGCTTTTTAGACTAAAGTAACAGCTCTTTAGCTTCGGTGAGTAGAATAAAACTTTACACATTGCATGGGCTGCATGAAACACGAATAAGCCATCGCGCCAAAAATTGTGACTATGGGAATTTCTGTATTATACAGTTTTAACCGGAGTATTTTGTAAAAATGCATCTGCAGTAAGATGTGGGAGAGTGTAGCTATGGCCAGAAGAAACATTATATTAGCACTTGTTATTATTATGGCAGCCCCAACATCAGCCAAAGAATCTGAAATTAGGGGGATTGATGGCATAGGTCAGGATCCAGGAACAGCCATAGCCTTTTCACTGACCGAGTTTGTTGCTGGAGGTGAAAGGATCTATCGCTACCGTTGTGTCAAATGTCATGGGAAAAATGGTGAGGGTCAGCCGCATGGCCACGACGACGCTCCGCGCCTTCGTGGAAACGCTGCCCTTCTATCGGTTAGCCGGATTGCAGTCCAAGTTCTCAGGGGCGGGGCATATATGCCGCCATTCAACAGCTTGAGCAATCGAGAGATCGCAGCCGTTGCGACCTATATCAGAAACTCGTTTGGAAAAAATCACACAATTGTAACTGAGGCCGAAGTCGAAGCCTATCGTTAAAAGCGGCGCGCCCAGACAAACCCATTTCAACATCGATCACGTAACTTCGAGGTGCTGTCAGACAAATGAGAACTCACATCAGATTACAGTCATAACCTAACTTCATGTGCTAAATAACTGCCGCTACTCGGCGAGAGCAGCGGCACAGTTTAGCTTGAAATTGGTGCGTGAATAGAGATGGCGTTCCTACGGCCCCTCACAGCCAACTCAACTTCACCCCCAGCCCTTGTTGCGCCTTTAGCGAACAAGAGTGATGAAAGGGGGGAACGACATACCGCTTCACATTATGAACTAGACTTGAGAATGCCGACTGATAGTTTTCGTACTGATTGACCGCCGCAGCTAAGTTGGTGATCGGTGTTGGCTTCGTAACGTGACATCAACTGGGACAGTAATTATGTACGTGCTAACCCAATATCGTCTTTGACCACTTGAAGGGCCCGTTGAAATTGACGATCGTCTGAAAGCTTATGCCCCTGTCACACGCCAGATGATATCACCTACGTCATCAGCCATCAGGAGCGACTTTTTGTCAGCGCCAAGCGTGACGCCAACAGGGCGACCGTAAGCGATCTTTTCATCGTCGGACAGAAACCCACTTAGAATATCGCGCGACGGCCCGCTCGGCGCTCCATTTTCAAAGGGGACGAAAATCAACTTGTAGCCACTAAGCGTTGACCTGTTCCACGAACCATGCTGTCCAATAACCATACCATTGCCAAAGCCCGGCAATGTCCCCTTTGGCATCCAGCACAAACCAAGCGAGGCCGTGTGCCCGCCCAATGCATAATCAGGCGAGATCGCCTTTGCGACCATGGCTGCATCTTGCGGTACCCGGTCATCAACGGTGTCGCCCCAATATGAATATGGCCAGCCATAAAAGCCGCCATCTTGAACAGACGTCAGGTAATCGGGCGGTGTCTCATCCCCCAGACCATCGCGTTCGTTTACGGCGGTCCACAGGGCACCAGTTGTCGGCTCCCATGCCATGCCCACTGCATTGCGCAGGCCTGATGCGAAGACACGCGCTGCCTCAGAAGTGACATCAAGTTCCCAGATCGCAGCGCGGCCCTCCTCAGCCGCCATCCCCTGGTCCGCAATATTGGTTAGCGAGCCGACACCTGCGTAAATCTTTGTACAATCAGGCGATACAATCAGGCTGCGCGTCCAATGGCCATGCGGTCTGAAATCGACCAGCTTGCGCCCTATTCCGGTCAGCGCTGTCGCACCATCTGTGTAGTCAAAGACAGAAATACCGTCAGTATTTCCAAGGTAAAACTTCTCTCCAATAAGTGCCATGCCAAAGGGCTGTCTCTGATTTTCGACAAAGACTTCGCGGGTTTCAGCAACCCCGTCGCCATCGCTGTCGCGCCACAATGTGACGCGGTTTGCACTTTTTCCGATGGCCTTGGCGCGGCGCATGATCGACTGGGCGGCGTGATCTAACAGGGTTTGAGGCGGTCCTGGCTCTTCCTTTGATTCCGCGACAAGCACATCCCCATTCGGCAAGACTTCGATCCAGCGGGGATGCTCCAGACCTGATGCAAAGGCGTTGACTTTCAACCCCGGTGAGCAGGTCGGCAGATGACCATCTTCCCAACCGCGCGCAATAGGCATCTTAAGCGTCATGATCCCTTGCTTTTTGGCCCCGGGTATCTGAGGTGCAGTTCCAAAAGCTTGATGATTTGGTGCATTAAAGTGGCGTAAAAAGGCTACTGTGCCACCGACAAGTTCTGTTGCTTTTGTAAGAATTTTCATTCCATCGCCCCTTTTTTTTCGAGACCAAAGTAAAGCGGATAATACGGAATAAACAGAGGTAATGTCAGGGCTAGGGTTTTAAACCAAGAGCGCTTATTTGGGAACACGTCTAAACCTTTAGAATAGAGGTGACGGTGCTGTCACACCAATGAGAACACCCATCAAATTGCTGGCACAGCCTAAATCTATGCGCTCAATAATTGACGCCACCCAGCGATAGCAGCGGCACGGTTTAGCTTGGAATTGGTGCGTTAGTAGAGATGGCGTTCCTGGTTAAAATGGTTCTGGATTGAAGCGTGGATGGAGACGAATTTCTGCAAGGTTTTCGCTCGGCGAAATATTGTGTTTCGATACTGAATGAAAATGGTTAAGTATATGAATAATAATTAAAATTAATTAATTTTTTGATAAATATTCTTGCTTTGTTCTAACGAATCAGTTATAATATTCTTCATCAGACCCCGTGTGCGCGGGATACCTGTGTTTTCACATTAACGCACAAGTGCCTACCTGCGGACCCCGCTTCAGGGATACCCGCAAAAGATAATCCCCCCGATAGATAAAATGGCAGCGGATTACCTTGGATAGGCTTTCCATCCTAAACAAATGGCACACGGCCACGCGTCGCGTGTCTTGGATTATTTTCAAATGAAAAACTTAAATATATGCGAGCAGGACGTTTATCTTGCATTACATCCACAATCCAAATTTCCTGTAGGGACTAATTGGCCTGAGCAGGGTAAATCACAAGAGGACGCGTTATCTGCAAATGGTAATTTGGGTCTTATTCTTGGATCAAAGTCCAGCGTAATGGATGTTGATTTAGACTGCTCGGAGGCAAAAGCCTTGGCTGATCTTATTTTGCCCAAACCGTTCGTA
>Ga0302126_10001334_pt1 | contig 14692 bp, 11 predicted proteins | sample CB4_20m_MG_FD_203108 | JGI IMG/M metagenome (GOLD analysis project Ga0302126, IMG submission 203108) | Marine microbial communities from Western Arctic Ocean, Canada - CB4_20m | ecosystem: Environmental > Aquatic > Marine > Oceanic | place: Canada: Western Arctic Ocean | collected 2017-09-24 | reverse complement strand
AATGCCGTCAGTTTGCTCACGGATGCGCATAGGCACGTTGAAGAACAACGAGGGCATCTTCGCTCGATTTTTAACGAAGTAGATACGAACAAAGATGGACGATTATGTCTCTCTGAATTCACAACGGCTTATAAAAGAGTAGATAAGTTCAACAAAAACTCGCCTTTAACAGATGCTCAAATTACAAAACTCTTTCGTAACGCGGATACAGATAAAGATGGCGAGTTAGATTACGAAGAATTTTCGGGCATCGTAAATCTTTCCGAGATTGTGTTGTTGAAAATCTTAGAAGCAGAAGCGAGAAACGCGCAAGGATTACTAATGGTCGAAGCGTCTCACGAAGAATTTTTCGGTCAAGCGCTGAGAAAGTCTGCGCCGATGAAAGTAAAACCGTATACTTTGATCGAATCGCAAGAGTTCTCCATGCGTCTATACGAATCAAGAATTGCGAGTATGCAACGATTCATTTCGATGACCGTGATGTTCCATGAAATGGGGAGTACTGTCGAGCGTTTCTGGCGTTTTGTTTCTTTTGGTTACCTCGGATATCGCATCGATCGAACGCATAGCATAATGAGGATCGCTACGACAGCGTCGCCAGTTTCTGGCGCCGAAGTCCGCGCTCGTAAGCAATTCATCGCTTTAGTCACAGCGTTCAATTCTGCCGTATCAACTATAAGGAGAGTTCATTTCGAGTTCACCGAAGGCGTTCAATTATCGCGAAAACGAATTCTGCGTAGACAGTCATCTACTACTAATAACAACGATAACAGCGGCTCTCAATCAGATTCGTACGTCGACTTGATCAGAAGGTCGATATCAAACGATTAAAAACTACGTGTTTACGTAAAGATAAAAAGATAGCCATGTGAAAGTACAAAACCGTACTCTTCTTCTACTATTCATAAACTACACATTCACTACGTACAATATATCTCTCTCACACGCTCGCGCGATAAACAAAAATCTACGAGATACGCAAAATCACGCTTCATCATCATCATCATCATCATCATCTCTACTCCTTGCGATCACACACACACACACACACACACACACGCGCGCGTGCGAGTACTCATTCTAAGAACAACACCAAAACTACTTCCTCTCACCACAAACCTTTCTCACTCGCGCGCGCATCTCATAAAATCGAGTCCGCATCATCCGCCCCTGACTTATCGTCGGTTCAAGAGAATACTAAAATTAAACTCTACACTCAATCAATTTAACTTCTTCGTTCACGTCGTCCTCACTCCCCCGGGCACGATCATGGCAATATTGTTCCCATTCAACAATATCTGTTTCAACTCGTTCGTTTTCTCTTCGCCCGATTCGCTTAAATAGAACTCTTTACAATCCTCCAAGACACAGTTCACGAAGACGTCGAAGGATTTTAAGGTACCTACGAACTCGCGATCGGATTTCATGATTATCCAAACCCGTTCGTTTAAGCACTTATCGACGAGTTCGGAGGGGAGTAGGATCGAGGGGTTTTGCGTCGTTGGTTTTGTTGGGAGCGCCATCTCGATTTTATGTTTATTAGTACTTAGTAGTACTGATGTTTCGTTTTTTGTCGCGTTTTTGTGTTTATTCATTTTTGTAGCACGACAGCGCACGTGCAGAGCTTCGTGATTTTTTTTAGGAACTGATTGATGAGTTCATGATGAGCCAAAATAGTACGCGGTTAAAAAGAGAAAAGAGAGCAAGAGACGGTGCAACTTTTAGTGCGAGAGCGGGGGAATGTACATTTTAGTAGGCCGCCGAGCCGCTGCTTTGCCCGCCCGATGACGATGCTGGAACGTGGTTCTCTAAAGCTGATTATTCGTTTGATTTCTCAGATCTCAAAAAAACGCGTTGCCTCGAACACGTCCGGCCATTTAGTAAGTAGTTCACATCCACAACGGCGCAGGCGTATCTTCCTCTTCTTACCTCTTGTAACGCACGTATTATTATTATTATTATCATTACTATTGTTATTACTATCAATGTTCGCTCTTAATCGTAAACTTTAAATAAAACTTCATAACGCATAAGTTCTTCAATCTTTGACCAAAACTGCACTTCTCCCATCAGTAAAGATTTTTTTCTCGCAAAGACAAGACGACGACGACGACGACACGTCAGAAACAGACCACGAGCTGAAAGCGATATAAAAAGGCAGAAGAAGAAGAAATGCGGTCGCATCGGCGACACGGAGACCTGCGTCGATCGCGTTCGCGTTCGAGGGACCGAAATCCCGAAATCAGAAAACGAGCGCAAAGTCGCGATAACGATAACAACGTGAGCAGTAAATCGAACAAACGAAGAGAAAGTGATAGCGATGAGTACGATGAGAGACAGAGAAAGAAGACGAAGAAAAAGAGGAGGTTCTATAGCGGTAGTGATAACGAAGAAATTGAAGATTTTGATGATGACGAGAGAAAGAAGAAGAAGAAGAAGCGAGATGATGATTATTTTGATGATGATGATGATGATGATGGTAAAACTACTACAGGTAATGCTGCAAAGGCGATTCCGCAGTTTGGGTACGTACCTAGAGAGCGGAATCCGAATGGGAAACAGTCTATACCGAAACATCCGCAATCGATTGTCATGGCGCAAGCCGCGCCGGGAGGGGTTTCGATCGAAAGCGCGAATGAAGCTTTAGCTGATCGTATGGAGACAGATTTAAGTAATAGAAAGAAGAAGAATAGTAGGTTTGATCAAAAATTAAATAATAATAGTAATAGGACGACAACGACGACGGCGGTGAAGAGAACAGTAGTAGCGAAAACAGCGGCGCAGAAAGCGAGAGACGCGAGGAAATGGTTACTATCGCAACAAATTTCTGCGTACGAGAATTTGCAAATTCATGATTCGGAAACGGCTAGGAAACAACGACAAGTTTATGTTGGGAATATTCCACCAGAAGTCGATGCAGAAATGTTGAACGTGTTCTTGTCATCGACGTTAAGTGCGGCGTTTCCAGAGTATAACTCATCAAATCAAGAGCTAATTGAGGATATTAAAATGAGCGCAGATAAAAAGTATTGTTTCGCGACTGTTATAGATTCCGAAATGGCGACGAGCTTGTTCGCAATAAATGGGGTTGATTTATGCGGGTATACTTTGATGATTGCAAGACCGAGTGGATGGACAGACCCGAAGTTAATGAAGGATAAAGCAGATATTGCGTACGAACAATTGAAATTACTCCACGCGGAAGAACGAGCAGAATTAGGTGATGCGGCAGCTGCAGCTTTTTTACCGCTTCCTCCTCAGCCAAAGAAAAATGTGATAGTTCGATTGAAAAATATCGCAATCGAAGATGATTTAAAAGACGACGAGGAATTTGAGGATCTTAAACTCGACGTTTGCGGTGAATGCGAAAAATTTGGTGAACTCTCTGAAGATTCAAATGGAACAATTATATTGCCGAGGAAAGGCTTATTCGTCGGTTCTGCATTTGCAAAGTTCAAAGATGAAGAGTCGGCACTAAAAGCGAAAGAAGGTATGCATGGCCGCGCTTTCGATGGACGAACGATCGATGGCACGTTTGCGAGCGAGGCAGATTACGAAATTGCGGTAAAAACCGTATAGCTTTGTGTATAAAATAGGTATCACATTCTTTACGACTATCACAATCTTTGCTTTTTCGTCAACGTCGTTTCCGATTTATTTCTATACCATCGTAAGGAAACGCCTTCGATTTCGCCTCGCTCTATCTTTTCTCTGAAATTATGTTGAATATCATTCACTTCGCGCCCTGTCAACGGGTGTAGATTGCAAAAATAACTCAAACGGACGTTTCTAGCAACCATATCTGACTTATCTTTCGGATCGTACCTATCGATGATTTTAGCATCTTTGATTTCAATCTTCTTCCAAGTCATTTCAGATGCAGTTACACTTGCGAGAGTAACAATCTTCTCTAAAAGCTCTACTTCGCTTGGGCTATTTCTTATTATTACTGTATTATTATTATTATTATTGTCGTCGTCATCGTTCTTGTACTTGTCGTTTTTAACAATCTTCATGAAACATTTACCACAGCACAACATGTTTGAATATTTCGGGTGATTGTTAGGGACTCGTTTCGTCAATCGAGTATAAGCGACTAGCTTTTGTTCTCTCACGCAACGCAAAGCAAACGAACACGTTTGATCTTGAACAAAAACGCACATATCTTTACGTTCTTTTAATACTTCTTCTTCTTCTTCTTCTTCTTCTATTTTTTCTTCTCCTTCGTTACTACTATTAATGGATAGGCTATCTTTTACTAAACTCGCTAAGACGGCCAATGAAACGTCGCGCTTATGGCTTTCGCGTTGATATTGTGACACTGGTCCATCGTTTTCTTCGTCTACTTCTTCTTCCCGTTTATATGCATGTACGACTGCATTTGATACTCTAAAACTTCTCGAATCATCGAGGCCTCTCCAATGACCAGTAGGTTTATAACCGATTTCACGCCATTTCTCTTCGTTAAACCTTTCGCAATGAACTAAAGCCATACCTACTTCGGCTCCACAATCATACGCTTGCCAAGTATCTCCATACATCTTCCTACTCTCATCGCCATCGACAAAAGTCCCACCTTGCCCTGGCGCGAGCGCAACTTCACAAAATCCATCTTTTTTCAAAACCTCTTTCGAAGCTCGCAAAAACCCGCGTAATAACTCCCTGTTCTTCCCAATCTTCCCCTTTCCCGGCAAATGCGGAAACGCAAAACACACAAAATCGACTCCATTCTCTATCCCTATCGTTCGAATTAAATCTTCCGCCTTCGTTGCATCGACTCCGTGTTCAACCTTTTTCACGTTTTTCAACGACTCGAGTGCCTGAACATTTTCTTTCCCTTTCCAATTCTCAAAAATCTCATCCTTCGTTGATAACGAAGTCGCGTAAACATCATTCATAGGTCTCGTTCTAGCTATCGCTAGTGACATTGAGAAATCGCCATCGCCTACGAGTAAGATTTTCTTTCTTCGTTCTTTATCTTCGATTTCTGGTGGATGATTAAATTCTTCTTCATTCGTTCTTTTTTTGCCGTCATAATAAGGTTTCCCTAAAATCGTGTTTGTTGTTAACATCGACTTTGTTTTCTTCGCAGATAATGAATTAGTCGATCTAGCCAGTACTTGCGCTAACGACTGCGATGACGATGTTGTGCGCGAGAATACTTTTGTTCGGTGAATCGATCGAGAAGTCGCTCCGAACATATATATATGGTACGTACTATAGGTGTTAAATATCTCGTCTTAAATTTTCACAAAACCTCTTTCATTTTCCTTATTTTCAAAATCCCTAGACTGACACCCTAGACTGACACCCTAAACTCAAAGATAAAATAATCAAGAACAAAAATCCGCGAGTAACACAATCTATCTATCCATCTATACATAATAAGAACGATCGATTGAGATGTCATCTCGAGCGAAAAAAACCGAAACCGTGAACGATGATCTCGATAAGCAAAAGCAAATCTTGGGCACGCTGCATCATAAAATCGAGCGAGCGAGCGCTTCGATGATTTGCGCGAAAACTAAAAAAGAGTTCTGCAGACGCTTCTTACGGAACATTCCGTGTTGTTCGACTGCTGCAACGTCATCTGAACGATGCAAATATGTGCATCCTGATCACGATACTTTACCGATATGCAAGCAATGGGAGTTATATGCCCAGTGCTCTAAGAACGCGATGTTCGAGTGTTGTTGGTTTAAGCACCCATGTCTTTTCGAGAGCGAGAAATTTACGGTTGCGTTTCATACGAGTACGGTATTCGGTTTACGATTACTCGAGCGAATGCGAGCGATTTTTGGGGAGGCGAAGGTCACCGTTTGTGCGAGGGAGAGTTTAGAGAGCGTTTGTGGGTGCGTTATTGGACTAGATTGGGATTGTTGCCTCGATGCCGTGAGAATTATGAAGGAGTTAGAGCCGCACGGGTTAGCGATGTGTTCGAGGATATACAAAAGATGCGAGGAGAGTAATATGGATCAGACATTAGTAGATAAGAATAGGTGTGAGATTGATTGGAGGAAAATTTTGATGATAACGAAAGAGAGGTTTTGTAGAGGCGAAGGCGATTCTTCTACTGCAATCATAAAAACGGTTCGTTTTAGATGTTTTCCAAAAGAGTTGGAGAAATCGGCGTATGCTACTTTGGACGAGCTCATTGCGGAAGATTTAAACTTTGGACTTACAGGGCCTGGCAAAGGTATATGTGCCAGAAAATGTGATCTAGCCATCGATTGTTTACTCATTCAAGGACGACTACACGTATCGTCGTGGGATATCACGGCGGATTTAGATCTAGCGTTGAACCAATCATTGATCGACGCTGAAGAGAGAAGAAAAGCAGTGCGGCCGTTATGTAGAGCTTTTTTCAAAATGGAGGAGGCTATTTCGAGATTTGATTTAGGAAAGTTCATTACGAGTTGTTCGATGGTTGTCGATGTTGGATGCGCTCCTGGTGGATGGATTCAAGCGTTTGGAAATGAAATGAATAAAAATAAAAACGGAGGAGAAAAATTATCATTAAATAATAAATATAACGACGATGGAATTATATTCGCCGTGGACCCTGCAAAACTAGGATTCTCGCCTCCGAAAACAGTCGAAGCTCCTAAACAGTTAGTGCATTTGCAAAAGAAGATAGAAGATTCGGTTTTAGATATCGAAAAAATGTTAAACGGTCGAAAATTAGGCGTAGTCGCGTGTGATGGTAACTCGTCTCCGCTCGCTGTTTATCGATGGGTTTCGCCCTTGTTTCCTTTAGTCGACGAAGAAAACGGAGTGTTAGTTTTAACGATGAAGAATTTCGTCGCCGGGAAGCGAGCGTTTTATGAAGCGAGCGCAGAAGTAGCAGAGAAAATAAGAAATGATGGTTTCGAAGAGGCTATTCTTGAACCGTTATTTGCGAATAGCACCGAAGAAATGACTCTCGTAGCGTTTCGAAAGAAGCGCAATATATTAGAATAATTAAATTATTAATAACAAATGAATGCATACAATGTACGGTATAATCAATTAATTCGAAGAATCAAACTTGCTTCTGAAAATGCCCCCTCCTTTTTTTGATTTCTTTTCTTCGTATTTAATCAAATCAAATTCGCCTCCGTCGTTTTCTTCTTCGTCTTCTTCGTCTTCTGCCCAGTTATTGGAATCGTCGTCATCTTCTGGGAAATCTAATTTCGCTTGTCTATTCACGGCTTTCGGAACTTTCAACACCGCTTCTAACTTCCATTCGCCTTCGTTGAGAGCTTCTTCCCAAGTTTTTTCCGATCCATTACTTTTCATAGCAGATTGCGATAACAACGCGCAATTCGATGTCTTCATCCTTACTTTCTTCTTCTCGCTATTATTTGTATTTGCAAGTAATCTAACTAAGTTCTCCCATCCCATATTGTGCCCAACTAACATCACGTTCACGGTCTGCGGCCTCAATTCGGTTTCTCTCTTGATCTTCTTCGTGACTATTTTCTTGATCCTCTTCGCTTTCACGTCCGAACCGTGCGAGACTTCATAAAACTCAGGAGCTAGAACAACGCTCGCGCATCCAAACTCACTCGCGGCTGCAACGAACGTTTCCAACGTATCCAAACACCTCGTCGCGTCTGAAGTTATGACAATATCTGGTATAAATTCTGGAAACTCTTCAATAAAATTCGAGGCGACCGCGGACGCGCCTCTCCTTCCTCTAAGCGCGATAGACCTGAACTTATCAGGTAAATCGAACTCATCTTCATCATCTTCCTCCTTCTTCGTAGAATCCACTTTCCCTCCTTCATCGCTTTCAGAAAACGCCCAAGACGTGTACGAACTTTTCGCGTGCCTCAATAAAACGAGTCTGTACAATTTTTCATAAGGCACCATTGTAGAATTCATTAAATCAAACTTATCCGGTTCATCGTCATCATCGCCGATGCTTTGACCGATAAAATCCTTCGCGACTACTAAATCTTCATCTGAGTCGTAATTTATTTTTTTCAAATCTTGCGAAGAAGAAGAAGAAGAAGAAGAAGAAGGTCTCGTTCTATTGTTCCAATTATTCAATTTTGGAACTTTTCTCCTTCGATGGGAAGACCTTATTACGTTCAATGCTGGCGATGATGATGTGATCGGGAGTATACAGAGTGATCGAGAGGGGAGAAGCATTTACGAAGAGAGATCTGATCTGATCTGATCTGATCGTTCGTTCGTCGTTCGTAGGGTGATTTTGATATCGCTCGTTCGCGTCGTTTTTAACACGATTAACTGTATGTGATTTTGTTCATCAATACTTTCAATTTTCAATCGTTATTTCATCGTCGTCGCCAAAATGTTTTACTATTTTATATACCACTGCGATGACGACTTATGGAATAGTACGCCACTCTTTGTATAACAAGTCTCGCGCTAAGGCTCTCCAATGGACTTTAACGCTAAGTAATCTGCAACGCAATCGCGTGATTTCAGCGGTTTCGTTCGTGTTCGTCGTCTTTGGTGTCGTCGTTGTTAAGGCGTCTGCCGCCGCCGCTAATGATGACGATGATGGTGATGATGATGGGTCTCGAGCGATCTCGGAGACTTCGGGGACGATTTCGACTTTTCGTAGGCCAAAGTTGAGGAGTTTTTTAGCACCTACGCGCGCTGAAGACGTCGATCGTTCAGCAGTAATCGTAGTTGTTCCAGAATCTTCTGCTACTCTGTTATTCGTGGAATCTTTGATGTTTATGCGTTCTGCGGAGACAGCTACTGCGGCTTCGCCTTCGTCTTCGGTACCTTGTCCTAAGGTTACTACGGCGTCGGTTTCGCCGGCGCCACCTCTCGAGGGCGAGGCGAAAGATTTCGGATGGTGCCTGTGAGGCGAAAATGTTTTTCCTCCGCCGTTCGTGCGGTGGTGATTATAATTCGCGCTACTACTATTATTATTGCTACTAGTATTATTGTTATTGTTATTACTGTCGTATGGATCATAAAAGAGACCGTTTTCAGCGACATCGTTATGATGTTTTTCCTCGTTAGCAGCAGCAGCACCATTAGAGCATTTGTTATAATTATTATCATAATTACTAGTAGTATTATGCATCATCAAAGAATTCGAAGCGCCAATTTTTGGAATATCGAACCCAAACGCAGAGCTCGCTAAAGCGCGAAACGTAAATGATTGCTTATACGAAGCTTTCCTCTCTACGTTATACGCTCGCGCGACGTCAGAACGCGGTGCAAACCCACTAAACACGACAATCCTCTTCTTCTTTTCGTCCGTTTCAAGTGCTCGCAAAACGCCTCCGGTGGCAAACAATCGAACGCATAAACAATCCGAATCTTTCACTAAAGCGCACAAATCCCACTGCTCTGGTGACTCGTGCGACTCAAAAGCAACTTCAGGTAATGTCGATTCTCGTCTATCGGACTTCAAACTATTCGAAATTGCCATCTTCGACGTGCTCGCGTATACTTTCCCATTTGCTTTCGCCAACGGGTTCGCTAAACTCCCCCTATCAAAATCATCATCACCGTTCTTATTGATCTTACTCTTTCTCCTATTATTAGTAGTAGTACTACTATTCTCAACCAATTTATCTATTGAGCACACCGAAACCTCTTGTTCATACGTCGTATGCTGCACTATGTTCAACAACGTACTCGCTCGCCAATCCACGTTCTGTACAGTTAACTCGCTCCTGTGACCATCTTTCATTGTAGTACTACTTAACAAGTTCTTCTTCCATCTTCGCACGAAAACTACGTCTTTACTATCACCATTTCGTCCATACTCGTCGTCTTTGTTCCTACTATCATTGCGCGCCCTCTCTTGCTCTGAATAATTAGGCACGAAGAACAATAAATCATCCTGCATCCAGCAGTCCTCGAAGCTCTCACATCCTTCGCTTAAGAAGAACTCTTCGAACGCTCGTTTCCAGTCCACGTTTGACCATTTATTCAGCGCATAACTGCGCGCATCAGTACTGAGAGTCACATAGGCCTCGGTTTCTTCGCCGTATTCGAGGCATTTGGAGGCGTTTAGTTTGATCGACGCGAGCAGTTTTGCACGCTTCTTTAGCCGCGTCTGCTCCATCAGTCGCAGTCGTTGCCTTCAACGAATTGACTTCTGAATGCGCTGAATAAAAATGTGTGAACGTTCGAATGACAAAAACGAGCGCTGGGTATGATAACAGACGCGCTCATTTCTTTTTCAGCAGAGCCGCGTTCTTTTCCCTTTCAATCACTTCACGCATTAAACGTAAAGAATAAAAGACGATTGATGAGTGCCGTATGGTGTTGCGTGTATATATTTAGGGTTTCAGTGGAAAAAATAATCAAAAAAAATCAATTAAAAGTTTTTATTTGATCAGTGCATATATTTTATTTAAGCTCTCCTGTTTATGAGCATACAATTAGCAAGAGCTATCAGCAGTTCTTCGTCATACATTTTATTTAAGCGCTCCTGTTTATTAGCATGCAATTAGCAAGAGCTAGTATCAGTTTTCTACACGTTGTAGCATCAGTGTTGTGAATTAATGTAAAGCTCGAACTGTCGAATGACAAAGCAGGGGCTATTAATTTTGTTTCCATTTTGTTGCTGTTTAGAGCTGTGGCTGTGCTTTTCCCTCAGAAAGAGAAAAATGAAAAAGTGCTGCCTGCTGAGTAGTGAGTGGCTGTCGGACTGCTGGCTGTGCTTCAACCCTTTTTTTTCCAAAAGAAAAAAGAAAAAAAGCGCTCTTCGCGATCCAGTCACGCCGATTCCTCATTCATTCGGCTCACGTCACCGCTAAACGACGGAAAATTAAAACAAAAACAAAGACAACTTAATCGCATAAAGCTGGTTCTTTGTAGTGTATTTCTCTCGTTTCGGTGACACAAATAAATTCGCACGCGTAGCAAATAGTTTGTTCTTAAAATCACGGAATCCAACAAAAAATATATATAAAAAAACGAACCTGCAGTGTATATATACTCGTTTGAATTTTGTGTATAGAAAGACTCATTTTACGCTCTCGAAAGAAGTGCGTGCGAAAAATAATAATAACAACAAGGAAACGCACGCGTCTCGCGAGTGCGTCTTTGTGTAAGTGAGTGAGTAGTTTGATCTATATATATTCAGATCTCAGCGCAGGGGGTACAATTATATAATAATTATAATTGTTTTTTGTGAATTCAATTTATTATATATATATAATCACTCTGGAAGGGAAAACAAAAAATGCCGCCCGAACTTACGCCGGAACAGATCAAGAGAATCCAACAAAGGCTACCACCAGCCGTGAGGCAACCGGGCCCGACTAAGATGTGCGTGAACGAGAAGTGCCGCGTGTCAGGCGGTCCAGATATGCGATGGCGCAAATCCAAGGTTATCGCGGACGCGGATATTTGTCAAGCTTGTTATAGAGTCGAGACTTTAGCGCTCGCGGATAAACAATGTGCGATGTGCGATTCGAGGAAAACGAACGGGTGTTGGTATCGATCGAAGACTATCGCTGGAGGGACTTTGTGTAGGAAGTGTTATAACAAGGAGTTGACGAAACTGCAGAATAAGAACTGCGGGGCGTGTGGGTCGGAGGAAACAACCGCGAGTTGGTACAAGTCGCACGTGAAATCTGGCGTTCATTTATGTCACAGGTGCTATTATCGAGAGCGCGCGGCGATTTCTACAAAATCGTGCGTCGCTTGTAACTCGGATAAAACGAGCGGTTCGTGGTTAAAGTCAAAGACCGTTGAAGGAGCGTATTTATGCGTGAATTGCTACTACAAGGAGCTCGTCGCTTTATCCGGAAAGTCTTGCTCGTGTTGCCAAAACTCGACGACGAGTTCGATTTGGTATAACTCCAAGGAAGAAAAGGGAAAATACTTGTGCGCAAAGTGCTATTCGAGAGATCGAAAGCAACGCAAGAAGGAAGAGGCAGGAGATGCCACCGAGGGTGAGGCTTAAATACGTTCGTATTTACAGACACACACACACACACACATACGCAAAAGAGAGAGAGAGAGATCAGTTATTATTTAATTTTAACGCTTTATTACATTTCAGTTCAAATTCACACTCACACACACACACTAGTTCCCGACTCGCTCGACACAACCCATAAAATATCTTAAAGTCGAACTCGTTTAATTTCGTTGAAACTTTCGCTCCAAATATGAACGGATGATCGGCCACGAAATTCCACAAAGGTGTAGTTAAATCATCTTCCTCTTCCTCTTCATTGCGTGTTTATTTAATCTCTCTCTTTTTCTTGTTGTACATATCGCAGCCTCAAACAATTCGTCGCGTTTAAAGCGAAGCTTCTTATTTGACCAAGATCAAAAAAAACGCTCAAATTTTGAGATCTCTTCATTTAAAATCACTTCCGCGCGCAAAATGACACAACAACAAAACGAAAACGAAAACGAAAACGAAAACTTAATCACAGTGATCGTTAAACTTCTCCCGGAGCCGTACACGGACGAATCGTCGAAATTGACGCGCTTCCAAGCGCGAGCGCCTTCGTCGAAATATTATGGAGTTTGTAAAACTTTTAAAAACCTCGACAAGACGACCGAACTCGTGAGCGATCTCATGAAGCGCGTCGAGCGCGAAAGTGGCGAGAAGATTGAAATGTTACGAAGAGGCGGTACGTTCGAAGGCGTGGTGTTAGATCCAACAAAGACTTTGCAAGAATGCGGCATCGAGCATTCGATGGGCATTTTTGAGTATCTTTGGGAAGACTCTACTGATAACTTGAAGAAGTACAAAGAGGAGAAAGAGAGGATGTTTAAGATCTTACCGTATCACGAAAAGTTCCTCGAGGAGTATAACGAAGGAAGACCTACTGATGTAGATGATGAGTTTTTGGAAAAGAGATTTCAACAACCGACGAAGAAGGAGAAGGAAGCGAAGGAGAAGAAGTTCTTCGAAGGCGCAGAATTAGAGCAACTTGATATCGAGGCGAAGCTCGACGCATATAATGACGCCGAAGATAAGAAGAAGGGAATTAAAAAAGGCGATGCTTAATGCTGCACAACACAAATACTAGTATGCTATTCTTATTATACAATATAAATATATTAATTTCATTTAAAAATCTTATGTACACCTATACAACTGATGCCGTTTGTTGTTGCGAGGACGAGTTCAATTTTAACTTTACAACCGAAAACTTTGGCACCGCCAATCGACCCGGTCTGAGAGAGTAAAACAAAAGCGATGAAACGACAAACCCGAAAGGAATAAATACCGTTATCGCACCTATACTTGTAGCAAAAATAATTGCCGCCATGCAATTCTTGTAGTTTCTATGCTCCCACCGAAGAGTTTCTTTTCGAAGAGATTCCATAAAATCGGCGAGATAGGAAATTTGGCACTGCACCCAAAATATCGCTTGCATAGTTGTATCAAACATCGCGTCGTTCACTTGTTTCGGATCTCGAAGTAAACCTTCATCTTCGATTTCTGTGCCTCGAACGACAGTTGAAAACCATCCGATTGGAGCATCAAACTTTGAGCCGGGCGGAAAATTTGTAAATTCAGAAGCCGTATCGACTCTTAAAATCTCAACGTTTCGCGACTTTTCTGCTCCGAAAAGACACCAAGACATTCCATGCTTACTCGTCGAGCAATGAAAGACAAAGCCTAGGCATAAACTAGCGACGATATAGTTCGGGAAGAAGCAAAAGAAGAGCAACACGAGATGTAACGAAGCGCTCGAGACGTAATCACGCCAACGCGTCGCTCTTTCAATACGTTTCAGTACATAAGCGAACGGTTGCAATGCCAAACTGATTCTAATAACAGCTGCTTTTGCGCGAATAGCGTCGATATCTTCATCTTGTGTAACGGAACCATCTTTATCAAACGTGATTGACGAAAAAAAAGGAGTACGCGTAGCCGAAGTGAAAGTTCCAATTTTAGCTCCTTTTCTTTCTCGCTCTCCGGTACCATCAGCGGCGACGAAACTCGAGTCAGGTTTTGGCGCTGCCAACGACGTCACATTTTCAAACATAAGCGCGTCGACAATACTAGATGGTAGTTTATTCGATCCCACGATCAAAGCTAATCTTTGCGCTTCACGCTTTTCTCGCTCTTCGCGAGCGTGGCGGTCATTGCCGCCTCCAAATTTACTACTAAGACCGGCGAACGTAAAAGAAGGATCTCTGACGAGAAGATCGTCGTCCATATCACTTCTACCAAACAAAAAAGCTCGCGCGAGTTGTTTTGCTCTGGAAACATACCCAACACTCATAGACGAGTCTTCAAGACCGCCAAAAGGAGCCGGAGAGAGAACGCTATCCGTATTCGATGATCGACGAAGAGCATTTCCTGCTTTTACTTTTCTGAAAGATGCTTTGATCGTGATTTCACCCGTAACTTCGCTATTGTCTTCCGAGCGCAGAGGCACAGTCGCAACGATATCTCTTCCATACAAAGGTAAAGAGGAAGGATATATCGTACACACACCAATGCGTTCATCCGCTCTTGCTCGATCAAAAACACCAATATGCACCGGTTTCGTTATATCTCGTATTGCAACATCGACTTCTCGCTTCCAGCCCGCTGGTGATCTCGCCGAGGCGTTTGGTAACCATGCCCACGAAACGTCGTGTCGTAATGCAATTCCTGGAGCAGATCCGGACGGGACGTGTCGCATTTTCAAAACGCGTATGCGCGCGGCGCCAACTATTGAAGCAGCGAGCGGATCAGTCGAGCGAACGATCCTTGTTGCTATTTTAACTTCACCTAAATACTCCGTTT
>Ga0302126_10001333_pt1 | contig 14694 bp, 8 predicted proteins | sample CB4_20m_MG_FD_203108 | JGI IMG/M metagenome (GOLD analysis project Ga0302126, IMG submission 203108) | Marine microbial communities from Western Arctic Ocean, Canada - CB4_20m | ecosystem: Environmental > Aquatic > Marine > Oceanic | place: Canada: Western Arctic Ocean | collected 2017-09-24 | reverse complement strand
TGAGCTGTCCGCGCGTTCGTTTTAGTACGTTTTTCCTTCCCCCTCTCCCCTCTATCTTAGTTCCCCCCTTGATCGTTAAAAGTTCGTTTTTTGACAATTATTTTTTAATAATGAATCCAGAGTTATCGTTTCTTCCTTTTTCGGTCCATAATTTATGATACATACTAGAAATGAGTAGCAAAATTCATGGAAGAAGGTACAAAGCAGTATCAAGTACCTGCAAAATTTTTAGAAAGACTGAAGACGGAAATCACAAGAGAGACCACGTTATATCCCTGAAAAACAAGAAGAAAAATGGTCAATTAATTGTGATGCAGTAAAAATTTGGATTTTTCGAGAGATTTTAGGCTTCACTTACTTTTTTCTTTTAACTTAACTTTTAGCTTCTTAAGAATATAATTTCGACATGTCTCAAAACACTACCGATGGATCAGAACTTTGGGCTAATAGGTTTAAACCCTCCAAAATTCCAGAGTTAATTGGAAATGGTAAATGTATAGCTGATCTAAGACGATGGCTTGGCAGCTGGCAGAATAATGAGTCTGTTAAAAATAAAAATAAAACGAAGGCTGTACTAATAAGTGGCCCTCCTGGTATAGGGAAAACATCTTCAGCTAGTATAGTTTGCGAACAACTAGGCTTCACAGTAATGGAAGTAAATGCTAGCGATTCAAGAAATAAGGCATCGAAAGACATAAATATTGGTTTATCTGGTTCGACTTCAAATCAAATCAAAGAATTAGTTACTAATTATAGTCTCAATTTTATGAAGAGGAGTACCTCTAAAAAGCATGTGCTGATTATGGATGAAGTTGATGGAATGACTGCGGGGGATCGCGGTGGTGTATCTGATCTCATTGATACAATAAAAAGCTCGAAAATTCCGATAATTTGTATTTGTAATGACCGCTTCTCGCAAAAATTGAAATCCCTTCAGAATCATTGTTTAGAACTTAATTTTCAACAACCCACGAAGCAGCAAATATTTGGACGCTTAAGTTTCATAATTAAACAGGAAAACGTTGAGGTATCCTCTGATCTTCTTGATAATTTGATAGAGTCGTGCAATGGAGATATTAGGTTGATTTTAAATCAACTCCAGTTGATGAAGTTAAGGACAAGTCCTCTTTCCAATTCCGGGGGTAAAATGAAAGATGTGAGTTTGGGAGCGCTCTCAATACTAGATATAATTATGCGATCTGGAGCATCAAGAAATTCTGTTGACCACCGAATAGGTGTTTGTTTTCAGGATGATTTGGTTCCACTTTATGTGCAAGAAAATTTTCTTCAAATGAAGCCTGCAAATTGTTGCTCGGATCTTCAGAGACTTAACTTTATAGGTACGTCTTCTCGCATCTTGTCTGATGGTGATTTAATATCATCATTGGTGCGTTCAAGGCAAAGTTGGGAACTTGCGCCATACAGTAATCTCATATCTTGTGTTATCCCTTCCTCAATTGTGTCTGGAATTCGCGAGACTTTTAATTTATCTCCAGGAGAACGTAATTTTCATCGCTTTCCTACTTGGCTTGGAAAAAACTCATCAAATTCAAAAATGAAAAGGTTACTGAATGAGTTACATGGCCACATGGTAAATAAAGGGACACTTAGAGTAAGCTCTATTCTTCTTCGACAACATTACATTCCTTTACTTCGATCCTACACAACAATACCACTTCTATCAAATCATGTGGGAGGCTTTAGTAATCACGGGGTGCACGATGTTGTGCGCTTCATGAGTGCATATGGAATAACGCGAGCTGACTGGGATTCATTAATGGAGCTACGAAAATTCAATGGCAAAGGACATGCTTTCGAAAGCAAACTTGAAATTCCAACGTCTGTTAAATCTTCTTTTACAAGGGAGTGTAATAAATGTTTAGAACAGATACTTACAAAGCAAGAAAAAAGTTCCCTTTATTCTAGCGATGAAAGTTAACAGAAATGTAAAAATAGCAGTATTAAAATTAAAAAAAAATTAACGCACAAGCTGATCTTGGATTAATTGCTTATGACTCATTATTTTACCCAGTGCTGTCAAGATTTGATGCTGCATTTTTGACTTTTCCGCAGTGCATGAGAATTTAAGATCCCCGTGAAGGACCTTTGGATGCAACATTGATAGAATTTTAGAAATATTTGTGACAGTATGTTTTACCTGAAGAATTTTAATTTGCTTTTCTTTCGAATTTGTATCACGTGAAAGAAGTTTTCGTAGTGACATAACCTAATAGTATACTTTAAAGTCAGGGGAGAATCAGTTCAGAAGATACCTCGTTTTCTGATAATTTAACAGAATTTGAGAGATTATGTGCAATCTGTTCAACTCTGAGTCTTTCAGTTTCACTTTCTTGTTCTTTAAACTGGATGTTGCTTTGTATTAAAAAGATTTCTTCAGACCTTATTTCCAAACATTTAATAATAAAATTACTATAAATAATAAAATTTACTTTTGCAATACATTTTTCTCTAAAAACTTGTGATTTTTTTGACTGATATGTAACTCTCGCTCGAGAGTGCTTATTGTAAAAGAATCTTTAACTTAACAATATTTTTTGAATTTGACTAAAATTACCTTGAAATTGAAAAAAAATTCTTTTCAGTATTAGAAAATGCAGAAGTCATACTTTTTATCCCACTTAAAACCTACGTATATTTAATGTAAGTAAACGAATTGAATATTTTTGGTGCTGACCCGAATTTTGAAAGTTGTTGGGAGATTTTCTAAATTTGGTGTAACTGGCCTTTGTAACTTCATATTTCCTAAATCATTCCGTGGCACTTTCATTAACAACTTATTGTATCTGTTAATTTTTTTATCCAAGCTTTGATCCACAATTTTAAGGTTATGCAAATCTTCAATCTCTTCTGAGAGCATAATTTCTTTTCCACGATAAGATTCAATTAAATTTCGAACTTCATTTAGCTAGTGTTAAGGAAAACAATCAGCAAAAAGTTCACAATAAAAAACTTTAAATAAATGCCTTATTGTTTTGATCATTTTTTTCAACATGGACGTTTACTCTCGTCGTATTTTCAGAGTAGTACATGGAAAGCTTTACCTTAACGGAACGTATTATAAAAGTGTCAAAATAAAGGAAATAGGAAATACCTTGGTAGCTGTGCACGTTCGTTCATTTCTATTTTGCAAAATTTTTAAATGTGACAACTTTTCCAAACTAGCCAAAATATTTCCACGTTGTCTATTTTTTATAGCTTCAAAGGACTTCTGTAATCTTTATGATATCTCTCAAAATAAGATTTTTCCAATGACTTACCCGATTTGAGTGTGAAACTTGAGACCTGGGGGCCAGATTTAACATATTGTTTTTTATTTCAGCGATTCTCTAAACTCTTTCGAGTAAATAAGATAAAATGTAATGTATGTTTAAACCTGTAAAATCTGTTTCATGTCAGTTTGTGCTACAGAGAGTTTAATAGAATAGCTTGAAAAAATTTGACCATTAATCTCCGCCGTAAGAACTGAATTTTCATCACCGGTTAAAAATAACTAATAAAAATATTATTTTTTCTGCGCTCAAAGGTTCTAAAAAGCATACTTCGTATAATAATTGAATACTTGTTGAACTAAATTTGGCAGCGGACCCCTACATAATAATCAAAAGTCATGACTCATATGAAGTTGGCAATTTTAAAACAAACTTTATTTCTATGCTGCCACCGCAATAAATAGCTGGAGAGTTCGGCTAGCCAACAATTTAAAAAGGTTTGAGAGTGAGAAATCCCTCTTTGCAAATACATAGTACCCGGATAAAAAGTTTCCTTATTTACATTCAGCGGGTAATTTAAACTTTTAAGCAGAAACGGAATGTCTTCATCAGCTTTTTGTCCAAACTTCAAGTTTTGATCCAATTGCTTCATTACAAAATGGAATGTACTGACAAAACTCTTAACGTTTATTTGCCCAATTGAATCCAATAAGGACATTGGGCAACCACGCTGTTCTAAGAAAGAACGAAGATATTCTTTACATATATAAAAATATTTTTCATCGCGAATCGGACGGGGATCTGAGCTCAGCATAGTATTAGCCTTTCTCCTTCAAGAATAAGAAGTTATAGGTTGGCGATTTTTTAATTATGTAAAGATCGAATTCAATAGTTCTAAGAATTCAATTCAATATAATGGTATTGCACTATTGCTCTAGAAATTTTACCACATATTTAGGGTTTCATAGGGCATAAAAAATAAAAAAAATAAAAAAACAGAGAACTGGACGGTCAAAAAGTAAACTTTTAGGTTGAACCGTAGACTTTTCTGCAATGGTGTTGGCCATTTCTTTACTACAGATCTGTATCAATAAATAACCATACCGATCGACTCGTATGATCGTTTTCTATCGTTTGAGAGCAAAAAAAATGAATAATATCCGATTTTAACGTTATCATTTGGCGCGCTTTTTTTACCAGAAAGTTGTAGTAGAGGCAGACAAACGCGAGACAAATGCATTTTTTTTATTTGAAAAAAAAAAAGGAGCAGGAAAAGCTGGATTTTCAATCCAGGGGATATGGACGGTTAAACCATGCCAGGATCCGTTAACCATGCCAGGATCCGTTGAACCAGGTCAGGATTGGATATATTCACATAAAAAGGTACTTTAGAGCTATGTATTTGCATAAATCAGTACATGAATATAATCTAGAACGTTTTTATGATCGAGCGCTTATTTAAAATCATCAAAATCGATATTTTACTATCTCTCGTTCGTCGTTTTGAAATGAACACAACTCCATCTCTGAAAGAGGTGCACTAATTTGAAAATGCACACACTTACGCACTAAAAGACAACAAATAAACGCATAATAATCGATTTCCAACGCATTTTACCACACTAAACCCTATGTCTAAAAAAATTTCGCGGCGCTACGCGCCGCCCCAAAATCGCAACTGTGCATTTTTGAAAAGAAAGTCCAAAACTGTGCATTTGTAATTGTGCAATTCAAATTCTACACCCCTACCCCTACTCCTATACCCCTATACGCCTATAGCCTCTCCAAGAGCTTGAACTTCAGCTCTTCTCGAAAACACTACATACATTACCTATATATTTAATAAATAACTTCTAAAAGTTTACTGAATAACTGCGACTAAACGAACAGAAATATATCAACTCGGAACGAATTATCATTATGTCAGGTAAAGGAGCAAAAGGTCTTTCAGGGAAAGGTCTTTCCGGAAAAGGGGCAAAAGGGACGATGTCAGACAAGAAGGGGGATAAAAAGAAACCAACTTCGCGTTCGGTTAAAGCTGGCCTGCAGTTCCCAGTAGGTCGCATCCACCGTTTTTTGAAGGTAAATGCATTACATCGTTTTTTGAGGCGTTGTTTCAGTGTAGTATTTGGAGTCCAAGCGCGTGCAGTTGGAATGCGTATTTTTTTCGACCGTTGACATAATAATATTTTTTTAATTTGTAGAATCGCGCTGCTTCAGGCGGTCGTGTAGGCGCAACCGCCGCAGTTTATTCAGCTGCAATTTTAGGTATTGGTTTCTCATCAAGATACATATATGAATTTCATTTTTCGTAGAGTATCTTACTGCAGAAGTTCTTGAACTCGCTGGGAATGCTTCGAAGGATCTTAAGGTAAAAATTTGAACAATATATTATTTTGTAAGAAAGGTTTTTTTAGGTCAAACGTATAACTCCCCGTCATTTGCAGCTTGCTATTCGCGGAGACGAAGAACTTGACACCCTTATTAAAGCAACAATTGCCGGCGGTGGTGTAATTCCACACATCCACAAGTCCCTCATCAATAAATCTTCCAAGAAGAGTGATTAATTAATTAATTTGAAATAACAACGTTTCCTATTTTTTTTTCGTGAATTTGGTGTTGTGCCAAAGTATTATCCTCGAGCATTTTATGTGCAAATAGAGTCTTTTAATGTACTAGTACTTATATAATATATATATGTACAACTATTTGCTAGCACCTAGCAATTATCTCAAATTCTTTTGATACCTTTCCAATTCTAGGTTAATTAACATAGAAAAATCAACTAAAGCAATAGCTAAACGCCTCCAACCAGTACACGAGTACACTGCGTTAATTGCTTTTGGTATCTTTCTATTTAGTTTCTTTGATTGGTTCGTGCTGTTAATTGGTTATCTCTCAATCGGAAACGTCTCCAGTTCTAGGTTAACTACAGAAAAATCAAGCAAAGCAATTGCTAAACGCCTCCAACCAGTACACTGCGTTGATTGCTTTTGGTATCTTTCTGCTCAGTTCCTGATTGGTTCGTGCGGTTGATTGCTTATTTAACTTGCGTTCCTCTTCTTCGTGTTTTGAAGAATTACACTTCCCCTCACTCCGATAATGCACTTTCCTTTTCTTCGTGTTTTTCCACCCATTTATTGGGTGGTTTTTCAACACGACAAAGTTTGATATGTGAAGATGATTATTCTTGCACTCCTTTGCTGACTTCACGTGGGATATCAGAAGAAAACAACATAAAACCGCCTCTAACAAGTAAACGAGTACACCTAAAAAAAATCAGCCCCTGTTTTTGTAATTCAAACTTTACATATAATTCATAATAGTAACTTTATTTTGATCATTTTAGGATGACCAAACTCCAAAAACTGCTTTACCCGTTCCTTTGATTTCGTTTTTCTATTTGTAATTGCTTTCTTCTTTGTCTTATATTGGATACTTTGAACTGGACGAACGCATATGCATCATTAAAATGCTTGTCAGGAACAATATTTCGCAAATGTTGAAGAACTTCGACTGCAAGCTCCCTATGCTCTATTAAAATTCCTTGTACTGCAGGATCTATACAAATATAGCAAGGAAAAATGATTTCTTGGAGAATCTTTACATTATCCATAAAAATTTTCCCGTCAATCTCTGATATGATCCCAGCAAGACAACGTATGCATATTTCACGTATGGAATTCCTTGCAATAATGCAACATCTACCAATTCTGCGAATAAAATTGATGCATTTGTCAGTATTTTGTTCAATATTTTCCTGTAATGTCTGAATACTCTTGCTCGAACACAACACTACGAGAGATGTTATATTTTTTGCGCACTGCTTTATCATTTTTGTTTGAATTGATAAGTTGTCGCGGATATAATTGTTCTCAAAAATAAGCAATGAATTATTCAGCGCTTGATCTAAGTCACCCTCCTTTTTAAAAGGGCCTGCTTTAAGGCTCATGAGTTTGCTCTGTATTTCACATGGACTAAATCTGTAAGTTTTCAAATATATACCTAATAGTCGGGTTGCTGATAATTGAATCCATTCATGTTCGTGCGCTAAAAGATTAACAACTAACGATATGGACTTATCGTGGTATTTCATTTCAATATTGAGAATGAACTCAGTTTCATATGTCCAAATTTTTTCAAGAAATAATAAAACATTATACAAAAGTGACCATGAATCATCTTTCCTGAGATCTCGAACTTGTAATACCTTAAGAATATCGGACCAATTTTTTTTAACCGTAATCAGTGCCGTTTCCGGAGAAATTTGCAAAGCTATACCTATCACCTGAATTGAAATCTGCTTTAAAAATATGTCATCTTCTTTTACAAACCATTTTTCCATCCAACCTAAGTAATTTTCCCTTTGATTTTTATCTGCACGGAGGAAAAGGGCCGCAACAGTATCACCTGCACTTCGACGGCACACGTTGCAAATGTCAGTACCCATTCTGACTACAACAGGAAGCAATATGACTTCTACTATATCCCTCAAAGTATTCTTAGGGAACTTTAATATAATAGCGTGAAGAGTATGGATCACAGACAGTCTTCCTGCGGAATGCTCATATTTTAGATTCGATATGAGCACTTCTAAATAATGCTGTAATCTTCTAGCTCCAAGAGGATAATCAAGCAAAAATTTGAGAAAAATTTGAGAACATATTTTTCTAAGAAATTCTGACGTTCCACTTGCAACCAAATAACAAATTTTGTCTATTCCTATATAGATTTCTGATAATAAAGGTCTACGCGACAAAACAGCATTAAGTACAGCATAACATATGGCTGCATTTCTTTCAAATTCAATGTTTTCAAAAGCAATACGAAGAATTATACGGTAATGAGCATTTGTTGGAGTAAAACTTGTATGCCGCTGCAACAGATTTGCAATAAGACGAAGACAGTCTTGGACAAGTTGTGAGTCAGCATGCGACGATGCATTCAGAAGAGCAATCAATCGCCTCATCAAAGAGTCCGAACCATGCTCAAACGCTTTCAGTTTCATACTTGCAAACTTGGCGAGAATTTGTAAGCACAGAAGAGAAATTTTATCACTCGGAAAATTTGTCAGACGAATTAATGGAGGAATAATGTCCTCAAACAAACAATAACACTCTTTACTGTAATTTTCCGAAAATTTCTTATTTTTGAATTGCTTGAGCATACCTTTAATTAACTTCAGTGCAAAAAATAACAGGATTTGAAATTTCTGGACCAAATACAAATCTTCCACATTTTTCTTGTGTTTCGGTAGAAATTCAGCAAACAAAATGCTATAACATTCTGATTCCTCTGTGAAGAGATCAAAATTTTGATCAAAAATACCAATGGATAAAAGTGATCGCGCAATTACTAAAATTTCCTTCACTTGAAGCTCTGATCTAGCAAGAATTCCTTTTTGTATAGAAAGTAAGACCTCTTCAATCTTTCGATAACTTTGAATATTTCTAAATTCAGGCAGTCGTTTTATAACAGGTGAAAGTAAAATGGGAATGGAAGCAGGGAATGAAGCTCTTAATGAAAGCAACTCGATCGATTCCATTGATCTCGATTTGAGCGCTTCTAAAACATTGGTGGCTATTTTATCTCCTTCTCTTGCTTGTGAAACCTTCCCGAAAATATCTGCTTCCAAAATTGGGAGAACTTCGATAAGTAGAGCATCAAATTCGCTTTCTTTTGCTGTGGGTGCACTTACTCTTAATATGTCATACGTTATTAATCCAAGAACATGTAAATGAAAACCATTAAGAAGTCGTGCGCGCAAAATTCCAACGACAATCGGTAAACAAGAAGCCTGTAGTACTCTCACAATATTTGTTACTGCCGCCCTTCCGACATCTCTCACAGTCTGAGATCGGTCAGTTAAACTCTCACACAGCAGAGATAAGAGCCTATGCAAATATATCTTCATTTCTTGCTCGGGGAGGAATCTAATAATGTGCACATATGAAAGAAATACCATCGGAGAAATATCAATTTTCTTCAATTCCCTTTTGTCATCGCTAGGCATGAGCTTTCTCAATTTTGGACTAAACTCTCTAAAGAGGATGTTAAAACTTTCTGCCTCTTCAAGATTTGTAAAACAATCTAAATTCTCAAGAACAGAAGCAAATGCGCGTATATACACAGCACTTTGTGAATTATTATTTATATGTTTGTAAATGAGCTTGTGTAATAGATCCTTGTAGGAAGTCCATGGCAATCTTGACGAAATCTGATGAATTGTCTCCACCGCTGTTGTCGCAACATTCGAAACAGGATCTGCTAGACACATCAATACAATAGGTACATAATAATCTAAAATATTTAATAATCCACATTCTTTCGACTGAGTTGCACATTCGAGTTGTGCTAACGCACGGCTCCGTCTGTGTGATTGTAAATGCACAATGTTGATGAAAAAATTAGTTTCAGGATCACTTCTATATAATAAATTCAGTCCAGGAGTGTATTCTGAATTCGAATGTGCCAGATGACCCAAAAGTTCTATAGCAGTTGCTCTGTTAGATTTATCAGCATTATTCAATAATATCTTGATTCCAGGTAATAAAATATCATTAAAGATAGCAGTGCAAGGGTCCCTATATTTATGGGTTGAGAGAACATCTATAAAATTCTGAATTGTTTTTGAAGCTGCTTGACGCAAAGCAAAATCAGTAGAGCGCAAATCAAACAAAGATTGAAATATAATAGCTTTGATATTTTGTGAAGAATTCTCAAGCATCCAATTTATAGTCAATTTTTCATATGCTTTTAGCCTGATTTCATAGTCAATATCTTCTAAACTATTTTTTAAAGTGGAATTAAGATTTTGAAGTATAGTTAAAGAATTTGCTAGAGAATTTAAATGCTCTGCCAAGATAGCAAGTACAGAAACTATTTCAGACCTCAGATGTCTACTCCGTATTCTACCAAGAAGTGGAATGATTAAGGTCCAGTACCTGTCAATATCATATTGAGATAATTTGTCGGAAGCACCAGCAATGATTTTAGAAAATGCCGAAAGCAATTGTGATATAATAGTTTCATCCAATTTTGGGTTTTTTGAAAGTCTTTCGAAAGATACAACTGTTGCACAAATTGCATCATCTCCTCCCAAAGTAAGGCTCAAGTTACTGATCAATGAAAGAGTATGTTCTAAAGTAAAATGACATCGACCGTTCGAATTTCTCAAACTTTTTGAAGTTTGAAGAGGAAACACCATAAATAATTGTAGAGACTCAAACAATTCATTAGAATGTTTCTTAAGTATTTTTCTTGCGAAAATTTTATTATCTTCATTGGCAATGTTTGCATGGGAAACCAGATTCTGTGCAATTTCTAAGCATAAAAAGCGACTGCGTTCAGAAGCAACGTCAGATTTGAGAACTTCCCACACAGGCCTGAGAGTAGAAATAGATTCCTCAATATCCCAAAAGTACGCTAAGAGATATTGACTGGAGGAAAAAGCTCTTAAAATCTGTAAAACAACTGGAGTAGTTGATGCTCCGCATTCACTCAAAAGACGAAACAGTAGCGGTTCTAAAATAGACTTAACATCGTCGGAATAAAATTTGTAATCGAAACTCGGGTGTCTAGCGAGTAAATTAGCCAGTACACGCAGAGAAAAAGTACGCAAATGTTTTGCTTGCTTGCTTTCATTTAAGTTATCTGAACGTTTAAATTTGCCATTTTTATCTTTTACGTATTGGGAACTATTTAATGATCTGTTTTGAATCCGCGTTTCCCTCTCATTTTCACAAAGTTTTGCAACATTCGAGATGAGCTTTAAAGACACTGGCACAAGAGCATGCAGGTACGAGAACATATGCTCGCCCAAGTAACATAGAAAATCATCTAAATTTCTGAAAAATTTATAAATAGAGCTTAAGGGAAGTTTCGGGAAACCTTTACAAATTTGAGTCCATGCATTGGATTGAACTTCTTCACTATGAGTACCATTATGATCAAAGATTATTATTTTTTGTTCATTTAGTAGCACAGTTGAGAGAACTGTATGTACCAGAGGTAAAATTTCAGTAGAACTCAGTTCTGCCATCCATGAATATGCTGCTTGACGAAATGAGTCGTTTTTGCTTCCCATTTCTTGTAAACGTGGAATCAAAATTTGGATAATTAAAGAGATAGTCTTAGACCGATCTTGCTTCTTAATCACAGTAACATTCATATTTTGATCTAAAGAGTTTTCAGCAAAACACAAGCTTGCAAGAGCTCGTTTTGATTTACTTGGTGTAGCAACCAATTCCAAATGATCAGTAATATCATTCGTTAGATATGGCAGGTTCCATTTGCCTAGACAACGAATAGCCAAACATGCCACCTGTGAATCATTTGACTTAATCATTTTTAATAGCACATCATAAATTTCAATAGATTCTTTGAAACCTAGAAAGGAATAACCACCTTCAAATGAGATGTGGAGAGTTCGGATCCATTCACGTTGCGCAGTTTTCATTGCAGGAAACTTTGAAAAATCTTTACATCTCGCATATTTCAAAAATTCTGATGATATCCGTTTCAAAAAAGTTTTATCATTCAAAGAACAAGAAATATTGGAAAGTGTACCCAACAGTAAATTGAGTCGAATCCCGAAGTTTGTTCCATGTTCAGTTGGATTGTACTGTTGATTCATAAACTCCTTCAATTCTATTCTATTTTGCTGCTCTTCTGGAATTTCATATTTTGATTCATCTGAACTTTTTGCATCCATGATGCGTATCTCTTCTAGATAGGAAATGAAGATTTCACGAGCATCCTCATACATGGAAATAAGATAACCTAGGGCTTCGATTATAGATGGCCATATCGAAGAAAGCTTAATATGTAAAATACCAATACATGCACTTGTTATTAGCCTTACAGATGCGATTGGAATATGACCAGAGATTATAGTGCGAGTAACCGTTTGCAGTGCAACTTCATGCTGTTTTATGCTCGATAGAATGTTGGTATCTTTCGTCATATCATGCGCATTCAGTACGCAAAGTTTAGAAAGCACGTCATTTACCGCTATCCACGCTTCCTCTCCCATCTCTACTTTTAACAAACTTAAATATTTCAGATTTGCGTATCGCATGTATCTATTTGATGAAGTAAGGCCATCCAAATTTTTAGGAATTGCTGATTTCAAGTGGATACCGTTTTCAAATTTTTGATTGAATTCAAGAAGTTTTGCTGCACATAACAACGGTCCGGAATAGAGAATCGAAACTCGTGATACTCTTGATACTAAATTGGAATAGGTTGCAGAAATTCCCAGATCGCCAGCATCAGGAAATTTATTGAGAATTAAAAGTGCTTCTAGTGCTGAATGTAAAATCGCGAAATTAGATTCATTAGATTCAATAATTTTCTCTTTCTCTAATCTCTCCAAAGTGTTATTCAACATTTCTTCCATGATTCCATGGCATTTATCAAAATCAAAACAAAATGGTGCAATTCGTAAAGCACCCCATAAATTTTCTCTCTGAGAATCATTTCTCTTCAATATACCAAAAGTTTTTCGACAAATCACTTCGTTGTTCCTCAAAAAATTCCTTTTCACCCAGCCACATTCCATCAAGATTTGACAAGATTCAGAGACAATTGCTATGCCGAAATCTGACATATCTTCCATAAATTTCTCACATGAAACTGGTATAAAAACTTTCAAAAGATTAAGTGCTGCAGGTTTCCTAAGTTTTGACCTCTCATTTAAACTTACCAAAAAATTAACGATTAAACTTGAAGAAGAGTAAGTAATCAGTTTCATCCACCGAATAGCTCTTTCGGCCATTCTGTCAGGTCCAGCACTTGCTCCGATAGAAATATTATGAGCTTCGCATATATTTAAAATAAGTTCAAATGAGATTTCCTGTAAAGAACTTTTTTCAATTTCAGCTTTTCCGAGTCTTCTAAAATACTCGAGAATAAGTTCAAGAATATCAAATATAGAAACAAAGTTCTCCACAGCAGATCCGCATCGAAACTGTATTATCGTTGACAACAATTTAGTTTGATAGATTATTAGATTTTCATCGCAATTTTCTCCTCTTCCAAAATTTTTTTGAATGACAGAGAACAGAGTGCTCCATAATATTCCAAGTCTACCTCTCCGACCGTAACAGCACACTTGTCGCAGCGTTTCTTCTGATACTCTAAGCCAATTTGAATTTGAAAGGAAGTCATGATCTGGATTTAAAAGAAATATGAAAATTTTTTCAGAACTAGAGTGCAGTCCATGTGCAGCACCGCGCACTGCCTCACAAAGTAGTGCACCTGCACTTTCATATTTTATCTCAAGCTGATTAGTAACATTTTTCAGTTCTCCAGGGTCATTGATTTCTCTAAGAAGTAATTGCATACCAAGTACAAATTGTGAGTCAGTTGATTTCCTCAAGACGAAGCCAAGTGCTTGGACTGTAAAAGAACGTATGTGTGCCGATTTATGTAGCCTCAACTGCTGTGTATTTCGCAATGTTTCTGAAATATCACGAGCTAGATCTTCATGTAGCAATTTACATAAGCGTGCGAAGCAAGCAAATAGCTGCTTGAGTAATTCAGGTTCACGCTCAATACCGTCACTTATTAAACACAAGAACATATTTAAAGTTTCGGGGAAATGCCTAGAAAAATCTGAACGGACATCTCGTGCAAGTGCTTCTAAAATATCAAATAAAGCTTCGAGCGAGTGCTTTGATTCAAATGTCAGGCGCCTTAACAACGACTGTATAAGAATATCTTGATGGAGCAATATTTGAGGGAGTGTCTCTGAAATCCCGTTTACTTCCGCTACATAATCCACGACCTCTTTTCTACAATTAAGTTCGGTCCATTTATTTAGTGTATCCTTGAAAAAGCAATGCAATTTACATTTAGATTTCTTTGTATGATGCAATGTCTGCAGAGAAACATTAACGTCAGAAACTTGCTTGGAAAATTTCTGGTTGATAAGTTTATTAGATTTAGACGTGTAAAGAGCAAATTAGAGCGAAAATAGATATGATAGGAAAAATGCCGAAATCACCTTAAATTTTAGTTTGTCATTTTCATTTGCTCGACTTCTTTTCATTTTCGGAATAACTTCACAGGTATCAAGAAAGCCTTGATTGATTGATTGATTGATTGATTGATTGATTGATTGATTGATTGCGCGCGTATGTGTGTGGTTGCGTGAAGTTGAGCCGCCGGTTGCAATTTGTCTGGTATCTCCTGGACCCTTTATCGGCCAAGTAGAAATCCGCTGAAAAAATAGGGGTGGGGAATTGCTTCTCATCAGGAGAAATTTACCCTAAAACCATACTCATACGCCGGAGGCCTTTCGGGGGGTTTGGGGGGGGGACCCCCCAACGGGGTCTGGGGCAGAGCCTCAGAGAAGGGCCATATCCCGATCCGTCGATAGAAATATATAGCAGACATCTGTCATCATCATAGTATCCCCTGCATATGCATGGACCCTTTATCGGGCCAGTAGTAATCCGGG
>Ga0302126_10001331_pt1 | contig 14705 bp, 15 predicted proteins | sample CB4_20m_MG_FD_203108 | JGI IMG/M metagenome (GOLD analysis project Ga0302126, IMG submission 203108) | Marine microbial communities from Western Arctic Ocean, Canada - CB4_20m | ecosystem: Environmental > Aquatic > Marine > Oceanic | place: Canada: Western Arctic Ocean | collected 2017-09-24 | reverse complement strand
GACCACTGTTTGTAAGAATATGCGCCCCTTCCACAGGCGCCTCCACTGGATCGACTCGACGGATCAGCAGGTCGCCCGCGTCCGTGTGCGCGTTCAAAAACAGATCTTCCATGCAAATCGTGCAGGTATCCGACAGGACCAGCTGTGGACCAATGGACGGCACCCGCGACGATGCAACGGGAGTGCGGGCAGTACACTCATCCTTCAGCGACAAGGAAGCCAAGGACGGAATCATGAGGTCTAAACGTGTATAGATGGCACGTGATAAAAAAGCATACTACATTCAGACGTTCGAGTATATACTTTTATTACATATGACAGTCTTCCTACCAAAAGGCTTGGACATTATTGCGCTGGCGTGACGAGGGGGTACAGCGCTCAGGTCACCTTTGCGTGTAAGTGTCACCCGTAGACATACACGCAACCCCTAATATCCGTACCGTGTAAATAGTGAGTCTGGTCCAAAATAAGTTTTTAAGTTTGGGGATGTATGTTCACACCGGTGTTCACAGTTATTGTTCACAGTTAGATATTAGGGGTTGCGTGTATGTCTACGGGTGACACTTACACGCAAAGGTGACCTGGGCGCTGTACCCCCCCGGCCCCAGGAGAGGTCCCCAGCTCGCAGATCATGTTCGGTGAAAACGTACTCGCGTGCAGAAAAATTCGAGTTCGCATGCCAAAGTCTAATATCCACAATGCTCGACTTTTCAATGCTCGACTTTTTGAAGTGCTCGAGAAATGGATATTGGACTTTGGCATGCGAACTCGATTTTTTCTGCACGCGAGTACGTTTTCACCGAACATGATCTGCGAGCTGGGGACCCTTAAGTGACGAAGCCGCGTACGCGCGGTATTCGACAGCATTTCATAGAGCTCACACGCTAAGAGAGACTACGTGACTGTCGCGGTTGTGTACTCCGAGTATTGCAGAGCCACCAATCATGCCCAAAGACTCTCCCGTAAGTCTTGCGGAAGGCGTAGAGGGAGAGGAACCGCCCCCTGGGACGAGACGCTTCACAAAAAAGGAAGTGCGTGTTGCGATGCAAATCACAGCGGGGATTATAAAGGCCGCTGGGCGCAAATGCATTCTTATGAACTGGACCACCAAGTGCATCAACAAGTACGACTTGCCAGGCTACCCGCAAAATTCGGCTGAGCGTCTGGACATGTTCAAGATCTTGTTGGAGTTGTCGGAGAAGGTCCTCGAAGCGAAGCCGCCATCCATTTCGACAACTCACATTCACCACATAATTACGTGGGAGGGTCAGGCGCCATAGTGTCGGGGATTAGAGGACCAACATTGCAAGCGTATTTCTTCGGGCAAGTTCGACATTAGAGAAAACGAAGTGTCTGAGTGATTTTTCCATATGTCGTGTAAATGTACGTAAGCAGATCTGTGACATTGGAACGCTAGAAAGCGGTTCCAATGCCAGCCACCCGTAAGAACGACCAAACGCAAGCATCAAACGCACCAAACGCACCGAAGCGACCCAACAATGCAGGCCGTCACGACTCTGACACCCAGTGTGTCCACTTCCAAGCCACTGGACGCCGAATCGCTTGACGAAGGCAATGCCGTCGACAAACCGATGTCGAACGCTCCAAGCACGACCGAGGTTGCGGTCGACGCGACCGAGCACTTCGCTTCCAAGGCTGCACCCGCCGATGCGCGCTCCCCAAAACGTGCGCGCATCGTGCAAAGCGAGCACTCAGAGCCAAATGTCAAGCCCCTCGTGATTAATTTGCAAGGAACCATCGCCGCGGGTAAGTCGACGCAACTTAACGCGCTTCGCGAGCACTTTGAGCACGATTCAAGCGTCGTTTTCGTCGATGAGCCGCTCAATGAGTGGCAGCAACACCGCCTGCTCGAGTTCATGTACAACGGATTGGACGCCAATGCCAAGAATATGCCACTCGGCGACGAGGCGCTCGATCCGTCTTCGTTCCAGACGGTTGCGCTGGCTACGCGCACGGCGCGCCTCTTCCACGCGCTCCAAACGCCCGGTTTGCACGTCGTCATCTGCGAACGCTCGCCTGAGGCCGACAAGCACGTCTTCGCGGACGCGACGCTCAATACCACCGCACAGCGCAACGCCTACGACCTGGTCTACCAAAAGGTGCTCTCGATGCTGCCACCTATCACTAAGCACCACTTTTTGCTCAAACTTGATGCCGCGTCGGCCAAGTTGCGCATCGGCAAGCGCGCTCGCTCCGAGGAGCAGAAAATCAGCCTCGAGTACCTCCACATGCTCGACAAGGGCCACGAGGCGCTCCTGCAAAGTGTAGGTGATCACCAGACTGTCTTCGACGGCGGTATGGACCGCGCCGAGCTCTCCAAGGCCCTCATCGCGCGCATCGAGCAGCTCAAGCAAGCGTAAAACGACGACAAAACTGGTCGTGTGTCGCAAACGCTCGTTTGGTCGTAAAACTAAACAAAATGCGTCGCTTCGGTGTTATGTGTGTCGGTGTATGGGCTAACAATGTGTTTTGTGCAAGTTCGACCTAAACTCAACCAATCTACACAAAACAAGCACCCAGACGGTTCTTTAAGCAAGCACATTCCAAGCGTGAACATGTCTAGCCCTCAGAAGAGCAACGAGTCCATGCAAGTCGAGGAAGCCAAGGCGTCGGTGGCGTCAAGCAACGGACGCGTGACTGCTTCGATGGACAAGAAGGCAATGGAGTTGGCCAACATGACAGCATCTGACGCTGCCAGCGCGGCAGGCGACACTGCCGTGCGCGCGCAGTCTGCAGTGCGCGCAGAGTCTGTGCCCCAACAAGAGGTTGACAACGCGTCCAACCCCAAGATCGACGGAGCACTGGACATGAGCGCGCTTCCCAGCGAGCGTGGCAAGAAGCGTATGCGCCCGGAGAACGTCAAGAACCACTTCAACAGCCCTATGCGCAAGTTCACCGGCGCGGTGCTCAACTTCTATGTGGACAAGTGCGAAACCACGCTGTATGAGCTTCAGGCCATGGCGGACTTGGTGTGGGGTCGCACGCTCACACTTCCAGAAGTCTTGGACATCGCCATCTTCGGCCACCCATGCAAGCCGTCGACCTGGACGTTCGTAGAACGCGGGTTTTGGCAGGACGAAGAATGGTCCTATTCGGACAAGCTGGAACAAGACGTCGATGCTTCACAGAACGACATCATGCTGCTTCGCCCGTGCCCAAGCACCGAAAAGTGGGGTCCTGTTGTGGCCGAGTACTACGGCTACAAGTTCGACTTCGACCTTGACTACTCGTCGTACTACTATCTGCGTCTGAAGAACGATGAGGCGTAAACGGGCGAACACATCGAAGAAGAGTCCTAATTATGGGTTCAACGCACAACGGCGAGTTGAACGCTTCAGTGACTAGGAATTCCTACATGTAAACCCATGTGTAACAGGCGAACGTCATTATTTATTCTTTATTAAAGTAGAAAAATGAATCTTGTAGTAAAAAACAGAATCGACGTTGAGGTCGTCTGGCGATGGTCCCCGCGGCTCAGCGTGTACATGACAGCACGGCGACACTCGCTTTCGAGGTAAGACATGCTTATGATGCGTGATGGGCGCCTTCATCCATCGATTGAAGCCGTCAACGGGTCAGATCGAAGCCGCGATGCTCTTGCTGCTCTTGCTGCTCTTGCTGCGCGCACAAGCAGGCTCTCCGCGCATGCAGCTTACATGATCCTTGGAGTCGTGTCCGCATCCAGGGATCCTCGCAGTGGTATGTGCTGCACACAGGCGCCTTCATCCATCGATTGAAGCCGTCAACGGGTCTGATCGAAGCCGCGATGCTCTTGCTGCTCTTGCTGCTCTTGCTGCGCGCACAAGCAGGCTCTCCGCGCATGCAGCTTACATGATCCTTGGAGTCGTGTCCGCAACTAAGGATCCTCGCCGTGGTCTGTGCTGCACACAGGCGCCTTCATCCATCGATTGAAGCCGTCAACGGGTCAGATCGAAGCCGCGATGCTCTTGCCGCTCTTGCTGCTCTTGCTGCTCTTGCTGCGCGCACAAGCAGGCTCTCCGCGCATGCAGCTTACATGATCCTTGGAGTCGTGTCCGCATCTAAGGATCCTCGCCGTGGTCTGTGTTGCACACAGGCGCCTTCATCTATCGATTGAAGCCGTCGACGGGTTAGATCGAAGCCGCGGTGCTCTTGCTGCTCTTGCTGCGCGAGGTCCACCTGCACGCAGACCTCCAGCCGCGCGCCTCTTGCTGTTCAACGGGTTGACGCCGCTAGACGCAAACAGGCTCCAGCGTGTCAGTTCGTTGGCAAAAAACTACTTGTTCTATAAAATGCTTGATGCTGCCCACGTGTTCGCATTATGTGCCCCGTTGCTACAAATTGAAACGACTGGATTTTGCGTGTGCATGCAAAATGAGACAGCTCTCGTCGCCGATCCAATTGGCGAGCTTCACCCATGGCTTAGATTTCAACGGTGGTCGGACAAAGCACACAGGCATATGGATATACATATTCTGCATGTGACGGAACCACCTACACAAACACGTCTACATACTGTAATTCCCTGGTACGAAGTGCAGAATGCCACCTGCGTAGCACAAAAGCATGTGCATGCATTGGATTGCGGTATGCATGCACGACGCCGGAACAAAATCATAACTTTGAACCGTATTGAAGCTCGGCGCTGCAACACGTACCGCGTCGATTTGTACGAATAGCCTGTGTCAAGTGCGCCTCTAGTACAGCATCGTGATACTTTCATGCATGCCCGAGGTCGAAGACTCGTAAACGTCTATCATCTGGGTCTTGCAGAGGCGCTGATCCTGATGCCAAACAGTGGGGGCTGCGTCTACATTTCGTAAGCGAAGCACTCACGGCTCTCGCCCGAGCCGCATGGCTCCTCTCCCAATAATCCATCAAACACCGGGTCTGTCAACGCTGTATCTAGTACCCGTTGCAGACTTTCGAGCGGAAAATCCAACGCGGTATCAGACACTCCGTCCGTGTCGGACGAGTCGTCTTCATTGTAAATGTCTCCGTGTTCGTTGTCACTTTCCACGGATGCTACGGATGAATGGCCAGGCACCGCAGCTGCTCCCGCGTCTCCTGTCGTTCTCATCGCGGCATACATGTCTTCAATCAATTGATACTGCCCATGACTCAAGTTCGTATAATCACGCACTTTGATAATCTGTTTCTTTGCTTTGCGAAAGAAGGTCTTAGTGTGCTCGGTCTTGAATATGTCATGGATGTTCAAAAACGCGGTGCGTAGTATGTTGATTGTGTCAGCTTCTGACAGCATCGTGAATGGAGTCAACAGTTTGAAGACAAGCTGTGCCTCTCCAACCACTCGCCGATACAGATTGGTCACATCGGGGTGCGAGAATCGGCAGATTGCGGCCATCGTCAACCAGTAAACAGCGTTGGGATACGCGTCGTACTGCAATGTTGCTGGCGGTAGTGCAAACGTCACGTGCTTCGCCAACTTTTCGCCAACCATCTTCAGCTTGATGTACAACCGGGTAGCAGATGTGCCGTGCCCTAACGCTTCCACACGATGAATGGGCGGAGTTGCGCACAACTCCTGTGGAAGGAGGATCATCTCGGCAAGAGTTGTTGTAACATCCGGATGAAAGTACAGCCATTGCTGCATGATCTCTTTGCCCAGTTCCACTCGTTCTTCCCAGCTATCATTCCCTTCTTCGAACATGCTCCACTGTCCAGGCTGCTTGATTGGAGACATCGTTTTGGTCTTTCTCTGACCGCTGCGAGTCCTCTTCTGCGGATCCTTCCACACACGTTGATAGGAGAAGTTCAACTCTTGGTTTGCTCCAATGTGCACACCAGGCAGGCGACGCAGGACGAGCACGAAGGCCCAACATAGATCACCATGCAAATTGGTAGTTCGCACAAGAGCCTCATCTACTTGACAATTGATATTTGGATCATCCGGACTGCCGGCACCGTTGACCGCGAAGGCTAGCGAGCAGGGCTCCTCGTCCAGATAACGAATATAGGCCTCCTTGGACCCTTTTTGATAGTTGCCCTGCTGATCCACATCCTTCACATCTAACAACAATCGAGGCATCAGAAGCAACCGCTCGCCACTTGCAGTGGGCGCGGCCTCTGTGTTGAGCACTTGGAAGTATGCGGCGGCGTTTGGCCCGGCCGAAGTCAGATTCTTGTCTAGAGCGATCGCGTAATCGGCCACGGCACGTTTGAGAACCAACATGTGGTCAAAAGCATTGTACAAGCGACTCTCAAAGCCAGGTATGCCAGTAAAGAAGCAGATGAAGGTGTTAGGATCGTCGACTGGCATGTCGACAAGCGAGAAGAGGCCAATTGCAAAGCGGTCGGCATCGGGGTTGGCTGTATCAAAGTGCCGAATGCGCACACCCAATCCAGACCGCGCGCATCTGAAAGCGCGCGTGCCTTCTGGGATGCGTACAGGTGTTTCCATCTCGCGTACACGCTCGTTGTCAGACCGAGATCCTGCTTGGATCTCCGCTTCCATCTGCTCCAACATCCAGTTGACAAGCGTCTTCGGTGGCGCGCTCGCCGTATCGCCCACCTCGCGATCCTCGTCATGCGATCGGTACGGAGCAGCCATGGATGCCGAAAAAGAGCCGAGCGATGTATGACAGAAATACGACGGACTTTGCTGACCTAACTAATAAACGACTTAATGTACCGAACAGAATTCCGACGGACTTTGCTGACCTAATAATTAATAGTTCATATCCAAAACAATCCACCTCTTTATACGACACTCAAGCCCGACCTACTTTTACCTCTTCTTACAATTATTGTCACAGCGTCAGAGCTTGGATGTGAAAGGAACAATTGCATGCAATTGCATGCAGTTAATACCATAGACGTCTTCTGAGGTCGTCAGGGTCCGCCATGTCCGGCAGGCAGCAGCGCGGAGGCACCATTTCCAGCGATGGCGTTAGTCGTGCCTTCGGTCACCGCATCGTTGCGCTGGAACCAGGCGCCTGTGGGCAGCACATAGCACGGCGCTGTGTGCAATACGAGCATGCGAATGGTGCTTGAAGGATCATGCAGGCTGCAAGCGCGCCTCCTGCTTGTGCGCGCAGGCAGCATAGGGGTAGGAGTGTGCATGCGACGTGAGGGCGGAGCCTGGACCACGGTTTGGTGTGCACGTTCCGAGCGCTTTGCAAGTACACCCCGACCTATTCCGAGCACTTTCGCCAAGCTCTACATGCGCGCACACCTTCAAGCGCGCGCCTCCTGCTGTTTGACATGTTGTCGACAAGATGGGTGCATGGCAAGCATGGCAAGCATGGCGACGCCCGCGTTACAGGTTAGGCGTCCTAGTGATGCGAAATAGACGCATACCGACGCCGACGCCTCGTCAAGTCTGAACGACTCCTCCATCTTATGTGCTAAGTGGCGCGCAGACACCTGTGCGCAGAAAGAGGAGCAAGAGCAGCGAGTCCCACTTCGTCGTGCGAGCTCCGCGGTCGAGGCTTCTGTTGACTGGATGGTTCGCGGATCGGAAACAAAGAAGGAGAGGAACTTGAACTCGTTGATAGAATCGGGCCAAATCTGTTTGCGCTTGCGACTGATGATCGATTGAGAGGGTTGGTTGACATAAGGTGGCAGGCGGCGTGCCCATTCGCAATGCACGCGTGTGATGAATGGTCGTGAGTGCTCTCGGTACATGGTCACCTTTGCGTGTAAGTGTCACAAGTAGACAAACACACAACCCCTAACGTCCCCGTACCTGGGGGTGTTTGTTCACATTGTTGTTCACAGTCAAAACACTGTAATGTGTAAACCTTATTTACATAGTACGGAGATATTAGGGGTTGCGTGTATGTCTACGGGTGACACTTACACGCAAAGGTGAGCTGAGCGCTGTACCCCTTCGGCCTCAGGAGAGGTCCCCAGGCTGCGCACCAAAAATTAAGAAACCGGACTCGCGTGCAGAAAAATCGAGTTTGCATGCCAAAGTCTAATATCCCCATACGGATACGCCGTTGTGACTGTCGTCACACAGCTTGACTCATCGATTCACTTCGTACTGATTCAATGAGCTTAACTCTACCAAAGAGACTTTAGACATGTGCAGGTTGGTGCGATCCTCTTGAAAACGCACAAAAGGACAGGTACGCAACGTTTCGATCAGCGCAAACTGTTTCATCTTCATCAAAGATTTGCGCTTGTCTATTTGACGCACCAAGTCGGCGAGTGTTTCCATTGAATGCTTTAGATCCTGAAACGAGAGGGCTTCCGAGTGACTTGCGAGCACGCTCATGGCAATGGACAGCATGTTGATACGACTGTACGAAATTCGAAAGGAATGTGTGATCGCTGTTTCCTCGATCGATTTAGACTTCAAAAGCATGGTCACTGGAAGTGACGGAGCGCTTTCCAAAGGATGCATATCGTCGTCGTCAAAGTCTTGCGAGACAGGCGACGTGTTGGAGGGGTTTACCGCGTTGTTTGCTTGCCGTTCGATACACACATTGGTGGCTGGAGCGGCGATCTTACTGATCAGCCAGGACGACGCGTCGTCTTGGAAGATAGATGTGGGCAGTAAATCAACCACGGTTGGAGGAGGTGGCTTCGGAGTCGGAACCACCGTTCCATTCGCCTCGTCCCACCTTCTCGCCGCCTGCAGCCTCTCGATAGTTGGCGACACAGATTGACTTGTCATGTCAGATCATTGAGTCCTCCGGTTGTGCTCGAAACCTAGGTTCAACTCAGGTACTGAGAGCTAGCGAGAGGAGTTTGCAACACCTGGTGTGCAGAAACCACTGGTTTCTAAGACTCGGTCTCTTACTGTACTTTGGTACAAGATAGTAATAAGAGGGGGTTGTTATGCATCGTGAAATGCATACCCACTCACAAGCGTACACGCTTACAACTTGTTTCTGATTGAGCTTGTTTGTCACCTCATGTCGATGCGCAAGCCGATTCCCCAAGCGCCCCAGATTGGATGACCCTCCAAGGAGGCGCCGTCAATGCCAAAAACGATGGACTACACGCCGCTGTCGCCACAAAAGACGAATTACACGCCGGATGACGCCTACATGACGCCTTGGGGTCGTGAGCCACGGCGCACCGTTCCAGCTGCTCCTCGGCGTGGCGAAGGTCGCGACCAGGCGACCATCAATCAGTTTACGTCCAAGCGCAGTCTTTGGAAGGCGAACTCCTCGAATTCCGCCGATCCCCAAGCCCATCCTCAAGATTTGTTTGAGCAAGACCGTGTCAACCCCGAGTTTGCCACGGCGGCGGACCTCGCTCGTCGCGGGCGTCGCATGTCGTTAACGAAGCCAGACGATTCGCGCGCGTTTGCGCCCAACGCGCCAACCATCCAACAGTTGGAGCAACGCACCAGGGCGATGCAATTTTTGGCCGGTGACCAATCGACTAAAGCGGCGCGTCGGAATGTTGAAGACGACGGACGCGTGGTCATGAGCGTCAACGAGGACAGCACCGTTCGTCTCGCGCATCACGGCAGCGCGCTGCATCTGACGTACTCAAGCCTCGTTGGACACGGAAGGCACCCGCCGCACCAACGTCTCAAGACAATCCTCAGCGTCAGTCTCCCTGTCGTGCACCAAACAGACATCAGCGCGACGGTGCAGCAAATATACAAGATGATGACTGCCGCGATCAATTCATTGACGGATCGCAACGTCGAAGACTTTGGCGGCCACGCGATCCACATGTCACTGGACAGCGATCTGCACGAGGCGCTCAAACCCGGCGTGTCCACGGCACTCGGCGCAGTCAGCAACGCGGCCGCCACGAGCATGGCGACGCGCATGAATCGCGCCGTCCGTGCGTGAAACCAGCTTACGAACAGAAACATTTGGACAAAGGACTACTGCCATGATGACCGGAAGAGCAAATACATTCTTCTTGTCGGAGCCCGTATCTGTAGTGTTTTGACTGATCTGTTTGCATAGCTAACAATCGAGGAGAGGCGTCTCTTAAAACATACTCTCTCCGTTTATGTAGCCTCTTGTTTCGCCATTCGATCGTTTCTTTGTACTCCCCCACTGGGTGTTCTCTATAACGGCCGTTTCGCTAGCGCTGTTTTACAGACAAGAGTTGCGGACCGGAGCGTGAGAGCTGGGTTTGTCTGGCTGAAATCGAGCACTCAAAAAGCAAACAAGGGCAGAGTCGAACAATGGCGGAGACGCTCTACAACATGGCCGACATGGACGATATGGTGCCGCATCTGCGCGGCAGCACCTTCAAAGGCGGAATGCGCGGAGGAGGGTCGCTTACGATCGTGAAAGACGGCGCGCCCGTCGGCGTCCTGCCGGCCAACATGCTGACCTCCACGGTGCACAAGGCGCAAAGGCGTGCGCGCATCGGTGCGCCACTCCTTGACATGTTGTTACAGTCGATGATCTACAGCGTGTTGAAACGTCTGCTGTCCGGTCCGACCGAAACGTCCGCCAAAGCGGCGCTGACGCAAGTTCTTAACCGCTTCATCATCTCGTTCTTGGAGGAGGGTGTATTGATGGCGTGCGAGCAAACGACGGCGCGCACGGTCGTCAATCATCTCTCAAACCTCGTCGATGCCATTACCGAAATGAAGACAGTAATCGACGAAATGCACAAGACGATAGACCATTCAATCCAATGCACTTGCAAACAGCGCGCAATCACTTCGGCGATCCAGGCGCGCCAGCTCGCTCACAAGTGCGTCGTTCTCGTCAGCAACACGCCCCGCGCGCGCTTCATTTCTATTTTAGGGGCAGACGCCACAGTCGAAGATCGTCCCGATAATGTCGTCGAACTGCCTTCTCCTCTCAACTGTATCCATGCTTGGAAGGATGAAATCACCGAAACGCCATACAAAAACAAGACGACGCGCATCAACTTCCAAAAAACGATCATAGAAATGTACGAGGAGTGTGAGGATAACGTGGCCAAGAGCATCGCGCGCGGACTCTATCAGATGCCAATCGAGCACGCCGAGTACGCGTCGATGGTGTGGAAGTACGCCTTTCTCGAGTTGCACAGCGGACCCAACTTCTTTCGCGAACAAGCGCATGCGTTCAAGAGTGAGCTGCCACCTTACACGCCGGATCAGGCGGGCATGCCGGAGGGATTCGACACGCTCGAGCAGGTAATCGATGCGTTCGGCATCAAAGACGTGCACACCGGACAGGGTACCTATGCTGAATTTGTCAACAAGGGCTCGATTGTGTTGCAAGAACCCACCGACATGGTCGTGTTTGGGCATCCCATCGGATGGTGGCGCGAACGCTACGTGCGTCTGCGCAGCCAAGTCGTTCCCGATACGCTCAAACGCAAGCGCGCCGTCAAATCGAACAAATCGGAGGCGTCCGCTTCTTTGTCTTCCGCTTCTCCAAGCAAGTCGCGCCGCCCGGCCGAAGACATGCAATCGCCGTTGGCGCAGTACGCGCTGCGTTTCGACAACCAATACGTGGCGCAGCTTCCGACGGGAAAGCACAAGGCGCGCGCGCTGCTAGAGCATGACGCCGAAACCAACTCGCTCACGGGGCGCGCCACCAAGATCTTCTATTCCTATCCGTCGTATGTGAAGACGCGCCGCCACTACGAGGCGTTTAAGAGCGTGCTGCCTAACATGGTTAACGAGTGGCTCTTTAACGACCAATACATGGCAATCACATTCGACATCCCGCCCGGAACGACGCCTATCACGCCCATCGAAGGCGAGTCTTACACCGTGCGAGACAGCTTCTTCGGCACCAAGCTCAAGGTGGTCGACGTCTCCAAGTTTGGATACACTGTGATGAAGGTCAAAAGCGAGACCGACGCGCGCGTCCTGGCGTCGCCGTCGTTGCTCTTCGACTTTGTAACGGCGGTGGTGGTCCAGCGCGCCATGGGCATCACGGACGTGGGCCCTCGCCAGTTTCTGTGCGTGAATAACGAGAAGAACGAGACCGACCCCGTAGAATTGATGGCCATCGACATGAGCGACGGCACTACTTATGAACCGGACGCGCGCGCCTCGCTCTTTAAAGGCGACACGTTCACAAATTCGCTGTTTGCTGGATCTGCCAGCGGCAAGCTGGGCAAACATTGCGCGCTGCGCAGGGCGCTCGATGCACTGTTTGCAACTCACAAGGAAGGGTTGAAAATGGCCGTCTGCGAGGCGTTGCGCAACGCCGCCGACAAGGAACTGTTGCAGCTTTCGCCAGATGAGATCGTCCAGCAGCTGAAGTTGGACTCGTAATCAGGAAATTGGCTCCAATCGCGAATCAGACGGGTTCCGCAATAGATCTCATGCCCGCTGCACAACGCATTGACAGACGAGTTGCCGATTTCGACCTGGTCGGCCTCATCCGCCGGCTGCAAGATATTGTTCGCATCGCTAACAGTCGATCAGACAAGACTATTTAAAAAATACTCTGCTTCTCGTGTATGCATCATGACATGGTTTGACAACCTGCGTGTGGAGCTGGCGATGCGCAGCGTGCTCACTGAGAGCGTAAACGATCTGATAGACAATCTAGAAAACGAGTACAATCTACCGACGACGTCGGAAGCGCGCAAGCAGGCCATTATTTGCCAAGGTGAAGACGCGATCATGATGGCTATTCTCGGCATGCACGTGCGTGGAGATTCTCGAGATGTATGAGGTCGAGTTATTTCAAACCGAGTCGCCGCGCCAACGGGTTCCAACGCACCGCTCGCAACCATCAAACGCTTGCAAACACAGATACAGTACATGTAAGAGATTAAGTCTTAGAAACCAGTCTTTATAACCCATAAAAAAGCTGTCGAAGAGGTTCGTGGTCTGAACGGTTCACTTGAACCGGACCGTTCTGGGCGTAACTGAACACAACTAGTCTGCAGAGATCGATGCTACTTGTGACACTTACACGCAATCGATCTTCTCAGAGATCAATGCTACTTTTGATCATCGCTGGCAAGCTCTTGTACCATTTGATGGCGTCCAGCAGCGCATAATTCAGAACCACGTCGCGATTCTTGAACTTTTTCTGACATAAGGGGCAGACGCCAGAGGCCGGGCGTGGCCGCATTCGAACGAGACGGCGGATGACCTTCTTATCGAAAGTGTGTCCACAAGGCAGGACGTGCGGTTCCTTCATCACCGCATGCAGCACTGGACACACCGCCCATGTAAGTGATTCTCTCGTCAGCGCAAACATCAATTTCTTACCACGCACCTGTTCCCCTCGCTTCTTGGACTTTGCGCATCGGGTGCGGTATCCGACGAAACCACCATGCTCTTCGAACAATGATGCAATAGCATCATTCTGATAGCTTGAGGATGTAATAGTGGCATTCACGTCCTTCTTGCGCAATTTTAGTGTAGCGGCTAGGCGGTCGACAGAGCCTTGGCCATTGACCACCAATGGCCAGTGCCCAATCACGTCAAACTCATCTCCATCACCACTTATCGCTTGATTCAACCCATTCTCAAGGGCTTGAAGAGCCTGGTTGAATGCAGTGCAAGCAACTGGCATACCTGCGATTGTGAGTTGGTGATAGTGAGTCGGAGGAGTGCGAGTGCGATACATGGGCAGCGTTGGGAGCAGCATCGCCAGTGCGTCTTCCAACCACTCGCGATTCCGTCTGAAACGCGTGCCAGCACCTTGCACGCACCAGTCTGTTGGAGGTGCGCACATGGCGCGCGCCGGCGCGCGCATCCTGCACCCGCCTTGTGTGCACACGGATACGTTGACTGCGGTCGGCCAGCTTGGGAGCAGAATCGCCATTGCGTCTTCCAATCACTCGCGATTCCGTCTGAAACGCGTCGCAGCACCTTGCACGCGCGCAGTCTGTTGGAGGCGCACACATGGCGCGCGCTGGCGCGCCATGTGCGCATCCTGCACCCGCCTTGTGTGCACACGGATACGTTGACTGCGGTCGGCCAACTACTGCTCATCCATGCTCCTCCGTGCTCCTCCAACGACTCGCACGCTGCACACGATGCCTCGCAAATGCGGTGCGGCTCGCACCTTGGTCTCTTGACCCTCGTAGGCTTCCTTGTTGTCACAGCGTCAGAGCTTGGATGTGAACGGAACAATTGCATGCAGTACTAAGTATAAGTAAAAATATTACAACAAGTCATTTTTCTACTTTTTGATCGACTCGTCCATTTTCCTACTTTTCTTGATATTACAAATCTTACCGATCTTGAAAAAAAAAAACGCACACCAATCGCGAGACGTCTGCGGTCCCGTCCGGACGGGACCGCATACGTCTCGCAAAAACGATCGCGAAGACGACGAATGTCTACGACATCCGGTCCCGTCCTGTTGGGACCGCAGTCTCGCGAAGACATTCGCGAAGACGACGAATGTCTACGACATCCGGTCCCGTCCTCTTGGGACCGCAGAGTCTCGCGCGAAGACGAATGTCTACGACGACATCCGGTCCCGTCCTCTTGGGACCGCAGACGTCTCGCGATTGGTGTGCGTTTTTTTCAAGATCGGTAAGATTTGTAAGATCAAGAAAAGTAGGAAAATGGACGAGTCGATTAAAAAGTAGGAAAATGACCTGTTCTAAAAAAATAAAAAAATCACCCAGGTCACCAGGTCAGGCCTTCTCAGGCCAGGTCAGGCCTTCTCTTGCCAGGTTTTCTTGATTGCTAGGCTTTCGGGCAAAAGGGGGCTGCTGCTCTATGCATCGGATTTTTTACAAGCGTTGATTCTTAAGGTAGCAGTCTGTCTTACTTTCTGGAGGAAAATGGGAAAGGGGAAAAGGGTTTGTGGAGGAGTGGTGAATAGGGAGGGGAA